>SXGT01137360.1_pt1 | contig 73832 bp, 62 predicted proteins | sample 3176221 | NCBI WGS metagenome assembly SXGT01 (sample SAMN11356862, study PRJNA531348) | freshwater metagenome | isolation source: freshwater sample F1-120 | place: China: Fuxian Lake, Yuxi | collected 2017-12-25
GGGTGTATTCGAAATCCTCCGGGGCGATGCTCAGGCTGGTGGCGATGTGGTCGCGGATGTGGCCGAGCCAGGCGAGTTGCTCGGCGCTGAAGACGGCCCCGGCGGCGGTCTTTTGGGCGAGCCAGGCGGCGAAGCGGGCGTGGACGCCGAGTTCCGCCGCCAGAGCCTCACCGGCGCCGCGATTGACATCGGCACTAAGGACCGTGGCGCCTGCCGCCGCCAGCATGCGCACACAGGCGGCGCCGAGCCCCGAGCTGCCGCCTGAAACGAAGAATATGTTATCTTGGATTTTCATGAAGACATTGTCATTTGCCGCGAGGTAAACCGCAATTCGAAAACTGGAGCGAGGCGAGTTTTCCCGTGCCTCCCCGAATATCCCGAAATTCCCAGTTTGAATGGATTTTTCCCGACCGCGCGGACGATGTTAGGATGAAGGAAAATTCTTTTTCCCGCGTGGCTCTTCCATGGACCGCTATTTGTCAGGATCGACACATGAATCGCAAACATCTTTGCTTGACATCGGCTGCGTTCACTCTGTTCGCTTCGTTGGCAGTCGCTCAGCCCGAAGCGCGAATTCTACCGGCGTTCCAGGACGTCGGCGTGCTTCAGCCCGCCGGCAAGGAAAAGCCGAAACAGCCGGATAAGGATAAAAAGCCCGTCGAGCCCCCGCTAATCGACCTGACGCCGCCAGTTCGCAGCAGCGAATTTGCGCGCGGCTATAATCCGCAGATGCTGGGCGATATCTTCGGCGTCTTCGCGATGGTTCGTGCCCAGGTTGCCGGCACGCAGACGATCGTGACGCAAACGGCCAATCAGAACGCCGTGCCGCCAGCCGGCGTCCGGACAACGATCAACTCCGGGCCAGCAACGCAAAATGCGATATACTCGATTCCCTACGCCATTCGCGGCGGCTTCAAGGTCGCAGAAAACGCTAGCCCCATGCCGGTGGATCGCTTCTTCTTCACCTATAACTACTTCAACTCCGTGCGCGACCCACGCAACGGGCCCACCGACCCCGCATCGATCACGACAACCACCACGCAGCAGGTCCGGGGCAATGTCATCCAGACGACCACCACCTCGGTCTTCCCGCGGGCGCCGTTTGTCGATCTGCACCGCGAAGTTTTCGGCATGGAAAAGACGTTCCTCGATGGCCGTGCGTCGGTTGAGGTTCGCCTGCCGTTGCTCCAGCAAATCGGCAGCATGGACGATTTTCGGTCCGCACACCTGGGCGACATCACGATCCTCGGCAAATATGCCTTCTTATTGAACCGCGAGACGGGCAAGGTCGTGTCGGGCGGCCTGGCCGTTACCGCACCCACCGGTCCTGGCATCGATACAATCGATGGACGCATCCATTCCACCCTGCTTCAACCCTGGGGCGGCTACGTCTGCCCGTTTGGCCGATTCTACCTCCATGGCTTCCACTCGATCGTCGTCCCGACCGATTCACGCGATGTCACGCTGGCGTTCAACGACGTCGGCGTCGGTTACTTCCTCTACCGTGGCGAGGGCGATCGCCCGCTGCGTTTCATCGTACCGACGGCCGAGGTACATGTTACCACCCCCTTGACGCATCGCGATGGCAATGGCGCGTTCGTGGTCCCGGATATGGTCGCTCTCACCGGCGGCGTCCATGTTGGCCTGTTTCGCAGCTCGGTGCTTTCCATCGGCGCCTCGTCGCCGCTCACCAGCCCGCGCACCTACGCTGTCGAAGGCTTTGTGCAGCTCAACTGGCGTTATTGAGATGATTCGCCGGCCTGCCAAGGAAGGCATATGACCTCGAATGTACTGCGCTGCGCCGCGTTTCTCCTCGTCCTCCTCGCTACGGAGTACGGGAGCGCCGAGCCTACCGATTCGCAGGAGCTTCCCCTGGCGGAGTTGATCGCCGGCGGCAAAGACACCCCCAAACAACCGGAAAAAAAACTGCCGGAGCAGCCCAAGAAAGATCCGTTCACCCCCCCGGCCCTCACGCGCGGCGAGACCTCGGTCGGCTACAACCCGCAGATGCTCGGCGATTTTGCGGGCATCCTGGCGCTGCAACGAATCACCGTGATCGGAACGCAGGTAACGACCACAACCACCACTTTCGTCCGGCGAGGCAAAAACGGCGAGCTCATCACCGCCACCAAGACCGTGAAGGTGCCAACACCGGTTTCTCAGTCAAGGCTCGTCTTGGTCCCGATCGCCTCGGCTGGGGTCTTCAAGGTTGCCGAGAACGAAAGCCCGATGCCGCGCGATCGCGTGTTCTTCACCTACAACTATTTCAGCAACCTCCAGGGCCCGCAAGTCGGTGAAAATGCCCCGCTGAATACAACGCAAACGACATTTGGGCAGAGAGGCCAGGTCCGGACCACGACCGAAGTATTCATCCCCTCGGCACCGCGCGTGACAGCCGATCTGCATCGCCAGGTGTTTGGCTTCGAGAAAACGTTCCTCGACGGTTTCGCTTCGATCGAGCTGCGCGTACCGCTCGTGCAGCAATCAGGGAGCGTGGACGGTTACAGCTCGCGCTATGCGGGGGACCTGACGATCATAGGCAAATATGCGTTCCTGCTCGATCCTGCGGCAGGGAATGTTTTGTCCGGCGGCCTGGCCATCACCGCGCCGACGGGCCCAAGCGTCAACTCGGTGCAAGGGCCGATTCACTCCACGCTCCTGCAGCCATGGATGGGCTACATCCGCACCGTCGAGCGATTCTACGTGCAAGGCTTTCATTCGCTGGTGGCGCCGACGGATGCCCGCGATGTGACGCTGCTTTTCAACGATCTGGGAATTGGCTATTTCCTCTACCGCGGCGAGCCGGATCGCGTTCTCACGGCCATCGTGCCCACGGTGGAATGCCACGTGACTACGCCGCTTAACCACCGCAGTGCGGACAACCCGATCTTTGTGCCCGATATCGTGACGATGACGGGGGGCGTACACTTCGGAGTGCGCGGCAACGCAACGCTATCGGTTGGGGTGGTGACGCCGATCAGCGGTCCGCGTCCGTTCAACGTCGAAGCGTTCATGCAATTCAACTGGCGGTTCTGATTTGCCGAGGGCGGCGCCTGACGTCTGCTCCGCCGGAATCGGCTATTTCTTCGCCGCGATGCAGTAAAGCGCTCCATCAGAGCGCAAGAAAATCGCGCCGCCCGAGATGACGGGAGTGGCGAGGAAAGTGTCCTCGATCTTGTTGGCGGCGAGCACCTTGGCTTCCTTGCCGGTCTGCATCACGGTGGTGACGCCGGCCTCGTTGAGGACGTAGAGCTTGCCGTCGGCAATAAAAGGGGATGCGGTATAGGCGCCGGCGTCGAGGCGATGCGTCCAGAGGATATCGCCTGATTTGGCATCAGCGCAGTTGACCACGCCGCCGCCGTTGACGACGTAGACCAATCCCTGGTGCGCGACCGGCGAGCAATAGCCAGGGCGCAGCTTGAGCGATTGCCAAAGAACCTCGGGTTCAGCGCCGGCTTTACCCGGGCGCAATGCGGTGAACTTTTCGCTGGGAGCGAAGACCACACCGGCATCGAAGGTGAAGCTGGCGTAGGCGCTTTGGCGCAGCTTGGGGGCGCTCCACTTTTTCTTGCCCGTGAGCGGGTCATGGGCATCGATACCGCCGGGGCCCTGGAAAAGAACCTCGGCCTGGCCTTGATTGCGAATCACGATCGGGCTGACCCAGTTGATGCCACGGGGACGCTCGATGCGCCAGCGGTTCTCGCCGGTGCGTTTGTCAGTGCCGGCGGCAAACGACTCGCCGGCGTTCTCCATGCAAATCAGCAGCATATCGCCCCAGATGGTGGGGGACGTCGCCATGCCGACATTATTGCCGACGGTCGGATAATCGCCGACGAGAGAGCGGTACCAGACGAGGTCGCCGTCCTTGTCGTAGCAAACCAGGTCGCCGGTGGCGAAGAGGGCGTAGACCCGCTCGCCATCGGTGATCGGCGTCGGGGCAGCCATGTTGGTCTTGGGATGGCATAACGTGGTCCCCGTCGCCCACACCTGGCGTTCCCACAGCTTCTTGCCCGTCTGCACATCGAAGCACAGCACGACCTCGCGCTTCTGCTGATACGCCGACGTGGCGGCAACATACACGCGGCCGCCGGCGACGACCGGGTTCGACAGCCCCTTGCCCGGCAGGGCCGACTTCCAGCGCAGGTTCTGGGTCGCACTCCACGTGGTCGGCAGATTCGTTTCCTTTGAGACGCCCAGCCCGCCCGGCCCTCGGAACTGGTCCGCATCCTCGGCACGTACGAATGAACCGACAGAGTATATGAGACAAACGCTCAAGAATAGATTTCGCATGGTGCTTCCTTGATTCTTCATCGCGGAAAATTCATCAATTACTACCTGCCCACTGCCCACTGCCTACTACTTCACTTTCTCGGTCACATTCGTCACCGGCGTCGCGGCCCCCAGAGCATCGCAGACGCGCAACTGAAAGGACCAGAGTTGGGCCCAAGATTCAGTTTGCTCATTCTGGCACACCTTGATGAGGATCTCGTTGCGTCCCTTTTTCAGCATGCCTTTGCCGACGTGTTGATCCATGTCGAAACCATGATGGTATTCTTCGCGGAAGTAAACCTCTTTGCCATTGAGCCACATGCGCACGGCATTGTTGCTGCCGGCACGCAATTCAACGGGGCGTTCGCCCTCCGAGGCGATAGCCGCGTAGGCATAGACGACGGCGCCTTTGAGCTTGCCGACGGCTTCGTTGAGATCGACCATGCCCATCGGCTTTTCCGTAGTATGCTCGGTCCAGCGGACGCGCTCGTTGCCTTTGCCGAGATAGTCGCTCTTGAGGTCAAAGCCTTTCTCCGGCGCGTAGGCGTTGTGGAAGCCAACGCCCTTGACGTTGTCGAACGGTCCAATGAGAAGCCAGCGCGTGACGAAGCCGAAATGGGCGGTCAAATCGACGTTGACCTTGAGCTTCTTGAGTTCTGCCGAGATCGTGTTGACTTGATCGCGATCGCGAGCGCGCGTCAGCAGGTCATGGTAAAACTTCTTCTGCGCGTCCTCATTCTCGAAAGTGGACTTCATGCCAGCCTCAAGCTTCACGGCCACCGCGTCGCGGCGGATCTCGGAGCTGGGATCGTCGAGCATCTTGGGGAGGAGACGCTCGGGGACCTTCGGATCGAGCCGCACGAGGCATTCGTACGCCAATCGGCGTGCCCGGCCATGGTGGCGCGTGTCCTTGAGGAATGCATCGATCTTGTCGGCGGGGACCTTCTGCCCGGATTGCGCCGCTTTGTCCTGGATCGATTCGATTGCCGCGCGAAGCCAATTGACGGCGACCGGGTTGGCGTCGTCCATGCCGGCGAGGACGTCAGGCATCACGGCCGGTCCCTTGGCGACCAGTTCCTTCCACGCCTTGGAGGCATCGACGTTGCCCACGCCTTCCTTGCCGACCGCCTTGATGCGGAGCAGCAGCGAGGCGACGTCCTGGGCCGAGCTGATGGAGGCGCCGATGCCCCAGAGCAGCACGCCGACGCAGATGGAAAGCATTGTTTGTTGCATGAACTTCACCTCGACTTTGCCTTGCCGCTTACAGTTTTGCGCTCGCGCAGCGAACCGTGCGCCGCGGCCGCCAGGATCAGGCTTGCTTGCCGTGTAAGATTCAGCATATCGGCGGCCTGGCTTGCCGGCTAAGGATCGTTTAGAAGAATAGCTTCCCAATGGTTCTGCGACGAGCCGCGACCGTCAGGGAGCGGGAATCGGCATTTGCCAACGCTCTCTGACGAAAGATCCCAAACCGATTTCACTGTTTGGTTTTTTTCTTCTTCTGAGGGTCGATCACCGTCAACTGCAACGGCAACACGGTCTTGATGCCCTGCTCCTCGCACTCGGCCACGACTTTGATCTGCTTGGTGACCGGCGTCGCGTCGTAGGAGACGGTAAAGGCGAGCTCGCCCTTGTCGTTGTTGGCCTTGAGGATGAGGGGCGTATTGCTGGTGACGTCGGGGGGCAGATCGTCGAGGTAAACCTTGACGACCCCTTTGAAATCCTTGCGCTGGATGTAAACCAGCAGCCGATTGACGCCGGGCTCGGCAAGCTGGCTTGGCTTGGAGAACTTGGTCTCGGTGATGATGATGGAGCCCTTGGGCCCGTCGGGCTGTTTGAAGTAGCTGTAGAGGCAGACGCCGAGGCAGAGGGCGGTGCTCAGGATCGACACGCCTGCGGTGATGACAATCACCTTGCGCGGGATCGGCTGGCGCGGGCCGGCGCGCCCCGGCACGTCGGCAGCGGCAGTGGCGCCTGAGGACAAGTCCCGCCCCGTCGCGGTCATGCCTGCGAAGGAGGGATCCGCCCCCGGGGCCGGGGGCGCTATCGGCTTTGCCAGGATCGGCTGGGCGATCGGCACATTTCCGGACGCGATCGCCCCCGGTGCGACGGGCATGGCCATCATTACCACGGACGCAGGCGTCACCGCGCGGGCCGGCGGGGCCACGCTGGCGTGGGGAGCCAGCGCCTCGGCTACTTCGATCGGCGTCTGGTAGCGGTCCTCAGGCTTGCGGGCCATGATCCTCAGCAGCACGGCTTCCAGCCCGGCGTCGATCTCGGGGCGGATGTCGCGAATCCGCGGCGGTTCGCCGGTGACGCGCGGGCCCAGCTTCTCCACCACGCTACTGCCCAGAAATGCAGGCCGGGCCGTCAGCATGTAAAACAGCGTGCAGCCCAGGCTGTATAGGTCGGCTCGGATATCGGCGTTACGCGAGTCGGTGGCCTGCTCCGGCGACACGTAGTCGATGGTGCCGAGCATCGTGCCAATTTGCGTGAGCCTCGTCGTGTTGTCGCGCTCGCTTTCGTAGCGCGCCAGTCCAAAATCGAGAATCTTGACCAGCGGACGGCTTTCATCATCCGTCTTGATCGTCGTCACCATCAAGTTTGCAGGCTTGATGTCGCGATGCACAATCCCGCGCTCGAACGCGTGTTGCAGTCCCAGCGCCGCTTGCCGGGCGTACTCCACCGCTTCACCCGTCGGCACCGCGCCGTGCTGCTTGACAAACTGCGACAGATTGAAGCCTTCGATGTACTCCATGACCAGGAATGGCCGCCCGTCAATATCGTCGGCATCGCGCACCAGGGCGATGTTCGGATGCCGAAGCTGAGCCGCGGCTTCCACCTCGCGGCGAAAGCGCTCCATCGCCTTGGGGTTGTTGACCATCTCCTTGTGAATGGTCTTGACGGCAACGATGCGCTCCAGTTTGAGGCTCCAGGCCTTGTAAACTTGCCCCATCGCCCCTTCGCCGATTCGCTCGCGCAAGCGATAGCTGCCAAGCACAAGGTGTTCGTGCTTGTCGGTCAAGATCTGGTTGGCTTGATAGGGCGTCAACCAATCGCGGCGAATCAAATCGCTGGCGAGCGACCGGCGATCGGCCAACGTTGGCAGAAGCGCACGCATTTCGTCTGCTTGCGAGGGAGAAAGGAACTGGTACCGGCCCAGCCAATCAAGCAGCTCCGCTGGAGTCGAAATCGGCATGCGCGCACCGGGCAGGGAGGAGTTCGGGACACTGAAATGATACGATGCGTGAAAGGAATCGGCCAAGGCGCTCCTTTGGGGAGCGGCCGCCGCCTCCCAAGGAGGCGGCTTGGGATCCTATGGCCCGTCCGGGGGTTCTTGGCCATTTGCCAGGGGCTTTCACCTGGGCCTTACGCGACCTTCTTGAGAGGCAGGGGTTTCTGCTCGTCGACCTCATCTTCATCCAGATCCGCGTTCTTCTTGGCGCCCCAGAAGAGAACCGCACACGCGGGGACCAGGAAGGGGCGCACGATGAACGTGTCGATGAGAACGCCAAACGCCAGCGCGAAGCCGATCTGCATTAGGGTGTTGAGCCCTGCCAGCATCAACGTCGCGAAAGTTCCCGCCATGATGAGCCCGCAGGAGGTGATCGCGCCGCCGGTCTTGGCCAGCGCACGCCGCATCCCTTCCACGGGGCCGTGCCGTTGGCGTTCCTCGATGGCGCGCGACATCAGCAAAATATTGTAGTCCTCGCCAACGGCCACCAGAATGGTGAAGAGAAAGAACGGCACCCGCCAGTCGACGGAGGTCAGAATCTGCCCGGTCCAGAAGTAGCCGGCCAGCGAGGTCGCCCCCAGCGCGGCATAATAACTCGCCAGGACGGTCACCAGCAGGTACACTGCCAGCCAGACCTTTCGCACCAGCACCAGCAAAATCATCAGAATCGCCGCCAGCACAAAGCCGTTGACGCGGCGCCGGTCGCTTTCCGTCACCTCGGCCAGGTCCTGGCCGATCGCCGTGATGCCGTAGCATTCGGAGCGAATGTTCTCGCCCAGCAAATTGTAATGTGGGAGATCGACGGCCAGCCACGTCTGCAAGAGTTTGAGAGTCTCCACGCTGGCAGAGTCGAAGGGATCGGTCTTCAGGATGACGTCGAGGCGGGTAACGAAGACCGTTTGCGGGGCGCCGGCCGAATCGGGCATCTCAATCTTGGCAACGTAGTGCCCGCGGGCTTCCTCGATCGCCTCGTCGTGCCAATCCCTCAGGACGGGCTGCACCAGCGTCAAGAGTTGGTGAATAAGCCCTTTGCCTTGCGGGTCGGGGTTCACTTCCAACCACGGGAACCCCACGGGTTGTACCAGCGAGCGCACCTCGGCCACGCCGTCTACCTGTCCGAAACCACGGCTCAGGCGTTCCAGCTCGCGCTGGCCGAGCGGGGTGCTCCAATCCTGGGACGAAGTCAGCAAGATGGTGACTGGCCCAATCTCGCCTGCGGTGAAGTGGCTTTGAATGGCCGACAAGCCACGCATGCTCGCCGTGCCCGGATTCAGCTCTCCCGTGGCGCGATAGTTGGGTTGCATGCGGGCGCCGAGCAAAACAAGCGGCGCCAGAACCGCGGCTGCCGCCAGCCAGGTAACAATAGGCCGGCGCACGACGAACCTGCTAATGGTGTCCCACAGACCAAGGTGTTGCGGAGCACCCGGTTCGGCCAGCCGGGCCCGAAACGCGACCGACGGCGCTTTGCCCGGCCAGAACACGGCTTTGCCAAACAGACTCAAAAGCGCCGGCGTCAAGGTAAGCGACGCCAGGAGAGCGATGCCCAGACTCAAAGCAATCGCCGGCCCTGCGTAGCGCACCTTCGCGAATTCTGCGAGGGCCATCAGCCCCAGGCCGAACATCACGGTCCCTGCACTTGCCGCCAGCGCCTCGCCGACACCGCCGACGCCGCGCGCAAGCGCGTTCTTGATCTCGAAACCGGTCTCCAGCTCTTCGCGATAACGACTGATCAGAAACAAGCAGTAATCGGTGCCCGCTCCATAGAGAATCACAATGGCAAAGATCTTGCTGATATTGACAAGATGCACTCCCGGGATCAGCGTCATGATCGCAAGGAGTTTTAGCGACACCCACACGGAGATCGCAATCGTCATCAGCGGGACGAGCGCCAGCAGCGGCGCCCGATAAACCGCGAGCAACACGACGATGACGAGGATGATCGTCGCCCAGGTCGTGTGATCGAGGCTATCCCCCGCCGCCTTCGTGAGATCGCGACCAATGCCCGCGGAGCCGGTCGTATGGATCTCCAGCCCCTCGTGCAGGCCGGAGGCGAGTCGTTTTTTGACTACCGCCTCCATGCGATCCACGCCCTGCTGGGTGGCCATGGCCATGTAGGGCATGCCCAGCGACACCTGGATCAGGGTGCATTGCTGATCGTTGCTGACCATGCGCCAGCCGACGAGCCCGCTTTGACACGAGTCGATCTTGCCGATCTTCAGGTCCGGCGCCGACTGCCGAAGCTGCTCGAGGTCGGCGACTATCGTTTCGACCAGCTTGAAGTCATCCTCGGTCAGGATCCCGTGCTCGCGTTCGACGGCAAAGACCGCGCGACTCGCGAATACATCCTGCGGGAAAGATTTTTCGAGTAGCTGGTACGCACGCACACTCGTGAATCGGTCCGGTACAAATCGGACGTCATCATCCTGCGCTTGCGTGTCCCACGCCGGGGCGACCAAGCTCAACGCGATGCCCAGCACAAGCCAGACGGCGCATACAAGCCAGGATCGGTAGGCTGCGAAGTGTCCAAGTTGAAAGAACATGCCGGATCCATCCTCCGTCTCCAGCGCGCACTGTAACCGAACCGCGGCAAAATCACCATGCCGACTGCGCGCTCGTCATCTATCATCGGAAGCCGGAATAGGCGGACTGTAGAGAATAGGCGTCAAAGGTCCGAGAATCGGCATGAATGGAAAGGAGCACAGGATCGGCAAGCTCGGCGACACGAGCGGGGGCATGCGTTTGCCGCAAGTTGACCCCTCATGGCCACTGTCGCTAACTTGTGAGATCGCGCAGCGCTTGCTCATATTCCTCGGGCGTATTCACGTTACGCAGGCTCATCAGTAGCGGATCGACATCAACCAACTCCGTGGCCTCGACAACGCGCGTCGGCGCCCAATCGAAGAGATGCGCCGGGCGCAGGCGATTCTCCTGCAAGAGCTGATGAACCACCGTCAGCACCTCCGTTCGATAGACCGCTGCCAGCGGATGATAATATCCGCCGGTCATCGGTACGCAGATGTGTGCCGAGCCCAGCAACTCGATCATCCGCTGCACGAAGGCCGGGCGCAGGAACGGCACGTCGCAGCTCGAAGCAAACGCCGCCTCCGCACGGCCCTGCAATGCCGCCAGCCCTGCCGCGAGACCCTGCAAGGGCCCGCGGCCCCGTTCCTCATCGCGCACCACCTCGACCCCTTCGGGCAAGGGGGGAAGCTCCTGATCCTCGGCCGCCACCACTACAACAGGAGTCACTGCCACCCTCAAGATCCGAACGATGCGGGGTAACATCAACTCGCCCGCGATCGACAGCCAGGCCTTGGACCTGCCCATCCGTGTGCTATTCCCGCCGCAGAGAACGATTCCGCCGACGTGATTCATCACAAAATCCACCAAGGTGGGGTTCCTCAATCGCCGACCATACTCTATTATGATGATAACCTTAGTTATTGGCATGCGCAGAGGTTGCACGATGGCCGACCCCCATTTCACCGAAGCCCAGATCGCTGCGGCCTGTCAGGTTCTCGACGGCCAATCGCCGGAAACCATTCTGAAATGGGCAGTTGCGCAGTTCCACCCCCGCCTGACCATGGGCACGGCTTTTGGTCCCGAAGGCAACTGCATCATCCACATGCTGGCCGACATCGAACCGGGTGTTCGCATCTTCAACCTCGAGACTGGATACCAATTTCCCGAGACGCTGGAATTGCGCGAGCGGATCAAGGCTCGCTACGGCATCGAGGTTGAGTATATCCGCCCGGAAACCACCGTCGCAGAATACGAAGCGGAGTACGGCGGCCCCTTGTACGTCATACGCCCGGACCAGTGCTGCTTCGATCGCAAAATCTTGCCGCTCCGCAAGGCCGCCGTCGGCTACGACGCCTGGATCAGCGCCATTCGCAAGGACCAGACCGGCGATCGGGCCCAGGCCAGCGTCGTCCAGTGGGACGCCAAGTTCGATCTCGTGAAGATCAACCCGCTCCTCAACTGGACCAAGAAGGACGTCTGGAACTTCATCGCCAAGCATGACGTTCCCTACAACCCACTGCACGATCGCGGCTACCCCAGTATCGGCTGCTGGCCTTGCACCGCTCCCGTCGGCGCTGGGGAAGACGAACGAGCCGGGCGATGGCGAGGCACCGGTAAAAAGGAATGCGGTCTCCACGTCGTCGAGCACGACGCCGGCAGTGGTATCTGATATAGGAGTCCGTAGTCCGTGGTCCGTAGCAGCAAGTTACTAATCAAAATGCCACGGACTACGGACTACGGACTACGAACGAATTCAAGGATCCTTTCCATGCGTCTGTCCGCCAAAGCCCAGTATGCGTGCGTTGCGATGGTGGAGCTCGCCTGTCGCGCAGCCGACCCGCATCCGGTGCAGCTCAAGCACATTGCCGACAAGCATGGCATCTCACAGCGTTTTCTCGTGCAGATTTTGCTCCAGCTCAAGGCAGCCGGGTTGGTGGAGAGCACGCGTGGGGCGACGGGAGGCTACCTTCTTGCCAGGACGCCTGCGCTCATCAGTCTGGCGGATATCGTCCACGCCATTGATCAGCCGCCGCCGCCTGCCCCGTCTGCTCTCGCCGGGTTGCACGCGACGCCGGTCGTGCAGGTCGTCAGTGCGTCCTTGCAAGGGGCACAGGATCGCGAGCAGCACCGCCTCGCCGAGATCACGCTGGAGGACCTGCTGCGACAGACACAACAGCAGAATGAGATTGCGTACCAGATATGACCCGCTCGTGGCCTGGCAAAGTCTTGCTACGCCGCAAACGGCGCCAACAACACCCAAGGTGACCGCATGCCCCAATCCCTGTACGAACGCCTCGGCGGTGTCTACGCCATTGCCACGGTCGTCGATGATTTCATCGAGCGGGTGATGCATAACCCGATTCTCAACGCCAATCCGAAGGTGGACGAAGCCCATCACAAGGTCCCGCCGGCCGGGTTCAAGTACCTCGTCACCGAGATGGTCTGCTGGGCCACCGGCGGACCGCAAAAGTACACCGGCAAGTCGATGCACGAATCGCACGACCACCTCGGCATCACCGAGCCCGAATGGCAGTCGTTCATGCAAGACCTGCGCGATTGCTTCGCGAAGTTCAACATCCCCGCCCAGGAACAGAGCGAGCTCGTGGCGATTGTGGAGAGCACCAAGAAAGATATCGTGCGCGCAGTTTAACCGAGCCGCGACCGTCAGGGAGCGCCGGAGCGCTCCCGGGAGTTGATGGTTATCAACAAAAAGAGGCGGCCAAGCAATTGCCTGGCCGCCTCGGGTCATTGCACATCACAAACCCAACGGCTCACTTCGTTCGCCCTTGGGTTTCCGGGTTTCTTAGTGCCGGAACAGGAACTCTTTCGAGTTGATCAGCGCCCAGTGCACGTCTTCCCACGCACGGCGACGGTCCACTGCGGAGCTGACATGGCCCAGCATGGCGCTTTCCTCGGTCACCGTCGGCGTGCGCGACAGCGTGGTGAGGAAGAGGTCAGCCACGATTTCCTTGTCGGTCTTCTTGGCGGCCAGCAGCTTGCCGATACGGTTGGCAGGATTTCGCAGCCGATCGTTGACGGCCGGGCCGTTGATGAGCTGCAAGGCTTGTGCGAGGTTGCTATCGCCTTCGCGTTCGCATTCGCAGGCCAGCTCGCGGGCCGGCTGGCCGAAGGTCTTGAGGAACGGGTGGTTGACCTCGCCGTCAGGCAGTTGCACCGAGCGGGTGCCCAGCGGCATTCCGGCGAACTTCTCCGGCACCTCGGTGACCTGGCACAGGGCGTCGAAGAGTTGCTCGGCCGTCAATAGCTTCGTGACGGCGTGCGAGAAGTACTTGTTGTCGTCCTTGTTGAACTCGTTCGTCTGGGCGCTGAGCTGATAGGTCCGCGAGTTCATGATGGTGCGGAGCAAATGCTTGGCGTCCCACTTCTTGGCGACAAAGTCCGCGGAGAGGGCGTTCAAGAGATCGTCGTTGGCCGACGGGTTGGAATCGCGGAAGTCATCGACCGGATCGACGATGCCACGGCCCATTAGATGGAACCAGATGCGGTTGACGATCGACTTCGGCACAAACGGGTTGTCGCCTTGAGACATCCATTTGCCGAGCGATTCACGGCGATCGCGACCCGCGGCAATGTCGGGGATGGCGCCGCCCATGAACTTCGGGGCCATGACCTTACCGGTACGCGGATTGTTGAGTTCGCCGACGCGATCGACGTAGACGTATTCGGCGCCGTTCTTCAGTTTTGGATCGCCGGCATCCACCGGGTCGGTGCGATACTTCACGCGATTGAAGAACGCTGCCATGCTGTAGTAATCGTCCTGCGTCCAGCGCTCGAACGGGTGGTTGTGGCACTTGGCGCACTGCATGCGGATGCCGAAGAAGAGCTGCGCGGTCGTTTCCGCGAGCGTCGTCGGGTCGCGTGAGATGCGGTAGTAGTTGGCGGCTGGGTTGGAGTAAGTGCTGCCGCCGGAGGTAATGACTTCGTACACGATCTGATCGAAGCCGGTGTTTTTGTCCACGTGGTTGCGGAGCCATTTCTGGAAGACGTGCGTGCCCTTGACCTGGATGGTCTTGCGGGTCGAGCGGAACACGTCAGACCATTTCAGCGTCCAGAAGTCAGCGTACTCGGGGCGATCGAGAAGCTGGTCGATCAGCTTGGCCCGCTTGTCGGCGTCCTTGCTCGTCAGGAATGCAGACACTTCTTGCTGGTTGGGCAGAATGCCGCACACGTCAAGGTAGGCTCGGCGAACGAATTCCTGATCGCTGCACACGTCCGAGGGCTGGATGTTGAGCATCTTCAGCTTCGCGAAGGTGTGCTTGTCGACGTAGTTGCTTTCCGGTGGGTTCGACCACTTGAAACCAAGCTTCGGCTCGAGGTAGGTCAGGCGCACGGGGACGAGTTCCATGAGGTATCGGCAGAGAATTGCAACTTCGCCCGACTGCGAGAATTCGACGAGTCCGTTTGCGCTGACGGAAGCAATGGCCGGTTCACTGGAGGAGAATACGGTGAGGCGCGTCACGTCGCGGGTCGAGCCGTCCGAGAAAGAAGCCATGACGGAAAGCTGTTGATATCGGGAAGGCGAATTGAGGATGCGGGCGCCAGGCAGCACGTCCACCTTGGTGACCGTTGGCAGCGTCGGGGCGTCATCGTTCAGCCCCTCGGCCATCCAGTTCACGATGGTCTGGGAAGGAACGCTCGTCGCCGGGAAGCGCGAGCCCCCTTCATGGGCGACCTGGCCGAGCCCCTTAAGCATGACGAGGCTAGCGTGAGGATTCTGGCGATCAACGCGCCGGCCGAGGACATTGCGGGTCAGTTCCACAAAGTCGGCGCCTGGATCGTAGCCGCGCAGGCTGAGCTTGAAGCCGTTCTTGCCCGAGGGGGTCCCGTGGCAGGCGCCGGAGTTGCAACCGCCGACGTTGAGGGAGGCGATCACGTCATTGCGGAAGCTGACTGGGGTCGGCTTATCCATGTTGACCACTTGCACGGGAAGCTTGGCGGACTGCCCGCCGGCGGAAACGGTGAGCACGCCCGCGCCGTTCTTCTTTGCGGTGACGAATCGTTCGCCGTCGATGCCGACGATCGCTTCCGTACCGTCGAGTTTGATGTCGGCCAGATGCGTCAAGTCGCGCACGGTGCCGTCGGCATAAATGCCGGTGACCACGGGCTGCGCGGTGGCGCGGGCGCCGTTGAGCATCAGCTTTTCGGGCTGAACCTTGAGTTCCTTTGGCGTGCCCACCAGCTTGGCGCGGACAGCCGGGTCGGTCGGCACGTCGGCGGCGCGAAGGCTCCCCATCGCGAGGCCCGTGAGCCCCACTGCCAAAACGAAGCGGATCAGATGCATGCGGCTAACCATCGAAAAGTGCCTCCTCGAAAAAGGCTGCGTACCGGTGTGGTCAAATTCGAAAAATCGGCAAGGATGGCGCTGCCCCCGTTGCTCGCCACCAGAGTTCGGTCGTCGCTCAAGCCTCCGCGCAATGGGTCATCGTGGAGTCGAACTTGTGGAAGGCTCAAGGAAATCCACAGGGAAGGAACTAACATCCATTAGTGTAATGACTTTTCACGGCCGATGCGACAGCAAAACCGGAAAAATTTCGTCAAGACAGGGGGACGGGGGTGTCCACCTATTTCACCACCCAGGTTTGTCTGCCACGAGCCGCGACCGTCAGGCAGCGTTGGCAAATGCCGGTTCACCAAAGTTTAATGAACGAATTCCCCTCATTGCTCGTCATATCCGTAGCAGTCCCCCGCACGGGAAATCGCGGAACTCGATCTCCTGGCGTTCAGAAAAAGGCATCGTCATGAACCCAACCCTGGTCGATCGCGATACGTTCTTGCAGAACCTTCGCAGCAGCAAGCTATTGACGACCCAACAGTTTCGCACCGTGATCGATAAACTCGGCCAGGTCCAAAGCCCCCGGGAAATCGCCAAGGCGCTTACTTCGTGGAAGCTCGTGACCAAATTTCAGGCCAGGATGTTGCTCCAGGGACGCAAGAGCGGCTTCTTTATCGGCCCGTATCGGATTCTCGATCAGCTGGGTCAAGGGGGCATGGGCCGCGTTTACAAGGCCATGCACCAGACGATGAATCGCGTCGTGGCGCTCAAGGTGTTGTCGCCGAAAGTGGTGGGATCCGCCCGCGCCCAGGAACTTTTCTTGCGTGAGGTCCAGGCCGCGGCCCAGCTGAGCCATCCGAATATCGTGATGGCGTTCGACGCCAATGAGTGCGACGGCCGGCATTTCATGTCGATGGAATTCGTCGACGGCCCCAACCTCGAATGTCACGTCTTGAAAAGCGGCGCCTTGCCGATCGGGCTGGCGTGCGAGGTCATCTTCCAGGCCGCCAACGGACTGCACTATGCTCACGGTAAAGGGATGGTGCATCGCGACATCAAGCCGGCCAACCTGCTCTTGGCCCAGGAACCCTTGCGCAACACCATCCATGTAAAGATTCTCGATTTCGGCCTGGCTCGTTTGCAGTGTCCGGAAGGCGGTCCATCGCGAACAATCGTCGCGCGCGAGAATACGGTGATGGGTACCCCCGACTTCGTGTCGCCGGAGCAGACGAAGAATCTTCACGACGTCGATATTCGGTCTGACCTTTATAGCCTTGGCTGCACTTTCTATTTCCTGTTGACCGGACAGGTCCCATTCCCCGGCAGCAATACCGTCGACAAGCTGATTCGCCAAAATGCCGACGAACCGACGCCGATTGAGCAGCGGCGGCGGGATGTCTCTGCCCATGTTGCCGGGATCATTCGCACACTGATGGCCAAAAAGCCAGCGGATCGCTTTCAGAGTCCGGATGAATTGATGGACGCCCTGGCGCCCCATGCCGCCCCGAGCGTGATGGATTGGCCGATCGCGACTTCCGCGCCGAGCGATCGGCTCAGCCAGGAAAACACCGATCTCGGCGACGACATGCAAGTCGCTACGGAGCCGCAGGCTCAATCAACCACGCAGATCGGCGAAGCGGAATCGGTCCTGGATTGGGTGGAGATTTGCCGGCGCAGGCGCCTGGTTCGTCGGGTCCTGATTTCGTCGGGCGTCATCGGGCTTGGCTTGCTGGCCCTCGGCGCCGTGGCCGCCACGGCTTGGGCGACGCTTGGTCCATAGTCCGTGGTCCGTAATCCGTAGCAAAAGGCGCAAGCCAGTCGGCTTTTCGCGACCGAGTCAGGTCTCCGTGCCACGGACCACGGACTCTTATGGCACATCGGATTCCGCCTGCATCTTGCGCCGGCGGGCGAACTCGACGACGGCTTCCGCCTGCTCATCCGTCTCAATCGAACCTGGGCGCAAACGACGCACCCGCGTAATGGCATCGCGCGCGGACAGGCCTTGCTGCACGAGCCAGCAGGCAAGCATCGTGCCGGTTCGCCCCAGACCCGCAGCGCAGTGAAGGGCGACGCCGAGCTGGTTGGCCTTGGCCTTGTCGATCCCGATCAGGCAATGATCGATTTGGGACTGCGTCGGCGAGTGCATGTCGGGCACGGGGATGTGCATCGAAAAAAGCCCGGCTTCGTTGATCCACGACCGCCGCGGGGCGTCTTCGGTAAGGCAGATGACGAGTTGAATCCCCTCGACGCGCAGCCACTGGTACTCCTCCACCGCAGCGGGTTGCGCCATGGCAGCCAGATGCGGGCGATCAATCCAGGAAAATCCGTCGGGGGCTGGCATGTCGGCGAATCAACGATCCGTTTTCAGAGGTTTGTGCCCGAAGCGCTGGCGCAGCTGATTCGCTTGCTCCCAGACCTTCGGTTCGGCTTCCAGGAAGTCTACGAGTGCTCCGGTCGAGATGCCAATCGAATCGGCCGCTTCACTCACGCGGGCCTCGACGGCCTCCAGCACATCGAGCACCACGCCGACGGCAGGCCAGAACCGCGTATCCTTGCGGCCCACGTCGAGCCTGCCAGAAGAAGAACGTACCGAGGCGAGTTCCGAGCGTTGGGAAACGGAACTCAGTTCCTCGGCACGTATTGATTCACGCACTTTCAGGAAGAACGCCTGCTTCAAACGTTTGAGCCCCCGAGCGCGGTTTTCGTGCTGCGATCGACTCTCTTCCGCAATGACGATCAACCCGCTGGGCAAGTGGCGAATGCGCACTGCCGAGCTGGTCTTGTTGCGTTTCTGCCCACCGGGTCCGCTCGCGCGGTAGGTGTCTACCTCGCACTGGGCGAGGAGCTGGCTATCGTTCAGAGCGGTCCATTTGCATCGCATGGGATCGCCTCGCCGCTTGCGGTTTGGCGCTCGCATGGCGCCCGCTGCGCGCTTCGCCGTAAGCGGCAATACAAGGCGTTTTTACGCTTCGAGCCGCCACGGCGCCCGCGCCGCCCGGCTCAGGTGGCGATTGGCCGCCTCGGCATTGGTGCCGGTGAAAACCTGCTGGCGCGGGTCCCAGTTCAGCGTCGTGTTCTGGAAGAACCGCGTCGCGATCACGCCAAGATGGCACACCGATACCGAACGATGGCCGATGGCCGCATGGCAGATCGGCTGCTCGCGCGTGCGGACGCAATCGATGAAGTTGTGCATGTGGTGATTGCCGGTCCCATTGACGCGAGGCAATCGCGTCGCATTCACCGGCAGGGGATCATCGAGAAGACTCTGAGCGCTTGCCTGGATCGTCGATCGGCTTACCCAGATCCACTTGTTGTCTTCGCCTTCGAAGAGGATGCCGTTGCCCGCGACATTGTTGTTCTCGCGGATCGGCCAACCTTCGGCCGGGCCGCTGCGGCAGATCAAGCGCGTCCCCTCGGCCCCGTTCGGTCCGTTGCCATAGGTGTAGGTGACTTCGAATGTCGGATGGCAGTTATAACTATTCGCGCCGTTCGCCGGCGCTGCGCCGGTGCCGCGGACGGTGACGGGACCGCTCTCGTCCATGCCAAGGGCCCATTGGGCGATGTCGTTGTGGTGGGCGCCCCAGTCGGTCATCTTGCCGCCGGAGTATTCGTACCACCAGCGGAATTCGTAGTGGCAGCGCTCGGCGACGTAGTCAACGTTTGCGGTCGGGCCGAGCCAAAAGTTCCAGTCGAGCCCTTCGGGAACTGGCCGAACCTGGAACGGACCCCCGGCGGGATTCGTGCCGATCAGCGTCGTCACTCGGCTGACGCGGCCGATGCGGCCATTGCGCACGAGCTCGGCGGCGAGCCGGAAGCGGCCGCCGTATTCGGTGCGCTGCTGCGTGCCGACCTGGAAAACTTTGCGCGTCTCACGGGCGACGCGCGATACGAGCTTGCTTTCTTCGATGGTCAACGTCATCGGCTTTTCGCAGTAGACGTCCTTGCCGGCTTTCATCGCTGCAATAGCGACGAGGGCATGCCAGTGGTCGGGGGTGCCAATGGTGACGGCCGTGATGTCGCGATTTTCGAGCAGACGGCGGTAGTCGCTAAAGATGGCGCACTCGCGGCTGCCGCCGGTCTGGGCGTTGCGAACGAGGTTTTGGGCAAACTCGCCATTGGGGCGATCGACATCGCAGACCGCCATCATCTGCACGCCGGTCTCGCTCATGGCGCTCTGCATGATGTGGACGCCGCGTTCGCCGCGGACCGGCGCGTTGGCTGCCCGGCGCGTGCGATTGGTGCCGGTGCCGATGGCGCCCATGACGATGCGATCGTTGGCGGCCGGTGGCCGAGCCGGCTGAGCTTGCAAAGTCCCCTCAAGTGTTTCCTTCGCAAACCAAAGAGGCAGGCCGGCGGCGGTCAAGCCGCTGAGCGTGTTGGCGAGGAATCCACGCCGCGATAGGTTTCCACGTTTCATGATGCGTACCTCCCCGATGCCAAGGTGTGTCGTGACGATTTTTGACGATGGTAAGGTGGATTGTATCCCGACGCAAGCAGGAAGTTGCGGGTTTTTGCAAATCGACCTGTGCATACGTTTGAATGCAACGAGGCGGAATGGCCTTGCTCGTCGATGCGGACCTCGGTTAGAATTTTCCCCACCTACAGCAGATGGGAACTCACGGAGGATTACACGATGGCGACAAAAGCCAAGACGGGCGGCGCCGACATTGGACAGGTACGAATTCCCGCCAAATTGCTACGCGACTTGAGTGCGTTTTCCCAACTGGTCTACGAGCAGGTTCTTCGTGCGGCGATAGCCCGTGCTTTTGCGCGGAAGAGTGGTGATGCCGCTGGGAGAGTCATCGCAGAAGACATGATCCATGCGACGGAGTGTTTGATCCCGGCGGCTGCTGATCAATTTGCGAAAATTGTGAATTCACGTGAGATTCGCCATGGCTCGCGAAAAGCCTCTTGATCTTGATTACGCGTTCAATGCCGAGGCCGCCAATGCTTTAGCCGTCCAAGCAGGAAAAATTGGACCCACACAGGATCTATTGGAGAAACTCGCCGCAATCATCGCAGCCAGCGATACCGATCGGCCGCAGAACCTGGAAGGCGTCGTCGAGCGAAAGCATGTGCTGAAAGCCGCCGAACGAATCGAATCCCTGTGGGGCAACATTTTGCAGGACGGCGTCGGATACGACGTGTTCCTGAGTTACGCGCACAAGGAGGAGACATGTGCGAAGGAATTCGAAACCAAGCTCAAGGAATCAGGTCTCACTTGTTTCATGGCTTCGCTAACCATCAAGCCTGGCTCTGCGTGGGAGAAGGAGATTTGGCAAGCGGTCCGGACGTCGCGTTTCTTTCTATTCTTGGTCAGCACCGCGGCGCTCAAGAGTAAGTGGTGCGTTTCGGAAATCGGCGCCGCCATCGCCTTGCAACGGCCTATTGTCCCCCACCCTTCTGCATAGTGTCAAGCTTCCTGACATTCTGAAACCCATTCAAGCCGTGATGGCCCAAACGGCTGCGGACCGCGACCAGGTAGTTCGGCATATCAAACGACTCGCTTCGATGTGACAACTTGTTACGCTCAAAACTGCTCTCCCAAATTTGCCTGGCTCCCGCTATCATTTCGACCCTGATAAGGAAAATGCATCCCTGCCATCGACACGGAGGTTGATCATGTTGGCACGAACAGTGAATTGGCGAATCCTGGCCGTCTCGGCAGTCTTACTTGCCGCCGCTCAGGCGCCTGCCCAGACCACGCCGCCCCCCAAAACGCCGGCAATTCCCGCGAGCAGCAGCGGTAGTGCGCAGATTATTCCCGTTAGCTTGACCAACGAACACGTCGCCGCCACGGTCAACGGCGAAAAGATTCTGGTCGGCGAGGTCAAAAAAGTTCTCGATCAGCGCCCCTACCCCGTCGCTCTTACCGACGAACAGAAGAAACAGCTGCGCCAGGCCGCCCTCGACGTCCTCGTCGAAGACGTGCTCATGCGGCAATACCTCACCAAGCATGTGCCCCAGGTCAGCCAGACTGAATTCAGCAAGGAAGTGACCGAGCTTCAAGATTCGCTGAAGAAGCAAATGAAAACTCTGGCGGAGTTCCTCAAGGAAACGGGCCAAACCCAGGACCAATTGAGCAAGGACATCGTCGCCCGCCTGCAATGGAAAGCGCTGCTCGTCCGCTTCTATCCCGATGAAAAAGCCAAAGTTTACTACGAAACCAACAAGGTGTTTTTTGACAAAGTCTTCGTCAAGGCCAGCCACATCCTCATCAAACTGCCCGCCAACCCCACCAAGGAGCAGCGCGACAAGGCCGTGCAGCAGATGCTGGTCTGGCGGCAAGAAATCCTCACGGGCAAGGCGACCTTCGACGGCGTCGCCAAGCAGCATTCCGCTTGCCCCAGCAAGGATAAAGGCGGCGACATCGGCCAATTTCCCTACAAGTTCGTCGTGGTGCCCGAGTTCGCCAAGACCGCGTTCAGCTTGAAGAAAAATGAGCTCAGCGACGTGGTCCAAACCGTCTTCGGCCTGCACTTGATCCTGGTAACCGACCGTACTGCCGGCGAGCCTTCAACCTTTGATGCGGTCAAGGAAACCGTTCGAGAAGTCTGGGCCCAGGACGACGATCTCTACCAGCGCGTCCTTACCGAACAGCGTAAGAACGGATCGGTGAAAGTCGATTTGCCGTGACCCGTCCGCGCGTGTCCGTTTAGCGCTCACTCAGCGTCAGGCGAGCGCTAAACGGATACCGCTAATCGTTAAACACCTCTTCCATCACCTGATACCCTGTCATCACCATCCCCATTTTGCGATAGGTGGCCTGCGCAATCAGATTGCCGTGCTCCACATAAAGGCGCACGCCGATGACGCTCGCTTCTTGCCGGGCTTCTGTCAGTATGTGTTCGTACAGTTTGCGAAACACGCCGGCCCGGCGGGCGGCCTCGGCGACGTAAACGCTCTGGATCCACCAGAAGTTCCCGTTGCGCCAGTCGCTCCATTCGAACGTGATGCCGAGCTGACCAACGACTTGCCCGTGCGCCTCGGCGACGAAGTAGCGTCCCTTGTGGACATCGGCTAGCATGGCAAGGACGCCCGGCTGCACGATTGCCGGATCGAGATCCTTGCCTTCGGTCTCCTTTGCCATCGAGCGATTGAAGTCGCAGATGACGCCAGCATCGGCAAGGATCGCAGGCCGAACGATCACGTTCATGTTGGCTGCATGATTCATACAATTCCCCAACAGTCGCTTGCGGCGAGGATGATGGACCCATGGACCTAACCAAGTATATTCGCGACATTCCGGATTTCCCGAAGCCGGGGATTCTGTTCAAGGATATTACGCCCCTGCTGGCCGACCCGGATGCGTTTCATGCCGCGATTCAGCAACTGATGCTGCGTTATAAAGACCAGCCGATCGACGCGATCTCGGCCGCCGAAGCTCGGGGGTTCCTGTTCGCCGCCCCGCTGGCGTACCTGATGAAGAAGCCGCTTGTCCCACTGCGCAAGCCGGGCAAGCTCCCTTACCAGACGCACAAGCTGCAATACGATCTGGAATACGGCCAGGCCGAGTTGCACGTGCATATCGACGGCTTTGACAGGGGGGCCAAAGTGCTGATGGTGGACGACTTGCTCGCCACCGGCGGCACGCTGGAAGCAGCATGCCGGTTGATCGAGCAGGCCGGGGCTCAGGTCGTTAGCTGTGCCGTGCTGGTCGAATTATCATTCTTGAATGGCCGCGAGAAGTTGCGGCCGCATGAGGTGTTCAGTTTGGTACGGTATTAAGGGTTTATCGTTTAGCGTTCGCAAGCGTCGCGCGAGCGCTAAACGTAAACAGGCTGGTGTAATATGCAGATCGACTTCGAAAAATCCGACGGCCTCGTGCCGGCCATCGCGCAGGACTACCAGACCGGCGAGGTGCTGATGATGGCGTACATGAACAAGGAATCCTTCGAGGAAACCGTGCGCACCAGGCGCGCCGTCTACTATAGCCGGAGCCGCAATAAGCTGTGGCGCAAGGGCGAGGAATCCGGCAATGTGCAGGAAGTGAAGGAGATCTTCCTCGATTGCGACAACGACACGATCTTGTTGAAAGTTCACCAGATCGGCGGGGCTGCATGCCACGAGGGGTACAAGAGCTGCTTCTTCCGCCGGCTCGACAATAACGCGTTGACGGTGATCGGCGAGCGCGTGTTCGATCCAAAGGCGGTATACAAGAAATAAAGAACCGAGCTGGCGTTTTGCCTCTCGGGCATCAGGTCCCTTTTCTTGGAGGCACAACATGAATCGGCATTCCACCCTGCTCATTTGCGGATCCGTTTGCTTGGCGTTTGCACTTGGTCTCTGGACCAGCCAACCCTCGAGCGGACAGGCGGCGCTTGTCCAACCGCCCCAGTCCAAAGTCGGCAAGTACCAGATCACTAGCGACCCCAACCGTTTGTTCTTGTGCGATACGGAAACCGGCGCGGTTTGGTCTCACACAGGTCAAGCAAATTCAGTGATAGGGTGGAGTGTAGTCCAGAAGGGAAAATAGTTGGCGCCTACGCTAGGCCAGGGAAATTACCGATGAATCAACTCCGTCTCGGCATCCCCGCGGGCTCTCTGCAAGAAGCGACCGCGGAACTGTTTCGCAGCGCTGGCTTCAAGATTACGTTCGCGAGCCGAAGCTATTATCCGGCCATCGACGATCCGGAGATCCACTGCACGCTCATCCGCGCGCAAGAGATGCCTCGCTACGTCCAAGACGGCTCGCTCGATTGTGGCCTCACCGGCCATGACTGGGTGCTGGAGAACGAAGCGAAGGTGACGCAGCTCGCGGAACTGGTGTTCTCGAAGGTCAGCCGTCGGCCGGTGCGCTGGGTGCTCGCGGTGCCGAACGATTCGCCGATCCAGTCGGTGAAGGACCTGCAAGGCAAGCGCATCGCGACCGAGCTGGTCGGCGTGACCAAGCGGTATCTGGCAGGGCACGGCGTGTCGGCGAACGTCGAGTTCAGCTGGGGCGCCACGGAAGTCAAGCCGCCGCGTTTCGCCGATGCGATTGTGGATGTTACGGAGACCGGCAGCTCGCTCAAGGCGAACAACCTGCGCATCGTTGCCGAGCTGATGCAATCGACGACCCGTTTCATCGCCAACGACCAAGCGTGTATCGACGCCTGGAAAAAGCAGAAGATGGACGACATCATCTTGATGCTCAAGGGGGCGATGGCTGCGGAAGGCATGGCCGGCCTGAAGATGAATGTCCGCGTCGGCGACAAGGACAAAGTTCTCGCATTCCTGAAAGCGCACCCGCGCACCGCCCTCAACAGCCCGACGCTGTCGCCGCTTGCCGATCCGGAATGGCTCGCCATGGAGATCATCATCGACGAGGACATCGTCCGCCACATCATGCCGCAACTGTACGCGGTCGGCGCGCGTGGCATCGTCGAATACCCGATCAACAAGATTATCCTTTAGCCGCTTGCGGCTTAGCAGATGTCCCTGCTACGCCGCAAGCGGCAATACGGGGACAACCATGCGCCGCGCCATCATCGCTACCGCGTTCTTGATCGCCATCGTCGCCAGCGCACAACAGCCGCCAACACTTCCGCAAAAGGGCTCAGGCCCCGGCAAGCCGCTCGAACCCAAAGAGGCGCAGAAGCTCTTCAAGCTCGACGACGGCCTGCGCATCGAGTTGGTGGCGTGTGAGCCGCAGATCGAAAGTCCGGTCGCCATGCAATTCGATCCCGATGGCCGGCTGTGGGTCGTCGAGATGCGCGACTATCCCAATGGCCCCGCCAAAGGCGAAAAGCCGATGGGCCGCATCCGCATCCTCGAAGACAAGGACGGCGACGGCTTCTTCGAAACTTCCACGATCTGGGCGGACAACCTGCTATTCGCCAATGGCTTGCTGTTGTGGAAGGACGGGGCCATCGTCACCATGGCGCCGAAGATCACGCACCTGCGCGACACGAAAAGGGCCGGCAAAGCAGATAAGGAAGACATCTTATACACCGGTTTCGCCGAGCAGAACCCGCAACTGCGCGTCAGCCATCCCATCCTTGGTCTCGATGGCTGGATCTACTGCGCCAACGGCTTGCGCGGCGGCAAGGCGATCCGAGCTGGCGACGCGAACGCTAAACCAATCGATCTGAGCGGCATGGATTTCCGTTTCGATCCTGTGAATCAAAGCAAGTACGAAGCCATCACCGGCCCTGGCCAGTACGGCAACACGTTCGACGCCTGGGGCAATCGCTTCATCTGCGACAATCGCCATCATCTCCGCCATGTCGTGATGGAGAATCGCTACATCAAACGCAATCCGTATCTCGCCGCCCCCGCCCTCGTCGAGGACATCAGCGTTCTCGACGACGGCCCGCTCTCAAGCGGCGGCAAGGTCTATCCGCTCAGCAAGAACTGGACGACCTCCAGCCTACATGAAGGCCGCTTCACCGCGGCATGCGGGGTGTTTATCTATCACGGGCAACTCCTGGCGAACGGCCAGCGTAAGCTGTCTGGTGGAGATGGCCCTGATGACGCCAAGCACCTGCCGGCTAACGCCGACCGTTCGCCTTATCACGGTGCCGCCTTCACCTGCGAGCCCACCGGCAATCTCGTCCACATGGAAATCCTCACTCCCAAGGGCGCCACCTTTGAATCGCGGCCGCACAAGAAAGGCGTCGAGTTTCTCGCCACCACCGACGACTGGTTCCGCCCCGTGTTCCTGACGTACGGGCCGGAAGGAGCGATGTATGTGGTCGATATGTACCGCGCGGTGATCGAGCATCCCGAGTTCATGCCGCCGGAGCTGAAGAACCGCCCCGACCTGTGGGCCGGCAAGGACAAGGGCCGCATCTGGCGCATCGTGCCGAAGGACCACAAGACGAAAACGCCGCGGCCCGGTTTGTCGAAGGCGTCGATCGCCGACCTGGTGAAGACGCTGGAGCACGAGGAGCCGTGGCATCGCACGACGGCCCAGCGGCTCTTGCTTGAGAAAAACGACAAGGCGATGATCGAGCCGCTAAGGAGGCTACTTTACAACACCAGGAGTCCGCATGCGAAGATACTGGCAGCCTGGATGTTGGATCGCCACAATGCGTTATCTGACCAAGCCTTGTTGTTGACGGTAATGGAGGACACAGATAAGCATGTGCGAGAGCACGCGGTCCGCATCGCCGAACCACGACTTGAGAACAATGAGCGTTTAAAAACAAGCGTTAGGATGCGTCTTCTTGAGATGAATACAGGACGATTTTTTTTCCAGTCCATTCTTTCGTTAGGCGGCGTTCACGAAAAAACCTCACTAACCTTTTTGGCCTTGCGTATCAACTATGCCGGTCCCGACATGGATCGATGGACTCGTTTGGCTGTCCAAAGTGGAAAGCCAGAGAGCGTGTTACCGCTTTTGCTGCAAGTGTTGGATAGACCCCGCCCCAATCAAGCGTTCATCAGGGAGACATCCGCAATTGTTGCGGCACAAAAAGATCCCGCAGCCTACCGCAGTGCATTCGGTAGGATTGTTGACGGAGAATCCAGATGGGCAGGTTTAGCAGGTCTTACCGAGGGTTTAGAACGGCGGGGCGCTACGCTCGTCTCCGTGGCGGCGGAAATGTCAGAGGAGGACTCGAGTAAGTATAGAACCAAAATTGACACCGTCTTCGGCATCGCTGCATCGCGCATTCAAGACCCCAAAGAGCCAATCGAAAGTCGTTTGCTAGTGTTGCGCGTTTTGGGCCACGCCTCCTGGCCAACTGCCAAACAAGCCCTCGTCCCTCTAGTCGAAAAAGAACCCTTACAAGACTTACGCATCGGCGCCCTGCGCGCCGTCGCCACTCAGCAAGACAAGGAAGTCCCGGCACTCCTGATGAAACTCTGGCCCAGCGCCGCCCCGTTCGTCCGCCGCGAAATCCTCGAAGCGATGCTGCGGCAACCGGCGCGTGTCGAGGTGTTGCTCGACGAGATCGAAGCCAAGCGCATGAAAGCGAGCGAGCTCGATCCGTTGCGCACCCGGCAACTGATGAACCACGGCAATGCGGCGATCAAGAATCGTGCCACGAAGCTGCTCGCCGACAACCTGCCGGCCGATCGCGCCAAAGTGCTTGGCGAATATCAGGCCGCCCTGAAGCTGAAAGGCGATGCCAAGAATGGCCGGGAGATATTCACGAAGAACTGCGCCACCTGCCATCGCGTCGCGGGCATTGGCATCGACGTCGGACCCGATATCGCCGACACACGCACCAAGACGCTCGCCGCGATGCTCAACGACATCCTCGTGCCGAATGCGGCCATCGATGCGAATTACGTCAACTACCTGGTGGCCACGAAGGATGGCCGCATCTTGACCGGCATCCTGACGGCCGAGTCGGCCTCCAGCATCACGCTGATTCGTGCCGAGAAGCAGACCGACGTGGTGCTGCGCAAGGACATCGACGAGATCGCGTCGACGGGCGTGTCGCTGATGCCGGACGGGATGGAGTCGAAGATCAGCGTGCCAGAGATGGCCGACTTGCTGCGGTTTTTGAAGGACTGGCGCTATCTGGACGGGACGGTGCCGACGGGAAAATAGCTTCGTCCCACGTTATGTGTTGGGGAAGGTGGTACGCTACGCGGTTTCGCGCATCGAGCGTTGGCGCTTCGCGCAGTGTTTCCCGCGGCAACTTCTACTCGCTCCGCCAGCGCACGGAGCGCGAAACCGCGTAGCGGATCACGCTGCCCGGCAGATACCGGCCGAGGAAGAAACTGATACGATAGCAGTGAACAGGCAGGTTTCTTCACACCCCGGGAATTCCACCCATGACTCGCACCTTCGTCGCTGCCGTCCTTCTTCTCGCCGCCACCGCCGTTCACGCCCAGGAGCCGATCCGCTTTGCGCGGTCGCCGGCGCTGTCGCCGGACGCCAAGACGGTTGCGTTCAGCTACCTCGGCGACCTGTGGACCGTCGATGCCAAGGGGGGCGTCGCCCAGCAACTCACGCGGCACGAGAAGCACGACTTCAATCCGGTCTACAGTCCCGATGGACAGTGGATCGCGTTCTCGTCGAATCGCCACGGGCAGTACGATGTGTTCATCGTCCCCGTCAAGGGTGGACGGCCGCGGCGCTTGACGCACGACTCGGCGGACGATCACGTCACCGGCTGGTCGCCCGATAGCCAGCACGTGCTCTTCATGTCGGGGCGTGAGCTCGATCTGCCAGCGCGGGTCGAGATGTACTCGGTCCCGGTCAGCGGCGGGCAGCCGAAGCGCATCAGCGCCTTCGAAGGGCGCGACGGGGTGCTTTCCCCCAAGGGGGACCTGATGGCGTATGTGCGCGGGCCCGGCACCTGGTATCGCCGCGGCTATCACGGCTCCTCCAATGACGACATCTGGATATGTAACGCCGACGGGTCCGATAATCGCCGGGTAACTACCCACAACGGCCAGGACCATTACCCGATGTGGTCCGCGGACGGCGCCCATCTCTACTACATAAGCGATGTCGCCGGCGGGCTCGTGAATCTCGTCAAGCAGGAACTGGGCGGCAAGCCGGTCGCCGTCACGCAGCACAAGGACGGCTTCGTCCGCCGGGCCCGCATCAGCGCCAACGGACAGGCCATCGTTTACGAGTGCGGGTTCGATGTCTGGATTCACTCGACCAAGGATGGCAAGAGCCGCAAGCTCAACATCGAGGTCAACGCGGACGATCAATCGAACCCGGAGACGCTCAAGACTTTCACCACCGGCGCCACCGAGTTCGCCTGGTCGCCCGATGAGAAGCACGTCGCCCTGGTCGTTCACGGCGAGATCTTCCTCATGCCTCGCACCGGCGGCAAGGCGAAACGGCTCACCGATCACCCGGGGTTCGACCACGGCATCGCCTGGTCGCCGGACGGCTCCAAGATGCTATTCCTCTCCGATCGCAGCGGCCATGAGGACATCTACGCCCTCGTGCCGGACGACCCCGATCATCCCAACCTGCTGGATGCTCGTCGCTATCAGGTCAAGCAGCTCACCAACACGGCGGAGGCGGAATTCGGCATCATGTTCGCGCCGGACGGCAAGCAGGTGACCTTCATCCGGGCAGGCAAGCTGATGACGATGGACCCGGATGGCATGAACCAGAAAGTGCTGGTCGGCGACGGACAGGTCTTCGACTACGAGTGGTCCCCCGATGGCCGCTGGATCTGCTACGCGCGCATGGACGGCTCGTTCGCCAGCGAGTTGTACATCATCCCGGCGACCGGGGCGAGTGCCAAGGAGCCGGCGCGAAACATCACGCGCTTTGCGACCTACAACGGCGGCGTGACCTGGAGCAAGACCGGAAACAAGCTTGGCTTCATCGGCTCACGCAAGGGAGCGTTCGGCGTTCACGTACTGTCGCTGCAAAAGCCGGCCGCCGCGGGGGCATTTCCCAGCAAGGAAATCGATTTCGACAACATCCATCTGCGCGTCAAGCAACCCGCCCCCGGCATGATCAGCAACGAGTGCGTCATCTCCAACGACGGAACCAAAATCGCATTCCGCGCCGAAGTCGATGGCAGCGAGGACCTGTGGATCGCCAATGCCGACGGCGGCTCGGTGACGCGCCTCACCACCGGCAATCTCAAGCCCACGCAGATCGTGTGGTCGCGCTACTTCTTCGGACAGATCTACTTCCGCGACGGCAACGGGAACTGCCGCGCCGTCATGGTCAGCGGCCCCAATCAGTCGGCGCCGAACTCGCTCAACTTCACCGCCAAGATGACCGTCCACCGCGAGCAGCTCTTTCGCGAAATCTTCGACCAGAGCTGGCGCGGCCTGAACGAAAGTTTCTACGATGCCAACTTTCATGGCGCCAACTGGAAATCGATCCGCGAGAAATATCGCCCCATCGTCCAGCATTGCGCCCTCAAGGAAGACCTCTATACGCTCATCGCCCTCATGTTGGGGGAACTCAACGCCTCGCACCTGGGCATCTCCGGCAATCTCGGAACCCCCGAGCAGCTCACGGCGGACCTTGGCCTGATACTCGACCCTCGCCATCCCGGCCTAGGTCTCAAGATCAACGAGATTCTCAAGGGAGGCCCGGCCGACCGGCGCGGCATCAATCTCAAGCCGGGCGATCGCATCGTCAGCATCGACACGGTGGAGCTGACCCCCACGACCGAGGTCTCGCGCCTACTCAACGACAAGATCGGCGAGATGGTCGCCTTGCAGGTCACCAATGCGGAGGGAGGCGTGAAACGCCGTGTGGAGATCCGCGCCGAGAGCCGGGCGAAATTGAACGACCTGATGTATGAACGCTGGACCTCGCGCAATGCCCAGCGCGTCAGCGAGTTGAGCAAGGGCAAGCTCGGCTATATCCACATCATGAACATGCAGGAGACAGGGCTCGAACGCTTTGTCCGCGCTCTTTACTCCGACAACTTCGACAAGGAAGGCATCGTTCTCGACGTGCGCTACAACGGCGGCGGATTCACCCACGATCAGGTGCTCAACTATCTGACCGGCAAGGAGCACACGATTTTCAGCCATCGCGATGGCTCCTCGGGGCTCGTGCTGCGCTCATTCGATCGCAAGTGGAGCAAACCGCTCACGCTGCTCATCAACAATCGTTCCTACTCGGATGCTGAGATTTTCCCGCACGCCTTCCGCACCTGGGGCCTGGGCAAACTCGTCGGCGAACCGACCGGCGGGCTGGTCATCGGCACGCGCGGCGTCAACCTGATCGACGGTTCGACCTTTCGCCTGCCCCGCATCGGCGTGCATACCATCAAGGGAGTGAACATGGAACGCGAAGGGGTGATGCCCGACATCACGTTGGCGCCGCATCCGGATGACCTGGCGCGCGGCCATGACGCGCAGTTGGAGAAGGCGGTCGAGGTGTTGCGTGACGAGGTAAGTGCATGGAAGAAAACGCGGCCTCCGGGGGCGGGTGCCAACGGAGCGGGGAATCCGTAGTCGTCTGCTCCTTTCTCCCCTCTAGGAGAGAGGGGCGGGTGGTGAGGGAGCCAGATACGCAACCGTCCAGGTCATTTTCAAACGGGGGCAACGCGACAGGGAGATGTAGCCTCCACCCCCCTCACCCCCGACCCCTCTCCCCCGGAGGGGAGACGGGAGAAAGACCGATTGCATCTGGCAATCGATTTCCTACAACGAAGAAAAGGTCGGTGATGGAACACCTGGTTGCGGAAACGTTATCCCCATTTCATAGGTGTCATCGTGGTGCAACCACTGATCTTGCAACATTACCAGCTACTTCCCGTCCACGGTCCTGACGAAGAGCCAGGCAACTGGCCCCAGCAATACCGCAAAGCCCTGCTGAAGTTCAAGCGCGCCGTCGAGGCACGCTATAACGAATCGACGCTCGAACGCCTTTTGACTGCCGCCGACGCCGAAGTTCGGCAAGCTGCCATCCTCGCCCTGGGGATGACCGGGTCCATTCAGGTCAACGCGTCGCTCGCCAAATGCTTGCGCGATGACGATGCGACCGCCCGCCAGCTTGCCGACGATGCGCTGTGGGCTGTCTGGCAACGTGCTGACAAGCCGGAGAACGTTCAGGAGCTGCGCCGTCTCGTGCAACTCGTGGCAGCCGAAGCTGGCGCCGAGGAGATATTCGCAGGGTTTGATGCGCTGATCCGCAAGTCGCCTCGCTTCGCCGAGGCCTACAACCAGCGCGCCATCTACTACTACCATCGCGGCGATTACGCTCGCGCCGTGAACGACTGCGAAAAAGCGTTGCGGCTCAATCCTTGCCATTTCGGCGCCGCCAGCGGCATGGGCCAATGTTTCATGAAGCAAAAGAAGCTGCGTGCGGCTTTGCGCATCTTCCGCCGGGCCAACCGCATCAACCCGAACCTCGAGACCGTGCGCGAATCGATCGAATCGCTTGAACGCATGCTCGGGGAAGAGGGGAAACGCTAGTCGCGGCCGGGTCCCGATTCTTCCAACGAAACCGTTATCCCCGCAAGCGGCCAACAGTCAAGGAACGCCTGCCATGAACAGAATCTTCATTGGGTTTCTGCTGGCGACTCTCGCCGCCGCTTCATTCTTGACGGACTGGGGGATCTCCGCCGGTGAGGCCGAGAAATCCTTCGTCACCTTTCGTTCGCAAGAGCTTGCCGAGAAATTGACCGTCGGCTACGCGGTGCTCCTCGTCGATGTCAACGGCGACGGCAAGAAGGACATCGTCGTCGTCGATTCCGCCCGTGTCATCTGGTTCGAGAACCCGACCTGGAAGCTGCACACCATCATCAAGGGAGTCACCAAGGCAGACAACGTTTGCATCGACGCCTACGACATCGACGGCGACGGCAAGCTCGACTTCGCCCTCGGCGCCTACTGGAATCCCGCCAATACCAAGGACTCTGGCACGCTGCAATGGCTCAAACGCGGCGCCAGACTTGATGATCCCTGGACCGTCTATCCCATCGACACCGAGCCGACCATCCATCGCATCCGCTTCGCCGACATCGACGGCAAGGGCAAGGCCGCCCTCCTCTCCGTGCCGCTCATGGGCCGCGGATCGAGCGCCAAGAACAATCACGTCGACGGGCTGCCGTTGCGCGTCACCGCCTATCGCATTCCGGGCGACCCGACCAAGGATCGCTGGATGCCGGAAGTGCTGGATGAGAGCCTGCACGTGGCCCACAATTTCCATCCGATCGATGTCGCGGGCACGAGCCGCAAGAATATTCTGGTCGCCAGTTATGAGGGCGTGAATCTTCTGCGCCTGGACGAAGGCACGTGGAAACGCAACCGCATCGGCGAAGGGAACCAGGCCAACCCCAAGGGCAAGCGCGGCGCCAGCGAGATCAAGCAGGGCAAGCTCAAGAATGGCGCCAAGTTTATCGCCACCATCGAACCCTGGCACGGCGATCAGGTCGTGGTCTACACCCAACCGGAGGGGGACAACGAGAAATTCTGGCGCCGCCACGTCATCGACGATCAACTCAAGTGGGGCCATGCCGTCTCGGTCGCGGACCTCGACGGTGACGGCTCCGACGAGATCATCATCGGCGTGCGCGACGACCCGGCGAAGACCGACAAGGTCACCGATCGCCGCGGCGTGCGCATCTACAAGGTGCTCGACGACAAGGGGGCGAAGTGGCGACGCCAGATCCTCGACTACGGCGGCGTGGCCGTGGAAGACCTGGCCGTCGTGGATCTCAACGGCGACGGCCGACCGGACATCGTCGCCGTCGGCCGGCAGACGCACAATGTGCGCATTTATTGGAATGAGACGAAGAAGTAAGCCAACTTCAGAGTTGATAAACGAGCCGCGACCATCGGGGAGCCCACGCAAATGCCGGTTCCCGCTTTCTCACGGTCGCGGCTCGTGGCAGACAAATTCTCGTCAGTCTCCCACGGGTGCCTTCAGCTCAAAATCAAGCGTGTGTTTCTTGCCGTTCTCGATGGTGATCGGCCGGCCCGCTTTCCCTTCCTTGAACGCCCAGCCGATGCCTTCGTGCCACGACATGACGCTGATTTCAGCGCCGGCAGGTACCATCGGAATCTCGAACGTGCCATCCGCCTTGGTGATCGCGTAGTACGGATGGTCAAACATGAACAGCTTTGCCGACATCCAGGTGTGGGCGTTGCATTGCAGGTTGATGGGTAGAAGTTGCGGCTTGAGGTGCTCGCCTGGCTTGAAGTCCTTGATCGCATCGAACTCGGTTTTTGGAGCAATCTGCCTGTTGAAACCCGGGTTCTTCGAGACATGCCCGACCGCCATCACGTTGTGCGGGCTCACGGCGCTGTTCTTGAACAGCAGCGTCTGCCCCGTGAACACATATTTTGTACCGTCGAAGTATTCGAGGTTCGCGGCCGAAACGCGCGGCACATAGGCACAATGCGGTTGATCGATGACGACCTTGTCCTTGCGATTCTTGAGTTTGTCAGGAATCGGAAAGTATGTGTCATTGGGCGCCTTAACCCAGATCACCACGTTGGCGATCCCCTTGCTCTTCGGATCGACCATCCAGGTCTGATCGATCTTCTCGTTGGGCTTTCCAGCGAGGCAACAGTCCTTGTCAACGTGAAGTTTCATCTTCGGGACGAGATCAATAACGTCAGGAATCTTGCCGACAAGCGTAACCTTGCCGGACAGGCTGCCAAAGCCATTGGTCTCTAGCATTTTTTTCTGCTGGCCGACAGCGGGGAGGGTCGCCACTGCAAACACGAGTGTTACGGCGCTGAATCGGAACATGCGTGCATCTCCCAATATCAAGTCAACCTTTGGGGCGCCACTTGAAGGCCGACCATGCAGTCTCGTCAGGGACGGCTGGTGTTATCTCTCCGCCGGCACCTTGAGCTCCAACTCCAGCGTGTGCTTCTTGCCGGCCTCGATCATGATGGGGCGGCCAGCTTTGCCTTCCTTCAGCGCCCAGCCCGTGCCTTCGTGCCAGGCCATGATGGTGATCTGGGCGCCGGCGGGGAGCATTGGGATTTCGAACGTGCCGTCCGCCTTCGTGATGGCGTAATACGGATGGTCGAACACGAACAGCTTGGCCGCCATCCACGAATGCACATCGCATTGCAGCGATATCGGCAGGAGTTGCGGATTGAAGGTCTTGGTAATCTCCGTCTGGGCCGGGACGTTGACGTTGAAGCCTTCGTTCTTCACGGGGTGACCCGTCGCACGCACGTTGTGCGGCACCGTGGCGCTGTTCTTGATGATCAACGTCTGGCCCGTCTTCACGTTCTTGTTGCCGTCGAAGTAAACCGGATTGATGGCCGACACCCGTGGCAAGAACGCGCAGTGCGGCTGGTCGATGACCACGGTATCCTTACGTTTTTGAAATTTCTCGTGAATGGGGAACGCCTTTCCGTCCGGCGCCTTCGCCCAGATCACGACGTTGGCAACGCCCTTTGATTTCGGATCGACAAGCCAGGTCTGGTCGATTTTCTCCAGCGCCGTCGCCTTGGCGTTCAAGCAGCACGTCTTGTCGGCATGGATCTTCATCTTCTCCGTCAGATCGACGATCGCCGGCAGCGGGCCATCGAGCGTGACCTTGCCCGACAGGCTACCGTAACCGTTGTCCGGCAAGAGTTCCTGGGCCCTGCCTGTGTTGATGCTGACCAAAAGGCTGAATATCGCCAGGGCGACACCAAAGAAAATGCGACGCATGGGAGGAAACTCCTGCGAGAAAAGAGGGAACGGTAGGCTCTTCATCAGTATACGCACGGGTACAGACCAGGCAAAGCCCAGGGAGGACCGGCGCCGGGCTTTTTTGCCGAGTTTGACCGCATTCTTTACAATGAAGGTATCAACCCGTTTTTCGAGGATGAAAGAATGAAACAGCGTCTCCTGACCCCCGGCCCGACACCTGTGCCCGAGGAAACCCTGCTCGAACTCGCCCGGCCGATGATCCTTCATCGCACGGCCGAGTTCCGCGCCCTGCTGGCGGAGGTTCTCGCCGACTTGCAGACGGTCTTCTGCACGAAGAACTTGATCGTCCCGCTGACCGCTTCCGGCACGGGGGCCCTCGAAGCGGCTCTCTCCAATAGCGTGCCGACCGGCGGCAAGGTCATCTGCCTGATTGCCGGCAAGTTCGGGGAACGCTGGAAGAACATCGCCCAGGCGTTCGGCCTCGAATCGATCAACGTCACCGTCCCTTACGGACAGGCAGTGCAGCCCGAGCAACTGGCCAAGGCTCTTGCGGATCATCCCGACGCGGTTGCTGTCTGTTCGACCTTGAGTGAAACGTCAACCGGCATCGGACACGACATTGCCGGCTTCGGCAAATTGATCGCCAGGACGCCGGCTCTGCATATCGTCGATTCCATCAGCGGCCTTGGCGCCATGGAGTGCCGTTCGGACGAATGGCAGATCGACATCAATTGCACCGGGTCCCAGAAGGCGTTGATGATGCCGCCGGGCCTTGCGTTTCTGTCGCTAAGCGACAAGGCGTGGCAGGTGATCGGCAAGAACCCGAGCCCGCGAGCATTTTATTTCGATCTCAAGAAAGCCAGGAAGAGCCTGGAAACCAGCGACACGCCATTCACGCCGGCGCACACGTTGATCCGGGCGATGCGCGTCAGCTTGAAGAAAATCGTCGCCGAGGGGATGGAGAACATCTGGGCCCGGCAGCAGCGCTCTGCCGAGGCGGCTCGCGCCGGCTTCCAGGCGCTGGGGCTCGAATTGTTCCCAACCCAGCCGAATACGGCCCTCACCGTCGTCAAGATGCCGGCAACTATCGATTCGACAACGCTCTTGACCAAGCTCGAGAAGCAATACGGACTGAAGCTCGCCAATGGGCAGGACGCGCTCAAAGGCAAGATCATCCGGCTCGCGCACATGGGTTACATCGATCAGTTCGATATCCTCGCCGCCCTCAGCGGCGTCGAACTGGTGCTGATGCAGATGGGCCATCCGATCGAGCCGGGAGTGGGGCTGTCGGCAGCGCAGCGGGTGTTTGCACAGAAATAGTCCGTGGTCCTAGCAAAATGCAGCACATACCACGGACTACGGACCACGGACTACCAAAATGCCACGCATCTTCATCAGTGATAAGCTCGAAGCCGGCGGGATCGATCTGCTCAAGCAATCGGGGCTCGACATCGACAATCGCCCGGGCTTGAAGGACGCCGCGCTTCTGGAGGCGCTCCAGGCTGCCGACGGCATTATTGTGCGCAGCGGCACGCGCGTGACGGCGCAGCTCCTGGAGAATCCCGGCAAGCTGCGCGCCATCGTCCGCGCCGGCGTCGGCGTCGATAACATCGACGTCGCCGCCGCCACCCGCAAGGGCATCGTGGTGATGAACACGCCGGGGGGCAACACCATCAGCACGGCCGAGCAGACGATCACCCTCATGATGGCGCTCGCCCGCCACACGGCCGCCGCTGACGCCAGTCTCAGGCAAAACAAGTGGGAACGGGCCAAGTTCGTCGGCACCCAGCTCGCTGGCTAGACGCTCGTCGTGATCGGCCTTGGACGCGTCGGACGCGAGGTAGCGCGCCGTGCTGCCGCACTCGACATGAAGGTGATCGGCTTCGACCCGTTCTTTTCGCCTGACTTCGCCGGCAAGCTCGGCATCGAGACGGCGCCCGATTTGGCCAGCTTACTGCCACGCGTGGATTTCCTGACCGTACACACGCCGCTGTCGCCGGAGACGACCAACCTGATCGGTGCTCCGCAGATCGCGGCGATGCGGAAGGGCTCGCGCCTGCTCAACTGCGCCCGCGGCGGCATCATCAACGAGGAGGCGCTGGTTGAAGCTCTGAAGTCAGGCCATCTCGCGGGGGCGGCCATCGATGTGTTTGTGGACGAACCGCCGCCGGCCGATCATCCGCTCTTGAAGTTGCCCAACGTCGTCGTCACGCCGCACCTGGGGGCCTCGACGACGGAGGCACAGGAAAGCGTCGCGCTCGAGGCGGCGCAGCTTCTGATCGACTATCTGACCAAGGGGGCGGTGCAATATGCTGTCAACATGGCGGCTGTCGATCGCGCCGAGCTGGAAGAGGTACGCCTCTATGTTGACATGGCGAGGCGACTGGGGCTCCTGCAAGCCCAGATGGCCCAGGGCGCCATCAAGCGGGCCCAGCTCACCTATCGCGGCGAAGTCGCGCGGCGCAGCACCAAGCTCATCACCGGCGCCTTTGCCGCGGGCTTGCTCGAATCTGCGTTGGCGCAGAACGTCAACATCGTCAATGCCGAGCTGATCGCCCGCGAGCGCGGCATCGACATCATCGAGCAGAGCGTCTCCAAGAAGGGGGACTTCAGCACGTTGATTCAAACCGACGTGACTACCGACAAGAAGTGCTACACCGCGACGGGCACCCTTTTTGGCAATCAGTTCCTGCGCCTGGTGCAAATCGGACCGTACCATCTCGACGCCTACATGGACGGCATCATGTTGCTCTTCACGCACCGCGATGTGCCGGGGCTGATCGGCTTCATTGGCACGATCTTCGGCAAGCACAATGTCAACATCGCGCAGATGACGGTAGGCCGGCAGTTGCCCGGCGGCGAAGCGATCGCGGTGCTCAATCTCGACAGCCAACCGCCGGAGGAGGCGTTGCAGGAAGTGCGCAATCATCCGAAGATTACGAGCCTCAGCGTCGTGAAGCTCCCCCCGGCGGGAGTGATGCCGGCGTGGTTTGGATGATCGGCCCCGGCCGCTGGCGGCGTAGCAGAACTGCTACGCCACAAGCGGCAAGCCCTTAATAGTCGCTGACCACTTCGTTCCCCGCCCGCGTACCCAGCGCCCGCCAGATCGCCGGATTGATGCCATCGCTGACCACGCGCACCGACCCATCCATCAACAGGCAGTTGACAAGCCCGCCATGATAGCTGCGCGCAGTGACGGCAGCGTAGGTGGGCACGGTGGCGCTGTTGCCTTCTTGGCGCGAGTTGTAGTCGATGTCATAGGTCTTGCCGTTCCAGGTGAACGGGACCACCGTGTTCGGCGTGAAGACCGTAGTGAAACCGCTGTGGTGGACCCGGCCATCGGGCCATTCGGTGTGCCCGGTGTTGTCGTTGACGTTGGGTCCGAGTTTCATTTGCCCCCCCGCCGCCATCGACGCGACCATGGCCGGCGAACTCGGCGGCTGGGACCCGGGGTTCGCGGTATTGCGAACGTACGACGTGAACGATTTGACCTCCGTCGCAGCGAGCGTTGTGCTCAATCCATCGGTGATGTGGGCTGGCCGAATCGGCAGGTTGGGCTGAAAGACTCCGTCACCGCCGGCCCCGGTATTCGGATCGTACACAAACCAGGAGCCAAAGTTAAACGCGTAGTTATGTGGATAGACAAAGGGCTGTCCGGCTGCATCGACGCGCACCACGTCGTTGGCTTCCGTGGGGCAACGGTAAACGGGGATGCGCATCTGCGGCACTCCAGTCGCAAGCTGCTTGTCCCAGGCGACCTCCAGATTCACCTTCACGCCGGCGTTTCCCTGCTCGATGAAGTGCAAGATGCGTCCGTGGATCGACCACGACCCATTGTTGGTGCCGAAAGTTGAGCCGACCGGTGCATTCATGCTCACTGGATACACCTTCATATTCGATTCGAAGTTGTGCAGGGCGATGCCGATCTGCCTGAGGTTGTTGCGGCATTCCGTTTGATTGGCAGACTCGCGCACCTTTTGCACGGCCGGAACGAGCAGGGCGATCAAAATCGCAATGATGGCAATGACGACCAACAACTCAATGAGGGTGAATCCACGCCGACGCATTCTCTGCCTCCGAGAATCAGAATTCTTGTCGTGACGGTGGAGGGAGGGTGCAAAGGGCATACCGAAGGCGATCAGGCCATGAAAAGAGCCTCACGCAAGGGCGTAAAGCATGGTGTAAATTGAAGTTGAGATCAGCCGGATTGCTTTACCGGTTTCCGCCTTGGCGCGAGATTTGGCGGATGTGATGCGTGGATGGTCAAATGACTCGCACCGGTGGGAAGTCAATAGCCACTCACGATTGCGGTGCAACCTCGGCGACGGCGTGCAGAATCGCCTCCCGTTCCGCCATCGCGCCGACTCCGACGTCGTCGCAGGCGAGCCGTTTTTCGATGGGGGCCACGACATGCAGTGCGGAGCCCAGGTCGGCGGCGATTTGATCGAGGTGACGCTGGGTAACCGGGTGCTCCCACATCAAGGTGTTCATGGCCGGTGCAAGGATTACGGGGCGGGCGCGGTCCCATGCGCGATACACGCACGTCAGGCAGTTGTCAGTCAACCCGAGCGCACATTTCGCCAGCGTGTTGGCGTCGCAGGGCGCAATCAACAATACGCTGGCCCAGCGGCGCAGCTCGATGTGCAAGACGGGATCGTCGCGCCGATAGCGCTCGCCGGACCATTCATCCTCATCAAGAATCACGACGTCCTTGTTGCGCTGGCCGGCGGCGGTCGGCGTGAGGTCGGACGGATTGAAAAAGTAAAGCGACGATCTCGTGGCTACAAGCTTCACTTCGTGCCCGGCCTGACCAAGGGCAGCATAAAGTTGTGGCGTGTAGATGGCCGCCACAGAACCAGTGACGCCCAGCAAAATGTCAGCCATGCGGAGCCTCGCTCTCGATGACGTCGAGCAGAGCCGACGCGAGTTCCGCGCGTGTCACCTTCTTGTATGCCTGGGCGCGGCCCAGCAGCGCCCACTCGCCGGCGCCTTCCAGTGTGTTGGCGACCATCCAGTTGGCTGCCGAGTGCTGGCGCGATTGCTCGGCGATCGCTTGCAGTTCGTTCTCGTTGACACCGACTTCGAGCTTGAACTTGACGAGGATGCCGTCGAACCGCCAATCGTTGCGAATCTTGTCCACCAGCTTCGGCGCGCGCACCAGGCGCAGCCATAGTTCCGGCTCGTCGCTTTTCACTTTGCCCGCCGAGCGTCCTAGCAAGGTCGGCGCCGATCGGTCGGCGTTCCAGACACTTAACGCCAGATCGAAGGTCGTGCCTGGCGCCGGAGCATAGATGCCGCCAGTGAGGTAATCGCTGACGGCTGCGCAATGCACGACCACATCTTGTTTAGCATCGGCAAGGTACCGGGCCATCAGTGTTTCGAGCTGATCGAAAGTACGATAGGAATGACACTCCCAGCCCACGGGAGTTGGTGGCGGGGCGATCACCTCCGGGTGCGAGGTCGCCAGGCAAACGTGATGTCCGCGGCGGTGGGCCTCCAGGGCAATGGCCGCCCCGGTGCGTCCGCTGAAGATGTTGGTGATACAACGTACGCGGTCGATCGGAACCTGGGTATTGCCCGCGGTGACAAAGATGCGCATGGCGGCGTCTCAAGGGACGGACGGGGCGTCTGCCGTCATTATATAGTCCGCCATCTTGTGCCGCCTGCGGGTTCGCGCTATTCGATGGGGGCGGTGTACGTAGTTCTTCTTGGCGTACTTTGCGCCTTTGCGAGAACACTCGTTTTCTTGATGTTACTGGGCGGACGCCCGAAGATGCTTGCGTTCCAGTTCGGCGAGGTGCGCCTGGAGAGCTGGTTCGAGTGCCAGGAATGCTGGGGCAAGTCGGGGGCGCAGCGGGCCGGGGTCGGGATTGACCCGGAGATCTTGCAGATAGCCCAGCAATGCCTGCTTCGCCTGCGGCGTCGAACGCAGCATCAGATGAACCCACGCCCACGATTCGCGGTACTCCGGCGGATTCATCTGATCTACTTTCTTGAGCCCCTCCAGGCGATCCAGGTCGAAACGCATCTGGCTGGCCTGGCGAACCGGATTGAGGTGCAAGGTATTGATGCCGTTTTGGCCCTGCGGAACTTCGAAATACTCGGCCAGCCCTTCATCGAGCCAGATCGGCACATTCTTCAAGACACAGTGCAGCATGGCATGCGTCAGTTCGTGGCGCAGGTCCTTTTGGGTCCGGTCATTGAGGTACGTGTATACGACCAGATCCTCGGCGCCGCCGCGGCCCGGTTGAGCAACAAAGTACGCGCGCCGGACCGGCAGGTCGGCGTACTTCACCTTCATGAATTTCTCGTACTTGGCCTGATCTTCAAACAGGTAGACGAACACCTCCGTGTTGGCGGGCGGAAGGCGCAGCTCTCGATAGACCTGCTCGCGCAACTGGCTCAAGTCCTTGAAAAGCGGCTGGTCGCGCTGCATCTCGAAATCGGCCAGGAAGACAAACTGCGATACACGCAGCGAATGCTTGCCCGGCGCGCCGGCGATAGGCTCCTTCGCAGCTTTGCCGTCCTTGGTCTGCGCAAACGGCGCGAACAGATGACAGCCGGCAAGCAACGGGACGCTCGTCAGGAACAAGCAGGCAATCCAGATGGTTCGGCTGGCTTTCCTCATCGGCTCCTTCAAAAAATGCCGGCACGGGCGGCAGGAGGGTGGACAATATGCGGAACGTGCGCCTGGTACAAGAGGAATCGACGCGGGATCGGACTGATCTTGCGGCAACCTTGATCCCGGAGGTCCGCTACGCTGCCTGGATGGTCGCAAGGGCAGCAAAGTCTCACAAGAGCGGCTTGCCTCGGCGCAGATTGCGTTGGACCTTCTTCGAGGTTGCCCGGTCGATCTGTTTCCACCAGTTTTTCCAATCCCCGACGCCCATCGCGCCCGAGGTAAGATAGGTGAGCAGAAATCGAAGCCGATCGGTGCGTGCTATCTTGTCGTTACCCACGAAGCTTGCATTCAAGCGGGCGAGGTTTTGGACTTTGCGGGATATGGGCAACTCCGTGAAGACCTCGACGCCGACGAGGTCGATCAACCAGATGGCGCTTTCGGGCATATAGAGAAGATTCTGGATATCCTGCGAATACGCGGACGGCTCGTCCGCGGGCGCGTCGAAATGGCGCACCAAAATGTTGGCGGCCTTGAGATCGCGATGGGAAAGCTGCCTTTGATGCAGCGCACGAATCGTGCGGGCGACCCGTTCGATCAGCTGCCGCAGCAGACGCAAACGCCGTTCAACGTCCAGTGTCGCCGTGCTTGCCAGCAACTCGTGCAGATCGCCGGCATGGGCGATTTTCTCCGTGAGCAAGTAGCCCTCATGCAGCATCCCGAACTTGCTTCGATGCAGCACGACGAAGGGCCGCGCGGTTGGCAGACCGCGTTCGCGGAAACCCTGTCCGTGGATCCACGACCGCAGCGCGGGGGTGGAGCGCAATACGGACGCCAAAGGGTCTTTCAACGACGTTACGCGAAATCGTTTATAGATAACGCGCCGGAGTTTGCCATTGACCGGAAAATCCATCTCGATCACGGTCGAGGACGGCGATTCCTTGAGCACGCGCACCCCCGGCGCCCCGAACGGTGCATCCGGATCATGCAGCAGCATCGCCAGGTCGGCGGGTGCGATCTCGGTCACCGCGTGGCCAACCAGGCCTGGGGCGCGCACCTTGCGATAATAACGATTGTTGACGAGGCAGCGTTTGTCGCGGCGTTGCCAAAAACGCAAATTCCGCTGCCAGCTCAGCTCCTCGATCTCGCACAAATCCTTCGCATAGTGTTTTGTGCCATAAGCATCGCGCTGCCAGCGGCCGAGATTCCGCGCCTGGAAGTAGGCCTTCCAGAATCGCAAGCGATCGGCCCGATTGACCCGGAGCGTGAACCAGCAGTTGATCATGACCAGGTTCTCCCGGCTCTGTTTCCAGTCGAGCGGCGGGCCCATTTTCACAGCGAGAAGGTCAATCACAAAAAGTTCGACCTCATGGTGCGGGGTCAAGCGCACCAGCAAGTTGGCAGCGTGCAGGTCATGGTGCAAGATGCCGGCGTCGTGGATCTTGGCGACTAGCTTGCCCAGTTCGGCAGCCAGTTGTTGCCGAAGACGAGCGGCCAGCGGTTCGGCGTACGTCGGTAGAACGGCAGCGAGAAAGAAATGCAGGGGCGTGCAGCCTTCAAGGCTCTTGGTTATTAGGATGCTTTCGCCCGAGCCGACGTGCGTTTCCTGTTCGGCAAGCGCTAGCGGCGCGATGGTCGGGATGCCGCGTTCGGTGGCAGCCACCACGCGGTCGAACTCGAGCCGAGCCTTGCTTTGACGCACCATTTGCCTAAACCACGCACGCTGATCGTGCACGAAGTTGTGCTTGACGTAAAAGGACAAGCCCGGCAGCTCGACGCGGTAAACGACGCGGTGAGGCCCCTGCTTGACGACGTGGGCCTGCCCCGCTTCGAGCCATTCAGGCAGGCGCAGCCCTCGCTCATTGAGCAGTTGCATGCGCAAGTCAGGCAACAGCGACCAGCGAAAGCCTGCCAGCGAGAGTTGCGTCAACGGTGGTGGCGATGCACTCATGCGTTCCATCCGCGCGGAGCAAGCTCCGCAGCCGATCCGTGCAGCGACGCGAGCACGCGCTCCCATGCCGCTGCTCCGTGGGTTGTCTGATATTCCGCTTCGACGAGTTGGCGCCCCGCGAAGCCCATGCGGCGGCGCAATTCCGAATCGCTCGCCAGGAGCTGAATCGCCTGGAGCCATTCGTCCGGCGTCTGGGCGAGGAAACCGGTCTCGCCGTGGCGTACCAGTATCTGTTGAACGCCGACCGGGTTGGCAACCACGGGGAGCCCGGCGGCCATGTATTGCAGCACTTTCAGGCCGCACTTACCGGCGCTCCAGGCGTCGTCCGGGAGCCAGCTAATGCCGACATCCGCCTCGGCCAGGTCGGTCGCTTCGGTGGCCTCGCTCCAGGCACAAAAATCGGTCGCCAGGTTGTCCAGTTGCAGCGGTCGATCGCAAATGACGCGCAAGCGAAGGTGCGGGAGACGCTGGCCGAGTTGGTCGAGCAACCCGCGAATGCGCTCCAGGCCGCGCAACGTGCTGGACGACCCGATCCACGCCAGGTCCACGCTGCGCTTTTCAGCGCGCTGCGGCGGGAGCGGGTAGCGCGCTGGATCAACGCAGGTGGGAATGCGTACTACCTTGCCAGGGGCGGTCAGCGCTGCCGCTTGGGCGTGCAGAAAATCGTTGCCCGCGACAACGACGTCGGCGGCTTGCAGCATGTGGCGAAACTGCGCGAACCGCTTGGGGGAAGCGGCGCCGCGCGGGTTGTAAGAGCTATGTAAAAAGACGGCATCGTCGAAATCGTAGATCAGCCAGCGCACGCGCCTCCGAAGCTTGTTGAGCTGCCAGCCGGGCAGAAGTTTCCGCTGGATGATCAAGGCGTCAATGGACCGCGCGAGGCCCGGAAAGAGCTGTTGCAAACCCCAGCCAATCGACCAGGGACGGACGTCGACGTCATGGCCAAGCGCTTGCAGATGCGCACGGTAGGCGGCGATGCGATAACGGCAACAGACGTGATCGTGGCTCTTCACCAGCGCGGTGATGCGCATGGGGTCCTCCGTGACCGCGTATAATCGGAACTGCGCTTTAGCGCCGGCGATCCTTCATCGCCCTGCGGATCTCGCGGGCGGCTTCCGCTTTCTTCTTCGTCTCGCGCTTGTCGTACTGCTTCTTGCCTCGCGCGACGCCGATCTCGACCTTGGCCCGGCCATCCTTGAAATAGAGCCGCAACGGCATGAGCGTGTAGCCCTGCTGCGACGCCTTGCCCGCAAACTTGTCGATCTCGCGCCGGTGCAGCAGCAGCTTGCGCGGGCGCTTGGGCTTGTGGTTGAGCCGATTGCCCATCGTGTATTCGGGTATGTCGCTGCCAATCAGCCACAACTCGCCGTGGTCAATCTTGGCGTACGCCTCCTCGAGGCTGGCGGCATGCTCGCGCAGGCTCTTCACCTCCGTGCCGGTCAGGACGATGCCGCATTCCAGGGTCTCGAAGATTTCGTAGTCGTGGAATGCCCGCTTGTTCCGGCAAATTGCTTTGAGGTCTTCCTTCTCTTTCCCGTGCTTTTTCGACGCGGCCATGCGGTCACATTATCACAATGGGGCGGGAACGAAAACATCAGGTCGTGATTGCGATCGATCCTGGATCAAGTTTCGTCATCGGCTTGACAGATACAAGAAGAGGGATATAGTCCCCCGCTTCCCTCAAAAAGCGAACGCCCGGAGGCAGGGTTTCAGGTAAAGTCGGCGATCTTGGCAAGTGGGCTGGATGCCGTGATTGGGGTAAGGCATGCCCGATTCTGCCACGACGATTGCCGACCTGAAGGACGTTGTCCGGCGCTTCGTCGAGGAGCGCGCCTGGCAGCCGTTCCATAGCCCGAAGAATCTAGCGATGGGGATCGCGGTCGAGGCGGCGGAGTTGATGGAGTGTTTCCTCTGGCTCGACCTTCCTGGCTCTCACGAAGCCGCCAAGGATCCGGGCAAACGGGAGGCGATCGCCGACGAGATGGCCGACGTCTTCTGCTACTTGCTCAACCTGAGCAACGTGATTGGCATCGACCTGAGCGAGGCGTTGCGGGCCAAGATGGTCAAGAATGCCGCGAAGTATCCCGCCGAGCAGTACCGCGGAAAGTTTGAGATCAAGAGGTAGGCGCCAAGTAACCATTGGACGAGGCAGGGAGAGCTCGTGAAACGGATCTGGACAACCCTCGCGATCACACTTTTGGTAGGGCTCGGCTGTGCCTACTGGGTAGCGTGCGCGCAGGACCGTGGACCGCTCTATCCACCGCCCCCGGTGTTGCCAACAGATACGAAGGCGTCGAGGGCGCCGAAAACCGAGACCCCTGTATCTGGAAAGGCGGCGAAGAAGCCACCGACGCTTGACGCCGCCCCGAAGGCGCTCCCGCCGCTGCCGCCGCTTGGGACGGTCGAGTTGGAGCCTATGCCAGGAGTGGTGCAAGCGGGTGGCGTGGTAGCGCCGCCGATGTTCCCGCCGGGTCCGGTTGTCGTGAAACCGAAGGAAGTAAAGGAACCGAGCGCGCCGCCGCATCTGCCTCAAAGCCTGCCGGAACTGGATACCAAGCCGCTGCCGACGCCGGAACCGACCAAAGCCTTGATCGTGGGCCTGCCGACCAAGGAACCAGCGAAGCCGGCCCTTCCGTCACCTGGCCTTATCGTTCAACCACCGACGGTTGTTCTGCCGGGGGCATCGATTGTGCCTCCGGTCGTGACGATGCCGGATGCGAAACCGAAAGCGTTCGTCCGAATTCGTAGCGGGTCCAGCATTCCGCCGGCGGTGTCGATGCCGATCGAGCGTCCGCCGCTGGTACCGCCGCCCCCGGCGTCCGTACCGCCTTCGTTGACGCCGAATACCGGCGCACTGGCCAGCGTGCAAACGCCGAGCGTCAGTGTGGAGAAGCGCGGTGCAGCCACGCTGCGTGCTGGGCAATCGCAATCGTATCAGATCCACATTCGCAATCTGGGACCGACCTCGGCACAGCAGGTTCGCATTGACGACGAACTCCCCGTAGGCGTGAAGCTCGTCTCTGCCGATCCGATGCCGACGCTCCAAGGAAACAAGGCGGTCTGGATTCTGCCTAACCTTCCAGCGAACGGCGAGCAAACGCTTCGGCTCATGCTGCAATCGCTCACCGATCTGGAGCTTTCCAGTCGCGTCACCGCCCAGGTGTCGGCAGCCAATCACACGACGACGGTTGCCGCGCTCCGGCCTCGCAACGACTCGGGCAGCATTGCCGTTCAACTCGTCGCGCCGCCTGCGATCGTCGTCGGCACGCCGGCCGTGTTCGAGATTCGCGTGACCAATCAATCCGATCAGCCAGTGACGGGCATCGTCCTGCATGGGTCGCTGCCGGAAAACCTGACCACGCCGCAAGGCCGATCGATTGAAGGGGAAGTCGACGCCACCATCGCGCCGGGCGAAGTGAAGACACTCCGCATGCCTGCGACCGTGGTGAAGCCGGGGCGAGGCGCCGTGACGATCAAGGTGACTGCGCGGGGCGGCCTCGAAGCGTCAGCAACCGCGGAAATCGACATCACCGGCGCCACACTTCATCTGCAGCAGGCGCCGACGACACGCATGTTCCTGGGCCGGGATGGCGATCTGCGCATCGACGTGATGAACCACACCGGAAAGCCGCTGCGCAACGTCACCCTGATCGATCGTCTGCCCGAGGGGCTCGACTTTGTCGCCGCCAGCGAACGCGGACTCTATCAGGCGAATAGCCGAACCGTGTACTGGCAGTTCGCCGAGCTGCCCGCGGGGAGCACGAAGTCGTTGATCGTCCGCGTGCATGGCACCAAGCCAGGCCAGCTTCAGAACGCGGTGCAAATTCGCTCCGACGGCCTCGCCGACCTGAACTCCGTCGGCATCATCCAGCTCGAAGGCGTGTCCGATCTGAATGTCCGCGTGACGGCACGCGATCCGCTTGTCGAAGTCGGCAACGAAACGATCTACGAGATCCACGTGGTCAACCCAGGCAGCGCGCCGGCGACCAACGTCCAGGTGCAAGTGCTTTTCCCGCCGGGCCTGGCGCCGAAGAACGCTCAAGCTGACACTCGCTTCGCGATCGAGCGCAATACGCTCGTCTTCGAGCCGATCGCTTCGCTCGCAGCTCAAGGGCAGGCAACCTTCCGCGTGTCCGCCGTGGCGCAACCCACCGCGGATCGCGATCAGCGCGTCCGCGTCGCCGTTGCCAGCGATCAAGTGCGCGTCCCGATCCAGAAGGAAATCGGCACCATGGTCGTGCCGCGTTAGTGCTCCGGGAGGTCCGAACCCGAGCGACACAGCACGCTCGGAATTGAGGTTGCTCTCGGCGGATGAGTTGTTATAAGCGTCTCTCCTTCGACGAAACTTGAAACGAATTGGCCGCGGAATAGCGCCGCGTGAGCGGGCGCCACGCAATTACGAGACAACGCTGAACTTGACGAAAAGTAAAAGTATATTTTTTGATAATTTTCTTTGCGTCGTCGTACTGAAGTCGGTAATCTTACCTCTCGTTCAACATTTTCGCGCCGACTTCAGCGAGAGCGGACAGCCACGAAGGCTGGCAAAAGGGGAAGGGACTCCCCCCTTTTCATTCCTTCCTGAATGCCCTTTGACGAGCAAACGAGCAGACTTGGTTGGTCTTGAGCCGTTTCGGACTCATTGCTAAGATCCGGCTCTTGATGATCGGCCCGTGCCGCGTCGCCCCTGCAACGCGAGTGCAGCCTGCCATCACACCGACCTTGCGGGATGCGTGCGAACAGACACGGAAGAGGACTGCGCGATAGCGTGGGGCGCCCACGGAGGGGCCTGGCACAGCGCGGCAAGGGGAGGGGCAGAGATGAACGCAGGCCGAACAGAGAAAGAACAAGCACGGGTACATATCCGTTGGATGATTCGTCGCGATATGCCGGAAGTCTTGCAAGCCGAGCAGCTCAGCTTCGAATACTCCTGGAATGAAGAAGACTTCCTGCGCTGCCTGCGCCAGCGCAACTGCATCGGCATGGTCGCGGAGCACGGCGAGAAAGTCGTCGGCTTCATGATCTACGAGCTGCACAAGAACAAGCTGCACATTCTCAATTTTGCCGTCCATCCAGCCTGGCGGCGCATGGGCGTCGGGGCGCAAATGGTGGCGAAACTGATCAGCAAGTTGTCGAGCCATCGGCGGACGCGCATCACGCTGGAGATTCGTGAGTCGAACCTTGCGGCGCAGCTGTTCTTCCGCAAACAGGAGTTCCGGGCCGTCCGGGTGCTCCGTGCCTTCTATGAAGACAGCGGCGAGGACGCCTTCCTCATGGAGTACCGCTTCGGCGACGACGTCGGCGAGGACCTCGACGAGACCGTCAATCGCATTGCCCAGTATGAAGAAAACTAGAAAAAAAACCTCGAAAAATACAGGTAATAATACGTAATTTTGAGGCCTGAAGTCAGCAAAAGGCGCCAGCGGTCCACTTTGGACCCTGGCGCCTTTTCGTTTTGGTTCGAGAGACTTTCCAGCAAAAAATGGGCAAAACACCGATTTTTCACTTGCATTCTTTTTGTGTTCTCATACGATCATAATGATTTAATTCATTTATTTTCGCCTCCTAGCAGAATCTGACTCATATTCCCGTTTCACCTGGAGTTATTTTTTCTCTATTCCAAACCCGTGAGGAGACCATGAAACACACGTATCGTCGAACCGGTTTTACGCTCATCGAGCTACTGGTAGTAATCGCGATTATTGCGATTCTCATTGCGCTTTTGGTGCCAGCGGTCCAGAAGGTCCGCGAGGCCGCGAACAGGACAACCTGTCAAAACAACCTGAAGCAGATCACGTTGGCCTGCCACAACTACGAAAACAACTACAAGTTCCTGCCCCCCGGCGGTGTGCAGACGGACGGCAAGTACGGCGTGACCATCGGCACCCTCCCCTTCCTGCTCCCGTTCATTGAACAGTCGGCGATTCACAAGCAAATTCCGCCCAGCATGTTCGTGCGAGCCACGAGCAACTACTGGTGGGCGGTCGGTTCCACCTGGGGCGCAGCTTCCTACACGATTCCGACCTTCCTTTGCCCCTCGGACGTACAGCCATTGACCTCCGTGATTTACGGCGACGTCGCCTCCGCCACCGCCATCCCTGGCACGTTCACCTATCAGGTCTGGTATTTCCCGGGCAACAATAACAAGGGCCGCACGAACTACACGGCCTGCACCGGCTACATCGGCAGCGGCTATCCGCTCTATTGCGGCGTCTTCTTCCCGAATTCCGTCCAGACTATCTCCAACATTTCGGACGGCAGCTCGCAAACCCTCGGCTTCGGCGAGAACCTCGGCGGACCGGAAAACGCCTCCCAGCGTGCCCTCAACTTCACCTGGATGGGCACCGGCAGCCTGGCCACCGCCTGGGGCCTCAGCAGTCCGCAGTGGTATACCTATGGCAGCATGCATGGAGACGTCATGCAGTTCTCGTTCATGGACGGATCGGTCCGCGGCGTGGCCAAGCGCGTTAACCAGACCCACTTTATCTACGCCAGCGGCAAGGAAGACCGCCAGACCTATCCAACGACTCTGGGCACGAATTAACATTCCCATACAAAGCCGCTTGCTGGTTCATTCCGCAAGCGGCTTTTCGTTTATGTAATTGTGTTTGTTACGACATCAGATTAGGCAATGTGAGGTGAGTAAAGATGACGATGTTGCGATACGCCCTTGGTTTGCTGCTGCTCTCAGGGAGTCTAACCCTGGTCGCCTGCACGCAAAACAACGAGGCGAAGAAGATGAATGACGGGCCGCCGCTGCCCGCCAAGGACTCGGGACCGTCCAAGGATGCCCTGGTACCACCAACGCCTCCGCCTCCGCCGGATGGCTTCAAGACCAAATAACCTCCCAAAACCCAGGTTCGCCGAACCTGGGTTTTTTTGTGCAACTTGCCCAGGTTCAATGGCGAGCCGAGCCCCGTAAGGGGCCGGTTGATGTCATATGCCGTAGACTCAACCGGTCCCTTACGGGGCTCGGCTCGCCGAAAATCAGTTCGACTTCCCTTTTTCGGCCATATGCGCTATACCCGACCACGTAGACTTTCCATTCCCGCATACGTACGGTGGTCGCCATGAACCTTCTTGCTGGCAACTCGACAAACAGAGATGAATCCGCCCCGCAGCCCAGCGGATTATGGCACCGGCCGCGCCCATCGGTCGCTGGCACGACGGCGCCGGTTCTCTTTTATTTCTCCATTCTGGTATTGGGCGGCGTCGCAATGGGGGCGATGACGTGGGGGGCATCGAGTCTCCTGGCCCAAAAAGGTTCAGAAAAACTCTTGCGTACGGAGGTCTCACTCCCTAAGCTCAAGAGTAATCACGGGACCCGGAAAGCCGACGCTTTCCGCACGTCGGAGCCTGAATCCAGCGAGTGGGCTTATCCGAAGGAACGGACAACACCCGAGCCGGCGCCGCTGCCGCCTTTGGTGACCGATCAACCCAAGGTCACAATCGCGCCGCCTCGCCCTTCGGACGAGTTGCCGCGCGTTGTGCTCTCGGATCCGTCGCTTCATCCGGTTGAACTGACGGTTGAGACGTGCAGCGATCCTGTCGTTTATGTGACGCCCCAGACCCTGCACCGTGGAGAGACGCCGATGATGCGCAACTGGAAAACGCTGACGATGTACTCGCTACTCTCGGCCGCGGCCGTGACCCTGGCTCCGTCGCCGATCGTCTTCGCCGACGATAAGAAGGCGCCGATCGAGGAAAAGAAAGCGCCCGCGATCGATGGCGCCGCCCTCCTCGAAGGCCTGCGTGCCGAGATCAAGAAGCTGGAGAACGGCCCCCTCGCAGACCTGGCCGCCAAGGTGAAGGGCGTCGGCGACGACGTACTGGACATCAAGAAGAGCGTCGACAAGCTCAAGTCCGAAGTCGGATCGCTGCAAACGAGCCAGCTCAGCCAGAAACTGCAACTCGATCACCAGAAGAAGGAACTCGAACTGCTCGCCGACGAGGTCCGCAGCTTGCGCAAGAAACTGCTCGCCGATGGAGGCCCGCCGCCCACCGACAAGGCCGCCCTCGAAGAAATGGTCAAGACCATGAAGGCGATCCAGGAAGCCATCGCCAAGCTGCACGCCAACGACACCAGCAAGCGAATCGCCTTGTCCCCCCCCGAAACCAACGCTGCCACCGCAGGCAAAGTCATGCTGCAAAATTTCTACACGGAAGAACTCTTATTCGTGGTCAACAACGTCGGCTATCGCGTGCCGGCAGGCAAATCGCGCCTCGTCGAAAACCTCCCGCTCGGTACGGTACAGTACCTGGTCCACTCCGACCGCTGGGGGCCGCTGCAAAATCGCAGCACCACGCTGACGGCGGCGCAGAATACCTTCACCGTGACGGCTAACAACCCGCGCTGAGTTTCCTCTCCGCCGCGCGCGGCCTGGCGCTCGTTCGATCTCTCCCAGTGAGCTCCAGACCGCCGGCGGCCTGACTCCTTTTCGTCAACCTGCCATGATTGTGACCATCGACGGCCCAGCCGGCGCAGGCAAGAGCAGTGCCGCTCGCATGCTGGCGGCCCGCCTTGGCTTCGACTTCCTGGACACCGGCGCGATGTACCGGGCGGTCACCCTGGCAGGTTTGCGCGCCCGTTGCGACCTCCGGGACGAAGCCGCCCTGACGCTGCTCCTCACAACCATCCGCCTCGAAATGCCGCCGGGACAGGTTCTTCTCAACGGCGAAGACATCACCGCCCTGATCCGTACGCCCGAGGTCACCGCGGCCTCCGGCGCCGTCGCCAGCAGTCCCGCGGTGCGCAGCAAGCTCGTGGAGTGGCAGCGGGCGATCGCTCAAGGACGGAATTTCGTTTGCGAAGGGCGCGATCAGGGCACCATCGTTTTCCCCGATGCCCTCTGCAAGGTCTTTCTCGTCGCCGACCCTCATGAACGAGCCCGCCGCCGGCACCGCGAACTCGTGGACCGCGGCGAATCGATCACCTTCGAAGAGATTCTGCACGCGCAAGAAGCGCGTGACGCTCGCGATGCTGCCCGGCAAATCGCGCCGATGGTGCCCGCCGGCGACGCGATCCTCCTTGACAGCACGAAGCTCCCGCTCGACGATGTCGTCGAACGCATGGAACGCGAAGTACGTATGCGAATGCAATCGAACTGATGCGACGGATTCCCGCTCATGGCTGCTCATCCCGATTTGCCAATGTTCCCGCTCGGACGTTTGGAATCCCGCTGGTTTCGCGCCTGGCATAACTCGTTCTATCTCGGCTATCATCTGGCCTTCACGCTCGGCTCCAGCCTGCGCTTGCAAGGCCAGCACAACATGGTCCCGAAGGGGCCGGCCCTGCTCGTTGCCAATCACCAGAGCTTCCTCGATCCGCTCCTCATCGGTTTGTGCGCGCGGCGTCCTCTCGTTTACCTTGCACGCAAGACACTATTCCGCAATCGTTTCTTTGCCGCCATGATTCGCAGCCTGAATGCCGTGCCGATCGACCAGGAGGGCGTGGGCAAGGAAGGCCTGCGCACCATTCTCGATCAGCTCGAACTGGGCAACCCCGTGGTCGTCTTTCCCGAGGGAGAGCGGACCCCCCATGGCCGAATGCTGCCGCTCAAACCCGGCATCCACCTGCTCATCCGGCGTACTCAAGCGCCAATCGTGCCGGTCGGCATCGCCGGGAGTTACGATGCCTGGCCGCGCTGGCGCGCCTACCCAATCCCCGCCCCCTTATTCTGGCCGGCGGGCGCTGGCACCATTTCCGTCTCGCTGGGCAAGCCGATCGACGCCCGCCGTTTCGCCGAGTTGCCACGCGAACAGGCCTTGCAGGAGCTTTTCGATAAGATCCACGCCGAACACCAGCATGCTGAAAAACTGCGCCGGCATTGAGAGTCGGCTAGCCTTGGTGAACCTCACATGAACAACACCATCCTCTCCGTCCTGGCTCATCCCGATGATGCCGAGTTTCTGTGCGCGGGCACGTTGATCCGGCTGAAGAACGAACACGGCTTCGAGGTGCACATCGCCTCGATGACGCCAGGCGATTGCGGCTCCGCCGAGTACGGCCCGCAGGAAATCAGCCGCATGCGCCGCGCCGAAGGCGCCAAGGCTGCCGCACTCGTTGGCGCGACCTACCACTGCCTGGAAGAGAAGGACTTGCTGATCTTCTACAACGATGCGGTCCTTGAGAAAGTCACACGCCTGCTGCGGCTCGTGCAACCGAGCATCGTGATCACGCACAGCCCCGCGGACTATATGCTCGATCACGAGACGACCAGCACGCTCACCCGCGCAGCCGCGTTCGCGGCGCCGATCCCGAATTTCATGGCCGAGCGCCGCCTGGGTTCGATGCTTCAGCATATACCCCACCTCTACTATTGCGATCCGATCGAGGGCAAGGATCCCCTGGGACGCGACATCATTCCGGGCTTTCGCATCGACATCAGCAAGGTGATCGACACGAAAGCCAACCTGCTCGCCGCCCATGCCAGCCAGCGCGATTGGCTCATGAAACACCACGGCATGGACCATTACCTGCAAGCCATGCGCGACTGGAGCGCGAAACGCGGCGCAGAAGCAGGCGTACCATTTGCCGAGGGTTTTCGGCAACACCTGGGACACAGTTACCCCCAGGACAATGTGCTCGGGCACCTGCTGGGAGTTCTCTGATCGAAACGTTGCTGAGATGCCCCGATGCGATTGCAATGCGCCGGGGCTCCAGACCGGGAGACCTACGATGAAGACATTCGCAACAATCAGTGCGGCGCTCGTGATTGGGATCGGAATTTCGTTGGCCGGCGAACGCCCGCGCGTCACGCAGCCGCGCTCCACCTCCGGCGACAGCGCAATCGAACCGGACTGGGCCCAGCGGCTGAGTATCACCGTCGGGCCTAAGGATGCCGATATCGTCGGCGCCACCGACAAGGCCCTCCAGGCTGCCGTCGATTACGTTGCCCGTCTCGGCGGCGGCACGGTCAAAATTCTGCCCGGGACCTATCGGCTACGCAATTCTGTATTCCTTTCCGCCAAGGTCCGGTTGCTCGGCAGCGGACCGCAAACGATCTTGCTCAAAGAACCTTCCACAACTACCAAGCTTGCGGCCGACAGCGATTGGTACGATCAGGAAATCACCCTCGAAAACCCAGCCGGCTTTCAGGTCGGCGACGGCATCACCCTGCGGGCTCGCGGCGACGGCAAAACCTACGACACCTATATCAAACGCACCCTCATCGCCCGCACAGGAAACCGCTTCAAGCTCGATCGCCCCTTGCGCGATAACTTCTGGCGCCTCGGCAACGCTGCCGCCATCTCCGTCTTTCCTCTCGTTACTGCCGAAAACGTCAACGATCTCGTCATCGAAAACCTGGCCCTTGACGGCAATCGCGACAAGAACGAAAACCTCAACGGCAACTACGGCGGCGCGCTCTTCTTCCAGGACTGCAACCGCATCACCCTCCGCGGCGTCATCGCTCGCAACTACAACGGTGACGGCATCAGCTGGCAGATCTGCCATGACGTGCTCGTCGAAAACTGCACTTCCCAGAACAACGCCCAGCTCGGACTCCACCCAGGCTCCGGGTCCCAACGCCCCATCATCCGCAACAACAAGCTCATCGGAAACGACATCGGCATCTTCTTTTGCTGGGGCGTCAAATACGGGCTCGCCGAAAAAAACCACATCGAGGGGAACCGCGTCGGCATCTCCATCGGCCATCGCGACACCGACAACCTCATCACCCTCAACGAGATCCGCCTGAGCAAGGAAGTCGGCATCCTTTTCCGCCCCGAGCGCGGCAAGGACTTCGCCGGCCATCGCAATCGCCTGATCAAGAACCGCCTGATCGACACCGGCGGCGCCGCCGCGGCCGCCATCGACATTCAGGGCGGCACCGAATCGATCACCATCCTCGACAACGAGTTCCGCGAAACACGCACCCCCGCCCAGCGCGTGGCCATCCGCATCGGCGTCAACACGCGCGACATCGCACTCAAGGGCAACACGATCAAGGGATTTGCCAAGGAAACAGAAGAAGGCAAACGCTAATGCTGCGTCAACACTCGGGCGTGCATGGTGACGACAAAACGCCGACCACCCCGCCGGCGAGAACGCTTGGCTGCCATGGGTCACCTGCGAAGCAATGGAAAATGGATAAATCGCCATCTTCTTCGAAGGCGGCTGGTTTGTTAATTCTTTACTTTTACTGACTACATACCAATGGGTCGGCACGTCGCACGTCCACGCCGTGCTTCTACGGCCCGATAATGCTCTTAGAGACAAGCCGATTGTTCTGAAACGTCGCGCTGATGATTGTTACTTGCTCCAGCAGGCCTGGCGTAGATTGCCAAGTCACAACTTGAATACCGCCAGATTGAGCGGCTTCTTTTCCTGGCCCAAGAATGTCCTGCGCCTCGGCGAGCGACATGCCTTGCACGACCTTGCCGTAATTCGCCCGCGTGACCTTGGGCTTGGCCGCTTCAATCGCTGCAAGCCTGGCCGCCTCGGCATCCCTCGCGGCCTTTTCTTTGTCAGCGATAATCTTGTTTCTCGACGCGATGGCCTTGTCTCTTTCTTTGGTAGCAAGCGCAATAGAGTCCCGGAAGGGTTTGGTCGTTTCATCATGAGCCCGTCGGGCCGCTTTTTTCTTCGCATCAATCGCGTGCTGTTCGATGTCGCGCGCGGAAAGTATTTTTGCGACCGCATCGGCGTCATAAACTTCCCCGGTTTTGTGGTGGAGGTATTTTTGGATTTTCCAGGTTTTCGGCGGCGTTTCGCCGTCGGGAACCAAGTATACCGCCCTGAGGCCGTCCTCCTGGTAGATTAGCCAGCGCATGTAGGTTGACTTGGTCCGCATCTCGCCCTTGCTTCCCCGGTCCTCGATTGGCTTGCCGAAGCGAGTAATGAACTCGGCCGGAGTGTTGGGGAGATTCGGGAGCTTATAGACCGGCTCCTTGTATTGCTGGTCAAGCTCTACGACCTTCCTCTTGAGGTCGCCGATTTCTTTATTCTTTGCGTTTTCGATTTCGTTGAAGGCGGCGTCCCAATTGGGGTCCAGTTTTTCCTTGCTCGCGCCGCCTTTTTCGGCCTGATTTTCTTTGCCTTGGTTCCCACCAGGGCTCTTTGCTGCTGGTGCATTGACCGCCGGTGTGTTGCCAACTCCACCGCAGCAGCAAGCCATGAGGTTTAAGCCGATAAATGATACGAGGAGAGCGATGCGGCGGTTCATGGTTGTTCCATTCTGTGAGGATCAAGGAAGGCCAGCTAAGGTTTCGCGACGTCGATTCGGTAAGCAACTAAGAAGCTGAGAGCGCCGGCAAAATATAACCATAAGCTCCCATTTCTACCCGCCAGCCTTCGTGGAGTTCTTCTAGCCGTTGGTTAACCCAATCGACCGGCACAGGATCGATTCCAGCTTCTATGAATGGAACGTCATCTGGAAAGTTAGTCATGTACTCCGTGCGGATTGTCTTTAGAATCGCGAGGCGTCGGTTATACTCCGGGTGATTCCCTCCCGCTCCACCGCGACCAAACCCCCAGGTAGTTGTCGAAAACCCAAGTCGCTCAGTTGGTCCACGCGCTCTTCGACCACCGCGTCCGTCTTGGGTTGCACAATTTCCTCCGTCACCGCCAATAACCAGCCCATCCTTGCCTCGGATGAATCCACTTCCGCCTTTGCCCCCGATGCCGGTAATTCCGCCGTCACCTCCCCGACCGGAAATAATCGTTCCTCTATCGCCAAGGATTTCCCCACCACCGCCTTCACCGCCGATGCCGTCTCTGCGTCCGTCACCGAGATGCCCAGATTGGACTAATTCGTAGACCTTATCGCGTCGTGCGCGGAGTTCCTCCTTCCTAAACTTATTCCCTTTCGGGTGACTATCACGGTATGCGCCTATGTCTTGGTGGCAATCAAAACAGACGGGGATTCCATTCTGCTCGTCATTCGACCCACCACCGGATTCGTCAATAATGTGTGCAGCCTCAATGTTCGTTCCGCATTGTTTCCGGCAGAGGCAGCAGAGCCGCATGCAGCGCGCGAACATCTTACTTTTCACTTCTGGTGAAAACGGCATTGTTGTTGCCTCTATCGGCAGGAGCCTGGCAATGACCCAAGCCGCATAACCTTAAGGATTTTATCCTGGGTGCTCCGCGTGCAATAACTCGTCCTCGCGCTTTGGCATCGTGGGGGAGCACGCGGGATAAAATCTGAACCGCGGATGCCACAGCCGGTTGCTATGGAGCTGGAATGCCGCGACGGATTGAATTTACCCGGCGCTTGGCCATCCTGTCAACGAATTTCGGACGTGGTTGAGGTTTTTCTGTGGTTGAAGGGTCGTTGAAAGGGAGTGTTCCAAATCAGCGCGCACCCCGTACGCTAGGCCGCCCCTTCCCCCAAGCTGGAATCAGGCCAGCGAACCGATCCCCTCGGCGCAGCCCCGATTGCCGTGGCCGTTGGTGAATGCCGATTACGGATCACCGATCACCGTTGGCGTTGGCGTTGGCGTTCGCAATCGGCAAACCGCGGCGGCGGTGGCCGTGCGGCGCGCTTTGCTTCCGCGCCGGCACCAACGTACAGATTTTCCACGCTCGGACCCAACGCGCGCATCGGGGGCCTCCCTTTCGGTATTCGTCCAGATTCGTCCAGATTCATTCAGATTCATTCAGATTCATCCAGCGCCCCGGGGTGGCTCGATGGATGAATAAATGAATACACTTTCCACTTTAACCGACCCCCACTCGCATTGCGAGGTCCGTTGTGGCTCAAGCCGTCAACCTGCGATACGCCTAGCCTGTTTTCGCGGGGCTTGGTAGAGTGGAAATATCTTCTCTCCCACCATTACGGATGATGCACATGGAAACCAATCACAAGAATCTCCCCAAGCCGGTGTATGGCGATTCCCCGGTCTTTCAGATGGCCGTGCTGCAACTCCTTGAGGTTGCTGAGGTTATCGATCTCGATCAGAACATCCTCGAACGCCTGAGCAAGCCGAAGCGAGCCATGGTCGTCTCGGTGCCGATCCGGATGGAGAACGGCAAGACGCACACCTTCATCGGTTATCGCGTCCAACACAGCCTGACGAGCGGACCTTCGAAGGGGGGCATTCGCTTTCACCCCAGCGTCGACATCGGCGAGGTCGCCGCCCTGGCGATGTGGATGACCTGGAAATGCGCCATCATGAACCTGCCCTTCGGCGGCGCCAAGGGGGGCATCGCCTGCGACCCTGACAAGCTCTCCATGGGCGAGAAGGAACGCATGACGCGCCGGTTCACGGAAGAAATCTTGCCGATCATTGGACCGCGCATGGACGTCCCCGCCCCCGACCTCGGCACCGACGAGCAGACCATGGCGTGGATGATGGATACCTACAGCATGTCGGTTGGCTATGCTTGCCCTGAAATCGTCACGGGCAAGCCGATCGAGCTGGGCGGCTGCGTCGGCCGACGGGAGGCGACCGGCCGCGGCGTGGTCTATTGCATCATGCAGGCCCTGGCCGAGATCGGTATCTCCCCAGGCAACGCCACGGCGGTCGTCCAGGGTTTTGGCAATGTCGGCGCCGTCACGTGTCAAGAACTCGCCATGCGCGGCGTCAAGATCGTGGCAGTGGGCGACCGCTACGGGGCCATCGCCAACCCGGAGGGCATCGACATCGCCGCCCTCAACAAGCACGTCGCCGACGGCAAGTTGCTCAAAGAATTCGGCGGCGGCCACCAAACGGATCCCGATGCCTTGCTGACCATCCCGTGCACGGTCCTGGTCCCGGCCGCGCTCGAACGGCAAATCACGGAAAAGAATGCGAGCCAAATCAAGTGTCGCATCCTCGCCGAGGCCGCCAACGGACCGACGACCCCCGAAGCGGACAAGATCCTGCAAGCGAGCGATATCTTTATTATTCCCGATGTCCTGTGCAATGCAGGGGGCGTCACCGTTTCGTACTTCGAGTGGGTGCAGGACATGGCCCAGTTCTTCTGGGATGAAACCGAAGTCAACCATCGCCTCGAACGATTGATGCTGAAAGCATTCCACCAGGTACGTACGGTGGCCAAGGAATCCAAGCTGTCGATGCGGATGGCGGGCTTGAGTTTAGCAGTGCGCAAGGTGGCGCAGGAGAAGAAGCGGCGCGGGTTGTATCCGTGACGATTCCCGGTTTAGGTTGAGTGCCCGCAGGGCGGCAGGCGGGCGCTCAAGCCAAATCAACGATCACTTCTTGCGTTCGACGATCTCAATCTTCGACTTTGCCTTGTAGCTTGTCAGTACCGCATCGCGCAGGCGGTCGGCGTAGACTTCTTGCACAAACGCCTTTACTTTTGCGTCCTCGAACTTGACGTCCCGGCCAGGCTTGGAATCGACCGCGAGGATCAGATGGTAGCCGAACTCGGTCGCGACAGGTTCGCTTATCTGATAGGGCTTCAGCGCAAAGGCGGCCTGGGCGAAAGGCTCAACCATGGCGCCAACGCGTGGGAAGAAGCCGAGGTCGCCGCCATCCTTCTTCGACGGGCACGTTGAATCCTTCGTGGCTGCCTCGGCGAACGCTTTGTCGATTGCCTTGGCACGTTCCTTTTCGCGCGTGATGGCGTCGGTGCCCGCGGGCAGCTTGACGAGCGTGACCGCGACTTCGTCCTCGATCTTTTTCTTGATAGCAGCGAGTTGCGCGATGACAGCGTCTTTCTTGCCATCCGTAACCGGCAGCAGAATATGTTTTGCTTGTGTTTCACTGCCGTTGAACATGCCGATGTTCTTCTTGAAGTAATCGTGGAGCACGGCATCGGGCCCTTGCTTGAGGACAAACTTGTCCCAGCGCAGAGCCGAAGTGAGTTCCGCCCGCATCTCGGCCTCGGTGATCATCAGCTCTTTGAGCATCTTGTCGAAGTCCTTGCCGCCGTCGGTCGCTTCTTTCTTGATCTTCGCAACGTTTTCGTCAACCTCCTTGGGTTCGACCTGGATCTTGAGCTGGGTCTGGATTTGCAACAGGTATTGATCGACGATCATGTTATCGATGAGATAATTCAACACATGCTTGCGAGCATCCTCGCGCTTCTCGGGCGGCTCACGCATCAAGCTGCGAAACACCGCGAACTCGAGGATCGGCTGGCCGTTGACCCGGGCAGCAACGAGGTCCCGGGCGGGGGGCGTCTCGGCCTTGGGCGGCGGAATTTGCACAGTCTGGGCAGCCGTGATTCCGGCGAACAGTACCGCAGCATAGGCTACCACCAGGTAAGGAAGTCGAGCGGACATGGTCGTTACTCCTCGTCTAGCTTGAGACGGTTGGTCGTGGGCGCTCCGCGCCCCGCATCCGTGAACGGAAAAAGTGTAACGAATCGTGGAATTGGCGTCGAGAGGAAGTTTGGCGCGCGGTGGGTGATAAAACGTAGGAGCCCACGAAAGATGTCGTGGGCTCGTTGGAATTGAATCAGTTTCCGACAGCGCCGTTCGCTATTTCATGGCCGGGCGGGCTGGACTGCCGGTGGGGGTACGGGGCGGTCTAACCGATCGGGGCCGTCGTTCCGGTTACCACCGGGGCGTGGATCTTCTTGTCCGCCGTCTTTGCGTCGCGGCGTCGGGATAGGTAGGTTGTCGGGAACGCCTGGCCGACCGCCGCCGGCTCCGGGACCTTTGGGGTTGGGACCTTTTCCGCCGGGGCGCATTTCACTGCGAAGGGCGCGAAGCTCTTGCAGGACCATGTCGAGCTTCCGTTCCAGTTCATTGATGCGAGCGAACGGGTTGCCGCCGAACCCACCACCAGGGCCCCAGCCGCCGCCGCCCGGGCCGCCGGGGAATCCTCCTTGCCCTCCTTGCCCTCCTTGTCCACCTTGTCCCCCCTTCTTCGGATCGCCTCCGGGTCCGCCCTGGCCGCCCTTGCGCGGATCACCACCTGGTTGGCCGATGCCGCCAGGGGGCCGGTCGGGTTGTGCGCCCCCCTGAATTTGCTGGAGGCGCTGATTCAGACGCTGCAGTTCTTGCTGGCGCTGCTGGATTTCTTGGAGGATACGCTGGGCTTCCTCGCGAGCGTGCTCCGGAGGCTGTTTTTCATCGTATGGGCCTTCCTTTTTTCGATCGCCCTTCTTCTGATCGGGTTGGGCGCCGACCTGAACGGTGGGCGTTCGGCTGAAGATCATCGGGAGCGCCAGCAGGCCGACGCCTGCGACGGCGGCGAGACCGGTGAAGGTCAGCGCACGCGGGGTTTTGCCTTGCAGGATCATCGTCAATCTCCTTTTGAGAAGTCGCACACGTCCGAGCCCGCTTGCCAACACAGGCAAGGAGACCGGCGCGGCTGAGAGGAATTCCACGGTTTCAACGAGCGCCAACGCATAATCCTTGGCCGATTCCGGAGCCAGCGATACCACCCAAGCGTCACAACACTCCTCCTCGGCTTGATGCAGTTCACGACGGGCCCACCAGGCGAGCGGACACCACCAGTAGAGACTCAGGACAGCCAACTCCAGCCAGCGAACACGATCATCGCGACGCCGCCAGTGGGCCAATTCGTGCACGAGCAATGTTGCGAGTTGTTGTTCCGAGAGCCGTTCAAGCAACCCCGCCGGCAAGAGCAGCCGAGGCGTACGGCCCAGGGCCCAGAGCATAGGGGAAACGTTTCCAGGGATTAGGCTGACCTCGGGACAGCGCACCCCCAGACCATCGGCGAGGTGATGTGCGAGGCTTTGCACGTTGGGCGGCGCCGGTTGCGCGAAACGCAGCAGGCAATGAAAACGCCAAAGGCGTCTGACAGCGAGCGTGACCCAAATCAGTGATCCAGCCAGCCAGACTGCGGCGACGAAAGGAAGGCAGGTGCGGACATCCAGCGTCGCGGCAGGGGCCACGTTGACCGGGGCTTTCGCAACCTTCGCGATCGGCTCTGCCGGCACAATCGGTTGCTTGACCTCGGCCGGCGCACGTTCACCCGGGGCAACATTCCCTTCCTGCTCCTCGACTACGGCCGGCTGAATTTCGGCGTCTTGCATTGGGTTGGCCAGGGGCTCGGCCGCATTCCCCTCAGGCAGCAGGTTGTTCAGTTCCGACGGTGGCTTCCATTCCGCCACGGATTGTTGGTGCGGCGTAGCAGACTCCGGCCAAGGGACGGGGCACTCGAAGAGCGGCGGCGTGATCAACTTGATTAACACGAGCATCCAAAGCGAGTGCGTGATGGCCGGTCGTCTGCCCCAAAGCCCGACAATTGTCGCGAGCAGAGCCAACAAGCCGGCGACAAGCAGGTTGCTGATCGCGATCTCCAGGAGCCAGGTCATGTTATTTCCTTTCGCCCCGGGCCTTCTTGGCAACTTCTGCGTCATGGTCGTCGATCAATTGCCTGAGCATTCGGCGATCCTGCTCCGAGAGTTTCTTTGTCTGCACGAGGTTGGTAAGCAACGGCGTCCAGGATCCTTCACACAGATCCTCCGCCATCGCTTGCAACCGTCGGCCAACTAGCTCGTCGCGAGCAATGCTGGCGGAGAAGACGTGCACGTTGGCAGCGCGATCACGTGCCACGCATTCCTTGGCCTCAAGGCGTTCGAGCAGTTTCTGCACCGTTGCGTACTGTGAAGTCTTGCTGTCGCCGTAAAGTAGTTCGGTAATACGACGAATCGGCAGTGGACCGTGCTTCCACAGTTGCTGAAGGATGTCGAGCTCTGCGTCGGTGATATCCTGTGGCGTGCGTGCCATGATGGCGCCTCTCCCAGACAAGTTGACTGAGGAGATTCTAAGACAGAATGACTGAGAAGTCAAGAGAAAAAAACGGCCGCGGTCCGTGCATCCTGGTCCGTGGTTTGGAGGTGGCAGCGCCCATACATTACCCGGTAGCAGCGAGAAATTTCCGCCACGGACCACGGACAAGCATGCACAACGGTTTCGCGCAAGAGCTGGCACGCTGGGGACCGCACGCGCACTTCGATAGGGTGACGCGCCTGCAGGCGCAGGCGTACTGCTCTCGGCTTGCGCGCACGCATTACGAAAACTTCTCGGTAGCAACACTGCTGTTGCCACGGCGATTGATTCCGCACTTTCACAATATCTACGCCTACTGTCGCTGGGCAGATGATCTAGGGGACGAGACCGGCGGCGGGCAAAAGGCTCTCGACCTCTTGCAATGGTGGCGCGCAGAGTTGCTGCGCGCATTCGAAGGTCAGCCACGTCATCCGGTTATGATCGCGCTACAGCAAACGATCGAGCGATTTCACATTCCGGCGACGCCGTTTCTTGAGTTGCTTCAGGCGTTCGAGCAGGATCAGACGGTCAAGCGTTACGACACCTACGATCAGGTAGTCGGCTATTGTCGTTACTCGGCGAATCCTGTCGGACATCTCGTCCTGTACTTGTGCGAATGCTTTGACGAGCGGAACGCCGAGCTTTCCGATTTGATCTGCACGGGCTTGCAGTTAGCGAATTTTTGGCAGGACGTGGCCCGTGATCTGGATATTGGCCGAGTCTACCTGCCCGCCGAGGATCGTCGAAGATTTGGCTACACTGACGAAGACCTGGAGGTAAGGACATTTACGCCGGCGTTCGCCGAGTTGATGCGATTCGAAGTAGAACGTACTCGACGGCTCTTTGAAATTGGCCTGCCGTTGATCGAGCGGGTTCCGGAGGAAGTGCGAACCGACATTGAACTGTTTGCACGCGGGGGTCTGGGCATCCTCGGCAAGATCGAGGCACTCGGCTTCAATGTTTGGCAGACCCGGCCGGAATTAAGCAAATGGGAAAAGCTTGGACTCGTCGGCGGCGTCCTGTGGCGGAACTGGGTGCGCGGAATTTGGTCGTCGCAGCCCCCTCACCCCCAGCCTATCTCCACCGAAATGGAACGTCGGGTAATGAGGGCCAACGCCCCATGAATGCTGCCCTCGCTCGTTCCTATTACACCTGTGAGGAAATTGCTCGTCGCGAAGCAGGGAACTTCTATCCTGCGTTCTTGCTGCTCCCAGCGCCGCAGAGGCGGTCGATGTGTGCGCTCTATACGTTCATGCGCATTGCGGACGATCTGAGTGACGAGCCGATGCCCGTTCCCGTGAAACGTGCCCGGCTCGCCGAATGGCGTGCGGGACTTCGCCTAGCGCTCGCTGGTACGTACCAACACGCTTCACATCCTGCACTGCACGACACGGTGGAACGCTATCACGTGCCGGCGCGCTACCTCGAAGCCGTGATCGACGGCGTTGAAATGGACCTGGACCCGACACTCTATCAGACGTTCGCGGAGTTACGGAACTATTGCTGGCACGTCGCATCCGTCGTCGGACTGTCGTGCATTCATGTGTGGGGATTTCACGGGCCGGCCGCTATTCGATATGCCGAGGATGCTGGAATCGCGTTTCAACTGACCAATATTCTGCGTGATCTGGGCGAAGATGCCGTCCGAGGCCGGGTCTATTTGCCAGATGAAGATCTGACGCGGTTTGGCTACGACGTCGAGCAGTTGCGGCTCGGCATTCGCAATGCTGCATTTCGCGACCTGATGCAATTCGAGGTTGACCGTGCGCGCGCCTATTATCGCCGCGGCTGGCAATTGCCTGAGCGGCTGTCACCCGCAGGGCGAGCTGTGTTCTTGATGATGGCCCGAACCTATAGCGGTTTGCTCGACGAGATTGAACGCCGTGATTTCGATGTATTCAGCGCCCGCGTGCGCGTGCCTCGCTGGAAAAAGATGATATTTGCCCTGGCGGCGCTGCCTGTGCGCATGGAGTGGATCTAGCGTATCGTCGCCCAAAAGACAGATGGATCGGGAAAGTCTGAGCCTGAGAGGCAGGCACTCGGACTCCGATAGGGATCCCGTGTCAAAACAGCAGCGGAAAAAATCGGGTCAACATTGACCCCTCCAGCGACCGATAGACAGAATAACCTGCCACTGCGAATAGGGCCGGGCCTATTTGGGTTCGTCCTCGATTAACCTCCTTTATTCAGGTTCGGCCTCCGGCGATGCCAATCAGTCGCTTGCTGGTAGGCATGTGCCAAGCTCAATAACCTCGCCTCGCTCCAGATTCGACCCGTGAACTGGATTCCAGTCGGCAGATTGTTCGGCCCGAATCCATTGGGTATCGAGATCGCGGGCTGCCCGACGGCGTTGCCGGCCGGGATGATCGGCGGTCCACCGCCGAGGTTGGGGTAAGCCGCTGCGAAGTTGCGATCGAGGGGATAAGCCACCGTCGTTCGTGCCGGCGCGATGAGGGCGTCGTACTTGGCGTAAAGCTGCTCCATGGTTTTCTTCATCCGCGTGCGTACACGCTGTGCTTGTAGATAATCCACCGCCATCGTCATTGAGGCAGCCACAGCATTCGACTTCATCTGAGCGTTGCGCAGGTCGTTGATCCGTCCGCTCTCGATCAATTCGCGAAACGCATTCGCCCCCTCCGCGTTGATGACGGCACTCACGACGGGCCCAAACGGCAGCTCCGGGAAAGGCACGTCCTCGGTGATGTCGCAGAATTTGCCAAGAACTTTCACGGAGTCACGAAAGTTATCACGCACCGCCGGCATGATTCCCGTCGTCGAGTCGCGAATGATGCCGATGCGGAATTTGGCTTTTGGGTCACGGCCGGCTTCCGGCCACGCGTAAGGTTTGGCGACGGTGGAGAGGTCCTTGCCGTCACGGCCTCTGATCACGGAGAGCACTATGCCACAGCAATCGGCAGATCGGCATATCGGGCCGAGCTTATCGAAAGTCCAGCTCAACGCCATTGCACCAAATCGGCTGACTCGGCCAAAGGTCGGCCTCAAGCCGCTGACGCCGCAGTACGCAGCAGGGGTGATGATGGAGCCCGAGGTTTCCGAGCCGATCGCGAACGCACACAACCCCGCCGCCACGCTCGCGCCGGAGCCTGAAGAAGATCCGCCCGACCAGTAATCGAGGTTCCACGGAGTCTTGCCTGGGCCGCTGAACGAGGCGTCGGCGTTGTTGTAGCCGAACGAGCCTGCCAATTCGACCATCGCCAGCTTGCCAATCAGAATGGCGCCAGCATCGCGCAACTTGCGAATGACCGTGGCATCGTAGGCGAATACCTGCTTGCGAAAGGGTTCAGCGCCCCACGTCGTCGGCACGCCTGCCGTGGCGAGCAGGTCCTTGGCGCCGTACGGAATGCCGTGCAGGAGCCCACGATACTTGCCTTGCCTGATCTGCTCGTCGGCGGTGCGTGCTTCCCGTAATGCCGACTCGCGCATCAGCGTGACGACCGCATTCAGCCGCGGTCCGATCTTTTGGAGGCGATCGAGAAAGGCCTCGGTCAACGCGATCGGCGAAAGCCGGCGCGTGCGCAGGCGATCGGCCAGCTCGCGAATCGGTGCAAACAAGATATCATCGTTGAGCACTTGCTGGGCCATGGCGTGTACCTTTCTTGACCAGCACGGCGCGCCAACGACGCGACCTCGCACCCCAAACTCTTCCGGCTGGTTGTTTCCGGGCGAAGCATAGTGTAGTCCGGTGCAGCCGACTCTCATACATTTTTCATGCAAATTTGCTTGCAAACGGCCGCGCGATATTCAAACATGAACAATGGAGTCTCGCTCCATGTCATGTTGCCACACATCTGCAAACGTTTACTGGGGAGGATTGGTCATGCGTAAGTTCGGCTTGTTCTGCATTGGTGCAACGCTCATGCTGGTGAGCGTGGTCTGGGTCGAGGGTTTCTCACAAGACAAGAAAGGCACCGGCAAGGGCGGATTCGGAGGATTCGGAGGATTCGGAGGATTCGACGGCGGCCGGCAAACTGGCCTGAATCTTCTCAACCGCGAAGACGTTAAGAAGGAACTCGAAATCAACGACGAGCAAATGGAAAAGATCCCCGCCGAAGTGATGGTCGCTATCTCCAAGGTCCTCAGCGACAAGCAATTCAAGCGATTCAAGCAGCTCGACCTACAAAAGAAGGGCAACAACGCCTTCAAGGACGCTGCCGTGCAGACCCAACTCAAGATGAATGACGACCAGAAGAAGAGCGTGGTCACTATTCTCGATGACTCCACCAAGGAGCTCACCGAACTGTTCAAGGGGGGCGGCGGCAAGGGAGGCTTCGGCAAGGGCACCACGGAAAAGACCGACAAGATTCGTACCGAAGCCAAGGAAAAAATCTACAACGTCCTCACCAAGGAACAGCGCAAAGCCTGGCGCGAAATGATCGGCGAAGAATTCAAGTTCGCTCAGCCGAACTTCGGCGGCTTCGGCAAAGGCAAGGACACCAAGAAAACGCCCCCCAAGGATAGCTGATCACCAGCCACCAACGCCCGCAGGCGAAAGCTTGCGGGCTTTTGATTTCATTTCGTCTTTCCAGGCGAGAAATCCGCGCCACTCGTTTTTGCAAAAGCCCCCCACCGTCCTTCCAGCGTTTCAAGGCTCGGCATTCCGGCATGCACGTAAACTGCATAGCGCAGTCGCAATGATTTGCCTGGAGTGATAGTCATCGGGCCGGCAAATGTCAGAGAGGCACCCATCCAGCCGTCGTTGCGCACGTGCCAAACCGACGGATGATTCGGGTTGCTCGGGTGATCCATCAGCGTGACTCCTTCCACCACTTTGTCTGCTATCGCGCCGGAGTAATCGACCCACCTCGCGGGTTTCCAGAAGATCTCCTTTTCGTTGACCTGGCCGGCTGAATTGCGCATCGTCCCGTTGCCGTCATTCACGCCGATCGATTTCGCGACGCGCACCGCCGCCATGCCGAAGGGTGATTTCCCAAGCGTGACTTCGTCCTTCGCGTCAAACTGCAGGTCGAGAGTCAACAGCCATTCCCCTTTTTCCAGTAGCTGAACGGTCGTCTTGCGATGTTCCACGAGGAACATCTTCTTGGTCGCGTCTTCGACCCAGTGATTGAGTGAGGTTACCGACGCCTCGGCATCGCCGTCGGTCAGCTTCAAGATGCGCTTATGGACGATGCGTCCCGTGTTCTTGCCGGTATCGCCCCAGAAAGTGACGCCGTTGACATCGTTGTGGGAGATCCACACCGAGTTGTGATGGCTATGCCCGACTGGATCGTGCGGATGCCCCATGCGCGTGAGCGCTCGGCCCGAAGGTCCGATGATCGGGAAGACGAATGGCCGCTTGAGGGTGGAGCCGAAATGGAAACGCGCGATTTCGGAGCCATCGCGCTGGAACGCCACTTGATCGTACGGTTGCGGCACCGCCTGCATTCGCGGCGCCGGTTTAACCTCTTGGCGAGCCGAGCCCAGCAAGGGACCGGTTGGCGAAAGCGGGGGACACAAGGAAACGCCGAGAACCGCGCTGAGAAGTAGGAGGCGGTACATGCGTGTTATTTCCCCTTTCTTAATCCATCCAGATTGAACAGGTAGATCGTGGCCCCGCGCGCGACTGCGAAGCGCCGGCTATCCGGGTGAAACGCGATGGCGGCGGGCGTATCCCAGTTGTCGCGACCTTTGCGCAGGTCGAGCATGAAACGCTGGCGCACGGTCGCCACGTCGTAGAGGTACGCCCGCGTATGGTGGACGGCGACCGCAAGAGTTAGGCCGTCGGGACTGTAGGCGAGGTGCGTAGCCCGCTGGTCGTAGGGATCCATGGCCTTGAACATTCCTCCCTTGGCAGCATCGGTCCGCCAATGATGCAAGGAATTACCCTTCACGCCGCTGAGAAAGCGACCGTCGGGTGAGAATTCAAGCCCCTTGAACCACAAGGGCCCGTCCGCCTTGAAATGCGTTACATCCTTGGCCTTGGGGTCGTACACCTGGACATCTTCGGCTGCGGCGGCGACCACCTCGCTGTTGGGATGAAACGCGCCGGCGCCGACCTGGTTCTTGAAATCCTTCAGCGTGGTTACCTTGTTGAGAGTGGCGACCTCCCAAACATAGGCCACGCTGTCGCCGTGGCTGGTGCAGATGCGCGTGCCGTCGCGGGACACCGCAATATGATTGAACGCCAATTGGCGCCCAGGGTCGCCGATTTGTATGCGTTTTTGCGACGCTGGCTCGCGGGTCAAGTCATAGGAACACAAACTGCCGCCATGCCTGCCGACGAAGACCTTGTCGCCGTTCGGGGTGAATGCGGCTGCACCTACCTCTTGCCCGCCAAAGCCCGGATTGACGTTGCCGAGCCTGGGGGTCCTCACATTCCAGGTGGCCAAATCCCACGAGTGGACCGATTCCGCACTTGTCGCTGCCAACATTGAGGCGCCATCGGCGGTGAAAGAGAGAGCGCGAATGTCGCCGCGGAGCCCAGGGATCTGAAGGCGTTTGAATTCGCCGTGCTCGGGCTTCCAATCCTTCTTGGCGAACATTTCCTCTTCAGCTTTCAGCTCCATGTCCATCTTCATGTCGTCCTGGGCCATGACCGCCATCTTCATGTCTTCATGGACCATGTCGTGGTGAGCCATGCCGGCAAAGAAGAACCCCATGAGGCTGACGCCGCCGCACGCGCAGATTCCAAGCGCGGCCAGGCCGCCGATCACGAGTACGATTGGCAGCATCGCTGACGACTTCGACGGCTGATCCGCCAAGTCGCGGCGCGGCCCCATCTTCGAAGTAGCAGGCCGGCTTACTGGTTGCGGCGAGGGAGGGTCTTGGGTAATCGCTGCATCAGTCGTGGCCTCAGGCGGCGGCGCCGCCTCGATGCTGGTCGGCGCCGGCCCGGCGAAGGTCTGCTGACATTTCGGACAGCACACGGTCTTCCCGGCCGCGTCCTCGGGGAGCGCCAGTTGTTGGACACAATGCGGGCAGCCGATTTGAGCCATGGGTGGGACCCGTTGGTGACCGGAGAAAAGCTGTATGGTATGATAACCGACGTGGAAATCGAATCAAGGAACAACCGCCATGAGCGACACAATTACCCGGCCGGCGCTTGAAGTGAAGGTTCCCGCTCCGGTACTCAGCAAGGGAGAACGCGAGTACCACGCATTCCTGCGATTGCTACCCGAGTTGTTGAAAACCCATCGCGGTCAGCACGTTGCTATTCACAACGAGCAGGTCGTTGACTTCGATAAAGACGAAATCGCGCTCATCAAGCGCGTGCATGCGAAAGTCGGGTATGTGCCGATCCACGTTGGCCTGGTGGTCGAAACACGGCCGGTGATTCGCTTTCCGCACTATCTCGAAATCGGACCAGCGGACGCGAAATGATGCACTATCGCAAGTGGATGATTTTCATCCGCGGGCGCTAAAAGTTAATCGAAAACCAAGAGGACGTTGTCCGGAAGGCTGTCGCTTCAATCGTACAGCCTCGAAAGCACGATGAATCCGTCGAGAACTCGTGTACCGCTATTTCATCGCAGACACCTGCGGTGGCGCAAGTTGGCGAAGATCGTCAATGAAATATTTCGGCGAATTCCCCTTGAGCCAGCTTTCGATGAAAAAACTATCAACGACGCCAATAGTGAAATTGGCAACCGTGCCAAATCCAGGGATAAGGCCGACAGCATTTACGGCAAGGAAACGCAGAATCCGAATTGGAAGTGACTGCGCGCGAGGAATCTCGCGAAGTAGCGTGACATACTCCTTGGCGACTAGGATGGGGTCATCCCGGCAGGCGTCATGGAACCATTGCCGAAATTGCTCGCCCCTACGTGTTTTGGCAAGCTTAATGAGTTGATCCACCTTGATCTGTCCTGCCATTATTCCTGCGCCTAGATCCGGAAGATCAGCAACCTGGCGCAGGGTAGCAAAACTCGTCGTTGCCGCCTGACCCGCCAAAGATCGCTCCGTTTTGCCTTTGAGCACATGCCCAATCGGGCCGGAGGAGGTTCCGTCCACGCAACCGACATGTTGCGCAAGCCAAAGATCCAAATTCATCCTCAATACGGAGATGATGCCGTAAATCTCAGGAGCGTCCGACTCGCCATGCTTGTCAGTCATGATATGCATCTTGGCTTCCGCTTGCGCCCGTCCAAGTTCAGCATATCGGGAACGTAAATCATCGCACATCGCGAAGTGGCTTCTTAGGTAGGTGCTCTTGATGTCGTTCATTGTTTCTTGCCGAAGGACATTTTCCAACTCCATTGCCCGCACCTCTGTCGTTGCATCTAGGATTTTCCGTACGAAACCGGGATCATTGGATTGGCCTGGCGCTGAGGTGAGGGCAACTGTTATGGCCTGTTCAGTAGGTGCGCAGAACGGGTACTCCTTGCCCTCCCCGCTCATATGAAAAGCCACGACTCCCAGATCGTTGTTTGCATAGGCGAAGGTCCCCTTTAGGCGTACGAACTTCAGTGTTTCTGATTCGACTAACTCGATTACTGCTTGCTTACCGAGGATACCTACCAACACGGTAAGGGCAAGGAAATCCTGAGTGGGAACAACAATTTCATCGTACAAGAGGGCCCCTTCTAATAGCGATTTGAAAACTGGTTTCGCCGAAGCCAAAAACCTATCGCAGCGAGGCTGGCCATTTTCAAATGTGAAATACATCCACATGTTGGCGGCGTAGAGCCTTCGAGGCGCGGTGACTTCCATTGAAGGTGTTGTCATGATTTTCCTAATAGAATGTCAAGCGGTACGTACACAAAGGATGCCCTCGACCACTACAAGGAATTCGCTAGCGAGCAAGTTGGATTTAGTCGTTTCTCTCCGGGTTTCGCAAATCTGCATCGAGTAAAGGGATTACGACGACCTTCACGCCGAAGCCTCCGTCATCGACCTAAGGTCGAGCGCCTTGCTCAGCTCCGCCTCCGTCACCACCGCGTCACTGTCCTTCTTCTTCAGAGTGCCGGCTTTCATTTTTTCCAAGCACAAATCGCGGACCGTCTTGCCGACCTTGAACGCTTCCTTGGCGACGGCGGCGGCGACGTCGTAGCCGATCAGTGGGTTAAGGCTGGTGACCATCGCCATGCTCCACTCGACCTGCTTTTCGCAAGCGGTGCGGTTGGCCTCCATCTCCAGGGCACAGAAATCGATGAACGCCTTCACGCTCGCGCTCAGCAAATCGATGCTCTCGATGATGGCCAGGCCCATGACGGGCATCATGATGTTCAGTTCGAATTGGCCGCCGGTGGCGCCGGAGAATGCGATGGTCTGATCGTTCCCCATGACGCGAGCGCAGGCTTGCATCATCGATTCGCACATGACCGGGTTGACTTTGCCGGGCATGATCGACGAGCCGGGTTGTAAATCGGGGAGAATGATCTCGAAGAAGCCGCAGCGCGGGCCGGAACCAAGCCAGCGCACATTGTTGGCGATCGAAAAGAGACTGACGGCAATCGCGCGCATTTGGCCGGAGCACTCGACCAGGCCGTCGCGGTTGGCGTTGGCTTCGAAATGGTTGAGGGCCTCGCAGAAGGGGATGCTAGTCTCTTTCGCCAGCACCTCGGCGACTTTCGAGCCGAACTCCGGATGCGTGTTGATGCCGGTGCCTACCGCAGTCCCGCCAGCGGGAAGTTCGACGACCGCATGCAAGGCGCGCTTGGCGCGGTCGATGCACAACTCGATCTGCCGGGCGTAGCCGCTCACCTCTTGTCCCAGTCGAATCGGCGTCGCATCGGCCAAGTGCGTGCGGCCAATCTTGATGATGTCGTCCCACTCCTTCGCCTTCTCCGCCAGCACGCCGTGAAAATGTTGCAAAGCAGGGATGAGGTCCTTGGCAATCGCCTGGCCGGCGGCGACGTGGATCGCGGTTGGGAACATGTCGTTGGTCGATTGCCCCATGTTGACGTGATCGTTGGGGTGGATCGGCTTCTTCGCCTCGAAGCGGTTCTTGCCGATAATCTCGATCGCGCGATTCGAGATCACCTCGTTGGCGTTCATATTGGATGACGTGCCCGAGCCGGTCTGATACACGTCGATTGGGAATTCCTTGTCGTGTTTACCAGCAGCAACTTCGCGCGCGGCCAAAATGATCGGCTCGGCGATGTCGTGCTTGAGCTTGCCAAGATCGTGATTGGCAATCGCCGCGGCAACCTTGACCAGGCCGAGGGCGTGGATCAGTTTCCTCGGCAATGGCATATGCGAGATCGGGAAGTTTGCGACGGCCCGCTGGGTCTGCGCGCCGTAGTAGGCGTCCGCAGGCACCTGCATCTCGCCCATCGAGTCCTGTTCGGTCCGGAAGTCAGTCATGGGCCGCAGGGTAGTCCCTGCACGCGCGCACCGAGAACTCACCGCGGCTCCACCCGACGTCGGA
>SXGT01243604.1_pt1 | contig 73643 bp, 51 predicted proteins | sample 3176221 | NCBI WGS metagenome assembly SXGT01 (sample SAMN11356862, study PRJNA531348) | freshwater metagenome | isolation source: freshwater sample F1-120 | place: China: Fuxian Lake, Yuxi | collected 2017-12-25
AGGGTCGGCGGTTCGATCCCGTCACCGCCCACCATTTTACGTCGCAGCCGTCAAAGAGAAATCTGCGGGATGAATAGATTTGTTACCCTGCTACTCTCCGCGATCTCAGCAGCTTTCCTTATCGCCCTACCCTGCGCTAACGCTGAGGAGATGAGCTTTCGCGTTGTCAGCCTGGGGAATTGCGCCGCAGCATGCCCGCAAATCATCGCTGCGCAAGGCGAAATCGGCGACACAACGCCAGAAGCCTTTCTGGGCTTTGTTCAAGAACAAGTCGGTCAGAATAATTTACACGGCATCGTCTTACTTGACTCGCCAGGAGGCAAAGTTGTCGCGTCAATGGAGTTTGGACGCGCCATTCGCCGCTTGGGCATGGCCGTCATTGTTGCGCGGCCTGGCGCTGCGTCAGCCGCACGCGGCGTATCAATGATTTCTGGCCGCTGCTATTCGGCATGCGTCTATGCGCTTATGGGCGGAAGCAGAAGGGTTATCCCACCTGAAAGCCGCGTTGGCGTACATCGCATGTTTAACTACTCCACGAATTTTGATTTTTCCGAAGGCGGTATTGTCCAAGAACGCAATCTTGATGATGGCGGCATGCGCTTAACCCTTTCTAATTATGCGCGCGCGATGGGCGTTAGCGTTGATCTTGTTAATCTCGCTGAACGCACATCGCCTGATCAACTCTACATGCTTTCAGGCACTGACATTGCGCGCTGGCGTCTAGCGTCACGTAAACTTTAACAAGCATCCAGCAAGAGGCTGGCACATCAAAATAGGTTAGACGATGAAACATATTGTCGAAGGTCTTGAAAATCGTCGCGCGTCAGCGCGTCTTGGCGGTGGACAGAAGCGCATTGACGCCCAGCATGCCCGCGGCAAGCTCACGGCGCGGGAGCGCATCGAACTCTTGCTTGACCAAGGATCCTTTGAAGAATTTGATATGTTTGTGACGCATCGCTGCGCCGACTTCGGCATGGATCAAGGTGAGAAAACCTCTGGAGACGGCGTGGTGACGGGATGGGGAACCGTCAACGGTCGGGCGATTTTTGTTTTTGCCAAAGACTTCACTGTCTTTGGCGGCTCTTTGTCAGAAACACATGCACAAAAAATTACCAAGCTTCAGGATATGGCGTTAAAAAATCGCGCGCCAATTATTGGGCTTTTTGATGCAGGCGGCGCACGCATTCAAGAAGGCGTCGCCGCGCTTGGCGGCTATGGCGAAGTCTTTCAACGCAATGTGCTCGCATCCGGCGTTATTCCTCAAATCTCGCTGATCATGGGACCCTGCGCAGGCGGCGATGTTTATTCTCCGGCAATGACTGATTTTATCTTCATGGTTCGCGATACAAGCTATATGTTTGTCACAGGACCAGAAGTCGTAAAAACCGTCACAAACGAAACTGTAACAGCCGAAGAGCTTGGCGGCGCTTCTGTCCATACGACGAAAAGCTCTATTGCAGACCGCGGCTATGACAATGATGTTGAGGCGTTGTTGCAAATGCGACGCCTAATCGATTTCTTGCCATCCTCCAATACAGAAGAACCGCCTGAATGGTCGAGCTTTGATGACGCCGAGCGTCTCGACTATTCTCTCGACACGCTTATCCCAGATAATCCAAATAAACCTTACGATATTAAAGAGCTCATTCATAAAATCGTCGATGAGGGCGACTTCTTCGAATTACAAGAAGCTCACGCAAAAAATATCATTATTGGCTTTGGCCGCGTCGAGGGTCGAACAATCGGCATTGTCGCAAATCAGCCAATGGTGCTCGCCGGCGTTCTTGATATTGACGCCTCAAAGAAAGCCGCGCGCTTTGTTCGTTTCTGCGATTGCTTTAATATACCGATTGTGACGCTTGTCGATGTCCCTGGCTTTCTGCCAGGCACCGCCCAAGAGTATGGCGGCTTGATTAAACACGGCGCCAAGCTTCTCTTCGCTTATGCTGAAGCAACCGTGCCAAAAGTAACCCTGATTACGCGTAAAGCTTTCGGCGGCGCCTATGACGTTATGTCGTCAAAACATTTGCGTGGCGATGTGAACTACGCTTGGCCATCTGCGCAAATTGCTGTCATGGGCGCGAAAGGCGCCGTTGAAATTATTTTTAGAGCTGACATCGGCGACACAGACAAAATCGCGCAACGCACTAAGGAGTATGAGGACCGTTTCCTTTCTCCATTTGTTGCAGCCGAAAGAGGCTATATTGACGAAGTGATCTCGCCAAACAGCACGCGCAAAAGAATAGCCCGCGCTCTTGCCTTGCTTCGTCACAAGGAATTAGAAAATCCCTGGAAGAAACACGACAATATTCCTCTATAAAAGGCCATAATTAATTACAGTTTATAAGCCGCCCTGCTTAGACTTGACGAATAAAAAGCCCCTTCATAGGGTCATGCAAGAAAACCAAGAAGGTTTCATCTCGGACCTTCGATCCAGAAACCAAATCTTGCTAAAGTCACTAATTGGAAGCGGCCCAACTGCCGATGAATGGCTTAAATAGCCTGCAATGAAAGGACCGCGACATGACCACGCACAAAATTACAGACGCAAATTTTGAGCAAGAAGTGCTTAAATCTGCAGAACCTGTTGTCGTTGATTTCTGGGCGGAGTGGTGCGGCCCTTGCAGAATGATCGCTCCTGCGCTTGAGGAAATTGCGCAAGAGATGCAAGGAAAAGTGAAAATTGTTAAATTAAATATTGATGAAAATCCTGGCGTCGCCAGCAAGTTAGGCATTCGCTCGATTCCTACTTTGATAATTTTTAAAGGCGGTGTTGCGGCAGCGCAGAAAGTTGGCGCTGCGCCAAAAGGCGAATTATCAAAATGGATTACCGCAACGCTCTAAACCGGCCTCTGACGCGGCTTCTTCCTTATCCGATGAATCTCGGCGCCGTCCATAACACGACGACGCCAGCAGCAAGGGCAAAGAGCGAAACAACTGCAAAACGACTGCCCATTTCGCGACCACCCATACCCCAGCTAATTATCATTTTCACAAGCGTATTTGCGCCAAGCGCCAATAAAACGGCTGTTGCTGCGATCCCAACGCCAACTTCTTCTTGACCATGGCGCCCCATCGCTAAAGCGATAGCGTCTAAATCCACAAGCCCTGACAAAAATGCAACAACTAATACCCCAGCATCGCCGGCTAAACTTGTTGCAAGCTTTGATACGATCATCACAGCAGACAGCAACGCGCCAAATTTCAAGACCGCAGTAATATCCAATGGATTTTCAAAAATAAGACTTTCACTCGCTGCATGCTCATCTCTTACTGGATAGCGCGTCAGCAACATGCCGCAAGCGCCGTAAACTAAGCCAATAACAATAAGCGGAGCTGCGAGTTGCAGAGCAAGCGTCAGATTAACGACTGCAAGAATGATCAAAACACGGAAAGCCATAATCGCATTCGCTAATGCCGCCGCACCGGCTAATGCTTTTCCTTGTAAAGGATATTTTATCGCCAATCGCGCCATCGCCGCCGTTGTCGCCGTTGAAGAGGCAAGTCCTCCCGCCAATCCTGCAACAGCTAAACCCTTTTGATAGCCAATTACTCGCACCGCCACATAGCCAGCAAATGAAATCACGGCGATCAAAACTGTCATCAACCATAATGCAAAAGGATTAATCGCGCCAAAGCGATCAACTGGATGATTGGGCAATATTGGCAGTAGAATAAAACTCATCACTAATAGCGCCAGCGCTGAACGCAGCTCTGGCCAAGTTAGCTTTTGCAACCAGTTATGCAGGGCGTTTTTAGACGCAAGCATCGCCGTTGTCGCCACAGCGGCAGCGACTGCTGGCGTTTCATGTCCAATAACCGCCATGACGCCAAGAGAGAAAGCAAGCATGATTGCAACAATGGTTGTCGCGCCATAGGTATGATCGTGCTCAATCTGCCGAAGTCGAAAGAGAGCGATAACTACGCAAACACCGATAAAAATTATAGCTAGACCAACAGCTGCAAAGTCGCCAAACGGCAGAACGATTGCGCCCCAAACGCCCCCTAACAGAGCCGTAAGCGCAAAAGTGCGTAAGCCTGCAGCTCGCTCTCCTTCCGCCTCAGCGCGCGCCTGCCAACCGCGCTCAAGACCAATCAGCAAGCCAATTGCGAATGCAACAGACAATCGCCAGATTAACGCCTCGACGCTCAACTCATACATTTGCGCATACCTCTCTAAGTCTCATCGCACGAGAAACTTAAGAATGGCTCACTTTCAACGCTTGACGCAGTTTGTAAAGGCGCTGCATGAATTTCACCTCGAGCGCCTTTAACCTTTGCCATTCTGAGCAGGAAAATAATGACCACATCGCCCAAACTGTCGCGCCGCTCGGAAGTCTCGCCCTTTCTCGCCATGGACGCGTTGCGCGAAGCAAAGGAATTGGAGCGCGCAGGACGTCGGATTATCCACATGGAATTGGGCGAACCAGGAGCCCCAACGCCCCAGGCCATTCGCCAAGCAGGCGTCTTAGCACTCTCACATGGGCAGCTTGGTTATGGAGAGGCCCTGGGCCATCTCGCCTTGCGTGAACAGATCGCTGCTTTTTATGAAAAAAAATACCGCGTTAAAATTGCTCCTGACCGCATTGTAATCACAACCGGCTCTTCTGGCGCTTTTCTTCTGACGCTTATCGCAGGCTTTGACCCAGGGGCCCGCATTGCTGTTACGCAGCCTGGTTATCCAGCCTATACAAATATCCTTACTGCGCTCGGTCTTAAAACAGCCCATCTGCGCCTTAGTTTTGAAAATAATTTTATGCCAACAGCGCCTCTGCTAGCCGCCTTGCATAAAGAAGAAAAACTCCAAGGCGCATTACTCATGAATCCTGCCAATCCAACAGGAACCATGATTTCTAATGAGGCTCTTGCAGATATTTGTCGTTTTTGCGAATTGGAAAATATCACGTTTATTTCTGATGAAATTTATCATGGACTTGAATATGAAAAACAGGCGCAAAGCGCGGTATGTTTTTCTGAAAATGCAATCATTGTAAATTCATTTTCCAAATATTACGCCATGACTGGTTGGCGCTTAGGTTGGATCGTTGCGCCCGCAACATGGGTGCGCGCGCTTGAACGATTGCAACAATCGCTTGCGATTTGTCCACCAACGCTCTCTCAAACAGCAGCGCTCGCTGCTTTCAGCGCGCACGAGGAAGTCGAAGATAACCAGCTCATTTATGCACGCAATCGACAATTGCTGTTGGACCGCTTACCCAGAATTGGCCTGCCGCGCTTTGCTCCGCCAGATGGGGCATTTTATTTTTACGTGGATGTTTCTCGTTTCACGACGGACTCTTTATCTTTTTCCCGCCGTCTCTTGATTGAGGCTGGCGTCGCTGTCACGCCGGGCGTTGATTTCGATCCGCAAAATGGCGGCCATTGGATCCGACTCTCTTACGCTGGACCAGAGACGGAGGTGGCCGAAGGTGTGGCTCGATTGGCGGACTGGCTTGCCCCTCAGATCGGATAGCAAGCCCGTCCTTCCTTCTAGTCAACTCAACCGCCAAAAGGCGTTTTTACACGCTGCCACCAGCCACCCTTCTTAGGACGATTGGGATCGGCTTCGGTTATCACAACTTCCGTTGTTTCACGCTGCCGTGAAACTTCAGGTTCCGACTGATCAGCAATTTGCGGCTCAGGAGCAGCACTTGGTTCGAAGCGTGCAGGCTCCTCCTGACGCCGTTGAGCAGAGAAGCTTTGCTCAACAGGCTGGGAGGGATTTTCTTGCATCACAGGCGCAAATTCTTGCCTAAAAGCAACATTCTGGTCTTGGCTCAGATCGGCCCCTGGATTGAGAAATTGATCTGACATGGTCGCCGAACGCCGCCAGCGGCCGGGTCCGCGTTCTGCATGACGCGGGTTGCGTTGATAGGGGCTGCGATCGGAACGCGGCTCTCTTAGCGCGACTGGCGCATTGTCAATCCCGGCCATGAAAGCCAATCCCTCATCAGAAGGCTGCTCTGCTTCGAGGGCCATATGCTCTGCATTCTGGTTAATCCCGCCCCGACCACGACGGCGACGACGTCGACGTCCTCGACCAGCTGCTTCTTCGCCATCCTCAGACGTAAACCATCCCGGGGCGCGATCTTCACGCGATAAGGGCCGTGAAAACTCCTCCTCCGTTTCTCCCCGATCAGGCGAGAAATCTTCAGCGAAGGCATCATCAGATGGCTCTTCATCAGGCGTTTCAGCGCGCACAGAGTCAACACGAAGCGGTGAAGGAACAGGCGGCAAGCGCGGCCCGGACGCTAAGGCGCCGCGCTCGAGCGCATGATAGATTGCCCCTGTCAGCGTATCGTCAGCCGCTACTGTAATATGCACGCCAAAGCGACGCTCTAATTCATGCAAATGCGCGCGTTTTTGATTGAGAATATAAAGCGCGACAACAGCGCGCGTTCTCAATGTAACGTCATGCGCTGCGCTCTTAACCAACGCTTCTTCGAGCACACGCAAAACATGCAATGCGATTGACGCTGTAGAACGCACATGGCCTGCACCGACACAATGCGGGCAGGGAACCGTCGATCCTTCAATAACGCCCGCACGGATGCGTTGGCGTGACATTTCAAGAAGTCCAAAATGAGAGATCCGACCAACTTGAATACGCGCACGATCATTCTTGAGGGCTTCTTTAACCCGCCGCTCTACAGCTCGGTTATTTCTGCCTTCTTCCATGTCGATGAAATCAACGACAATTAAGCCCGCAAGATCACGTAAGCGTAACTGACGCGCAACTTCATCTGCTGCTTCTAAATTTGTTCTAAGCGCTGTGTCCTCGATATTATGTTCACGCGTCGATCGGCCCGAATTAACATCTATCGCAACCAGCGCTTCAGTCTGATTGATAACGAGATAGCCGCCAGACTTGAGCGTGACATGATTAGAAAACATGGCGTCAAGCTGCGCTTCAACGCCACTTTCCGCAAAGATTGGAAAAGCTTCGCGATGTTGCCTGACATTCTTTGCATGGCTTGGCATCAACATGCGCATAAAATCTTTTGCTTCGCGATAAGCGTCGTCGCCAGACACAACAATTTCTTCGACATCACGCCCGTAGAGATCGCGAATAGCGCGCTTGATTAATGAGCCTTCTTCATAAACCAGCATGGGAGCGCTTGAGCGCAATGTCAGTTCGCGCACGCTCTCCCAAAGTCGAAGCAAATATTCGAAATCTCTCTTGACCTCAGCTTTCGTCCGGGACGCGCCAGCTGTACGTAAAATGACGCCCATACCCTCTGGCACTTCGAGATCATGTACGATTTCTTTAAGACGCTTACGATCGGCGCCATCGGTAATTTTTCTTGAAATACCGCCGCCGCGCGCTGTATTGGGCATCAATACAGAATAGCGCCCGGCTAAAGATAAATAGGTTGTCAGCGCGGCGCCTTTGTTACCTCTTTCTTCTTTAACAACTTGTACCAACAATACCTGGCGGCGCTTGATGACTTCTTGGATCTTATACTGGCGGCGCGGACGCGACGCGCGATAGGGCGTCTCATCCATGGCGTCGCCGCCAATGTGTTCGACAGCGTCCTCTTCTTCATGCTCTTCATCGTCATGATCTTCATCAAAACTTTTTGCCTCAACAGCCTGAGCCTCGTCGGCGCTTTCTGACGAGAGGTTTTCTTTTTCACGCTCACGCGCTTCGTCTCGCTCATCCTGCAAGCGGGCCTTTTCCTCGTGGTCCAGTGCAGGCGATGTGCGCGTATATTCTTCCGCTGCGCCCTCTTGAATTGAACCAAAACCAGAAGGATCGACAGAGATCGTATGCGGTGGAGCGGCCTCGTCTATGGGATTTGGGATTTCCTCAGCAGGTGGGAAGACGCTGTCGGGCGCGGAGGACATCGCCTCTTCAGCGAATGTTTCCTGCGTTATATCCCGCGCAAGATCCACGGGCTGCGAACCATAGCCGCCGTCCCTTTCTGGCGCGGTCTCAAATTCGGAAACTTCGCCAGTTACGCTCTCATCAAAGGCGGCGCGCTTTTCAGCGTTATCATATTGGCGACGTCGCGAACGACGCGCGTGGCCATACGCTGGGGCGCGATCTCGCTCCTCTTCCTCATCCTGCAGATGCGCGCGACTTTCCTCCTCAAGCAAGGCCTGACGATCCGCAACCGGGATTTGATAATAATCTGGGTGGATTTCTGCAAAGGCGAGAAAGCCATGACGGTTTCCGCCGTAATCAACGAAGGCCGCCTGCAGCGAGGGCTCTACGCGCGTTACCTTTGCAAGATAGATATTGCCCCGTAGGGGTTTCTTGTCAGCGGCTTCAAAGTCAAATTCTTGAACGCGATTTCCGCGCAACACCACAACCCGAGTTTCCTCGGGGTGGGAGGCGTCGATAAGCATTTTGTTGGCCATGGATAACTCTTTGCAGCGCGGCTGGGGTCGGCGGCGGCCAAGCGGTCCGGCGTCCCCTAAGGGACGCTATGAACACAAGACGGCGCGTGCTGACGCGGCGGGCGCTTTTTGTCAGAGGAAAAGTAAAAGGCTCAGAGCCTTGATTCAGAGAGCCAGCAATGAGGCTGGCGGATAAAATTCTTTTCTCTTGCGTCTTGGAAGGACGCAGGGCTGAGCGGACGGGTTGGGGATTGGTCGGAAAACGGCACAATCTCAGGAAAAGACGAGCAAGCATGCGCACGCGACTTATTGGTTTCCCGCGCGCTTCGCGCCGGGATCCCAAACTTCTCGCACAGCTTTTCATGGTCATGGCCATGAGATCGTCAAATAACCTTCTGCAGCGCAGGCTCGCGCCGTCCTCGCATCATGTTTAGCCAGGGCCAATCATGAAACGCGCCAACTCATTTAGGATTGCTTTGATCTGTTCCGCAGAGCTACCGCACTGTTTCAACTCAATAATCGTAATTATTAAGCCGCAAATCGCGCGCAATTCCATAAAGCGCATAATATTTGTAACGAGCCTGCGCCGAGCGCGCAAGCATGACCCTGAAGAAGGTCGCCAAGCCCAGACATTAAAATGTCTGAAAAGAGTCTAAAACTTTGAAGAATGACCGATGATTCACCCTCTTGGCTTGAAAGCTCAGCAAGGCAGTTGCGCAGATGCGGCCTGGTGGTTGTCGCGGCTGCAGTGTTTTTGGTCCTGGATCTCCAATTCTTCGCCGGAGCTTTCGCGCAACCGACGATTGCGCTGGGGAGCCGAATAGAGGCCGAAAGCGGACAGGAACGTCTCATCTTTGACCTGACAGGCCCGGTAAAGATCTCCGCCCGCCCGCTCGCTGATCCAGATCGAATTATTATAGACATAGCTGATTTGGAATTTCGGCTTGACCCCTCGGCAGGACGCAACACAGGCTTATCTAAATTAATCAAAGCCTTTCGATTTGGACTTTTTGCCCCGGGACGCTCCCGAATTATTATTGATCTCGCTCAGCCCGCCACTGTTGTTGCGACACACATTGACTCTTTAAAAGACGAATCGAGACTTATCATCGAACTCGCCTCGACGGATGCGGCCAGTTTTGCCGCGGCAGCAAGCGCAGCAGCAGCAAAAGCGCCTGATGTCCCGCCAGCCCTCTCGAGCGCACCGCCCGCCCCTCGTCCAAGCGGGAAAGCCGTGATCGTCATCGATCCCGGACATGGCGGGGTCGATACGGGTGCCTTGGGTAAGCATGGGGAACAGGAGAAGGCGATTGTCTTTGAATTTGCTCGCGTTTTGCAGGCAAAAATTGAGGCGGAAGGCCTTTTTCACGCCGTGCTGACGCGCGAGGAAGATATTTTCCTGCCTCTTGCAGAGAGGGTTCGCCGCGCGCGAGAAAATAACGCCGCCTTATTTTTATCCATTCACGCCGACACCCTTGCCGCTCCCAATGTTGAGGGCGCGACCGTCTACACGCTTTCCGCCCGGGCTTCGGACGCCGAAGCCGCCCGTATTGCCGAACAGGAAAATCTGGCGGATCAAGCCGCAGGCTTAGAGGGCAAGGCTGAGGCGGAAGAAGTAGACGACATCCTGTTTGAACTAACCAGAAGAGAGACCCACGCCTACAGCAGAGATTTTTCCAAGACTCTGATTTCTAAATGGAAAGACGCTGGAAATCTTAACAAAAATCCTTCCCGCGCCGCTGGATTTGTTGTTTTAAAGGCGCATGACGTGCCGTCAATCTTGTTAGAGCTCGGCTATCTTTCCAGCGAAAAAGATTTAACTCGGCTAACCTCTCCGCAATGGCGCGAACAGGCTGCAATGAAGCTCGCCGAGGCTATAAAGGTATTTTTCCAAACTCACCCCAACGCCAATAATTCTGGCGAAGGCGGGCGGGCTAAAGCGCCGCGCCCCGAATAAAACACAAAATGCCGCCAATTGGTTAATAACAAAGCCCGGTCGACCTGGCTTCGAGCTTTAAATTCCTCCCGAGCCTAAAAATACTGGAGGATCACACCCCATATCAGCCGCGGGCGCAGGGTGAGCCCAAAGCGATGAGGAACAAGCTTTATGCGGATGCTGGCAAGGTTTATTGGCTTTATCTTTGCGACGGGCGCGATCTTATTTTTGATCGCCGCCGTTGGCGTCGCCGGATTGATCTTTTACTATTCCAAAGATCTGCCTGACACAGCCACGCTTCAAAAATATGAACCGCCAGTTACAACGCGCTTACACGCCAACGACGGATCAATTCTTGCAGAATATTCGCACGAGCGTCGTCTGTTTTTACCAAACTCTGCAATCCCACAACTCGTAAAACAGGCCTTCATCTCTGCAGAAGATAAAAACTTCTACTCGCATACAGGCATTGATCCCGAAGGCGTGTTGCGCGCTGTGATGGTGCTAGCAGAAGGCGGACGCCATGTTCAAGGCGCGTCAACCATCACGCAACAAGTGGCAAAAAACTTTCTCGTCGGGAATGAACGCTCTTATGATCGTAAGATTCGCGAAGCGCTTATCTCGTTACGCATAGAGGGCGCTTATACAAAAGAGCATATCCTCGAACTCTATTTGAACGAGATTTATCTTGGCCTGGGCAATTACGGCGTCGCTGCGGCGGCTCTAAATTATTTCAATAAATCCGTTAATGAATTAACGCTTGCTGAAGCGGCTTATCTTGCGGCTTTACCAAAGGGCCCAAACAATTATCATCCTTTTCAACAACGCGAACGGGCGATTGAACGACGCAACTATGTAATTGACCGAATGGAAGCAGATGGCTTCGTAACGGCAGCTGAGGCGGCCAAAGCCAAAAGCGAACCCCTTGGTGTCAATCCGCGCGTCTTATCGCCCAATACTTATGTCGCTGGCTATTTTGCTGAAGAAGTGCGTCGAGAATTATCTGAGCGTTTCGGCGAGAAAAATTTATATGAGGGCGGCCTAACGGTCAGAACGACGCTTGATCCAAAAATTCAAGCGATCACGCGTAAAGCGCTTGCAGATGGGCTTGTTCGTTTTGATGAAGCGCATGGTTTTCGCGGCGCCGTTTATCACGTCGATATCTCCTCTGATTGGGGAGTCGCACTTGCAGCTGTTCCGGCACTTGGCGATGTGCGCCCTTGGCGTCTCGCCGTTATTCTTGATCTCAATGATTCCGGCGCGCGCATTGGCTTGCAGCCTGGCCGCGAAAAATCTGGCGAAGTTTCTCCTGATCGCGAAACAGGCGCGCTCAGCGCAGAAGGCATGCGCTGGACAGGCCGCAATCCCAAAAGCGCCTTCACAGTTGGCGACGTTATTTATGTTGAACCGCTTGCAACACGCGCTGGACAATACCGCCTGCGCCAAATCCCCGAGATCTCGGGCGCAATGGTCGCAATGGATCCCTATACTGGCCGCGTTTTTTCCATGGTTGGCGGATTTTCTTTCGACCAATCGTCCTTTAATCGCGCGACACAAGCGTTGCGTCAGCCAGGATCTTCTTTCAAGCCATTTGTTTACGCTACGGCGCTTGATAATGGCTACACACCCTCTTCGTCTATACTTGATGAGCCAATATCCATTCAGCAATCTGATGGCACATATTGGACGCCTGAAAACTTTGAAGGCGGACAAGGGACAGGCGCACATCCCTTACGACATGGCGTTGAACATTCAAAAAACATGATGACTGTTCGCCTTGCGAATGATGTCGGCATGCCGCTGATCGCTGAATACGCCAAAAGATTTGGCATTTACGATAATATGACGCCTTATCTGTCCATGGCGCTTGGCGCAGGCGAAACAACCTTGATGAAGATGGTGACGGGATATTCCATGTTGGCTAATGGCGGCAAACGCGTAAAGTCAACATTGATTGACCGCATACAAGATCGTTACGGCAAGACGACCTTCCGTCACGACGAGCGTGAGTGCTTAGGATGCGATGCGGAAAAATGGGATAATCAGCTTGAGCCAAAACTAATAGATAAGCGCGAACAAGTATTAGATCCGCTTACCGCCTATCAAATCACCTCAATTATGGAAGGCGTTATCCAACGCGGCACAGGCGTTTCCATCAAAGCGGTTGGAAAACATCTCGCGGGTAAAACCGGCACAACCAATGAAGCGAAAGACCTATGGTTCGTTGGGTATTCTCCAGATTTATGCGTTGGCGTTTATATCGGCTATGACCGTCCCCGTTCTCTCGGCAGCCATGCACAAGCAGCGCTTTACACGGCGCCGATTTTTCGCGACTTCATGACCGTCGCGCTTAAAGATAAGCCTGATACGCCTTTCCGCGTGCCACCCGGAATCAAACTCATTTCTGTTGACGCGCATTCGGGTTTACGCTCATCGGGGCCCGGCTCAATTCTAGAAGCATTTAAACCGGGCACTGCGCCGCCTGACGCCATTTCAGAAGGCGAGGGCGGGCCGCGCGAACTCGATACGCCCCATGATGTCGACCAGCAAGTTGGTAGCGGCACGGGCGGACTTTATTAAACTTACGCTGCGCATTGAGAATTACGCCTCAGCAGCTTCAATGCGCTACTCGCCAAGGTAACGCAGCGCGGCTGCGGCAGCAAAAGGACAAAGCGCAAAAGCAGTGAGCGTCATTGCGCAAAGAATAAGAAAAGGCGAGAGGAACGGAACACTGCCGCCGCTTGCAGCTTCGGCGGCAGAAACGCCAAAAATTAAAATCGGAATTGTTAAAGGCAGCACGAGAAGCGCCATTAGCAATCCGCCTCGACGAACTGTCACGGTCGCTGCAGCGCCAATCCCGCCAATGAGCGTTAGGGCTGGCGTGCCAACTAGTAGCGTCGCAACAACGCCGCCAAGCGCAATTGGCTCCTGCTGAAGCATGAGGCCCAAGAAGGGCGCTGCAAGAATGAGCGGCAATCCGCTTGCCGCCCAATGCGCCAGGCATTTAATCAAAACAACAAGCTCCAGAGGAGAGCTCCCAAGATGCAATAAATCGAGAGATCCGTCTTCTGCATCAGCTTGGAACAAACGATCAAAGGACAGTAAACTCGCCATTAAGGCGGCAATCCATAAAATTGCAGGACCAATTCGGGCGAGCAAGTTAGGATCTGCGCCAATCGCAAAAGGTACAAGCGTTACGAATGTTAGAAAAAAAACAACGCCCATTGCTCCTGAGCCGCCGATGCGCCGCGCCACACGCCACTCGCGAAGAAAAAGAGCCCAAAGCGGCGAGGTCGACGCAGGCGTCATAGCGCGAGTTCCCGTGTCGTCACAAACCCTAACGGCTCATGTGTCGCAACAATAATGATTCCGCCCTCAGCGCAATGCGCGCGCATGGCTTGCGCAAGTCTTGCGCGGGAGGCTTGATCTAAAGCGGTCATCGGCTCGTCGAGCAACCAGAGCGGACGATAGACGACAAGAAGACGCGCCAGTGCGGCTCGGCGTTTTTGACCGGCTGACAACGCTCCAAAAGGGGCGCGCAGGGCATGGGTTAGTCCCACGATTGAGAGGGCTTGAGGAATAGACTGACTGCGCGGATGAGAGGGGCCGGCAAGATAATTGGCCCAAAAATTTAAGTTTTCTTCGACACTGAGGGCTAATTTCATCCCATCCGCATGCGCGAGGTAATGGGTATTTTGCGCTAACTCGACCTCTAAGACGCCCCTGTTCAGACTGATAACTCCCTGGGTCGTCGGCAACAAACCAGCAAGGGCGCGCAAGAGGGTTGATTTCCCAGCTCCATTCCGCCCGCAGACAACTAAGGCCTCGCCTTCCGTCAGCTTGAAGCCAGTATTATCAATTATGCGGCGTCCGGCGCGCTGTACGGACAGGCCTTCGACACATAGGCGCAAGGGCTGCGAGCCGCCAGTAGGAGCGCAAGATGGCGTCGAGGGCGAAATGTTCATATAAAAACCCAATAGAGAAAGCTGCGGCTGAGCGCTATAGGCCCCCTAAAGGCCCGTCTCATACTGGCATCCCCGCTGAGGGAATGGTAAGCAACACGATGATTCCTTGGGCGCCGCAGTATCTTGGCGCGGCTTATCCTATTGTGGACGCCAAGCAGCGCTCGACCAATCGGGGATTACACATTCAGTGACAAGACATAAAAGCCTTTCCGATTTCGCCACGCGACGATTCCGACTTGCTGGCAGCGCCCTTTTGGAACTGAACGATCCTTTTTTCGCTCAGCTGGATAAATTGCGCGCTGAGCTGTCTAAGCAGGGTAAAAATCTCGTTAGCTTCGCCAATTATGATTATCTTGGTCTCGCCAGTCATCCCTTGATTAAAGCGGAAGCAAAACGCGAGATCGACGATCTTGGGATCGGCGCACTTGCTTCACGACTCGTCGGCGGCGAGCGATCGACACATAAACAGTTTGAAGCAGAGATCGCTAAATTCATTGGCATGGAAAGCGCGCTAACCCTTGTTTCCGGCTACCTTGCGAACGTCACAACAATTGCCTGGCTGATGAATGGCAAAAAGGACGCCATTTTTATCGATGAATTAGCCCACAACAGTATTGTTGCAGGAACGGACGGCGCCGTAGCTGAGGTAATTAAATTTCGGCACAATGATCTTGATCATCTGGAACATCTCTTACACAAAAAACGCGAAGACTATCGCAACGTTTTGATCGTTGTCGAAGGCGTCTATAGCATGGACGGAGATACGGCTGATCTACCTAGATTGTTAGATATTCGCGATCGTTACGGCGTTTGGCTGCTTGTCGATGAAGCGCATTCTCTTGGCGTGCTGGGGGCGACAGGCAGAGGCCTTGCAGAACATCAAGGCGTCGACGCTGGACGCATTGATCTTGTCGTTGGCACATTGTCAAAATCATTGGCGACCTGTGGCGGTTATGTTTGCGCGAAAAAAAGCATCATCGATTACTTTCGTTTTACTCTGCCCGGCTTCGTCTATAGCGTAGGCCTATCGCCCGTCATCCTTACCGCCGCGCGCACGGCGTTAAGATTGATGCAAGAAGAAACCTGGCGCATTGAAAAACTTGCTGCTAACGCCGAACTCTTTCGTAAAGTTGCGCATGAGCAGGGCTTTTCTACTGGACCTGCGATTGGTCGCGGCGTTGTGCCAATTCTTTTCGATAGCGATATCGAAACGATGTGGGCCGCTCAACACCTTCTCGAGGAGGGCTATTATGTTCCGCCGGTTGTTAGAATCGGCGTGCCTAAAGATGGACCGCGCCTGCGCTTCTTCTTTTCAGCAAATCACACAGAAGCCGAAATCCGCGGGGTTATTTATTGCTTGAAACAGATTCCGCCAGTTAGTGAAGAGGCGCAAAGAATCGTTGCCGCCGCGATGGCTGGATCCGTCAGAAAATCAGTCTCTCCCGAAATCGAAACGACTTCCGCGTCGCTTTAGGGATTTTAGCAATGGCTCAGGCCCGCTAGGACTAAAAATATGACGCAGGTCGATATTCTTCCCGTTAATAATTTAGGACGCTTTGCGAGCTTTTGCAGACTGCCTCGCCTGCTCTACAAAGATATGCAGGGCTTTTCGCCGCCAATCGATCTTGAACGCTGGACGCTTTTTTCACATCGACTGAACCCGCATTATAAACTCGTTGAAGAGCAAAAATTTCTAGCCCGCAGCAATGGTCAATGGGTCGGACGCATTAGCGCACACATTTATAAAACAGGTATTGCGCCAATTGGAGCCAGTCCGTGTCAATTTGGCGCATTAGATGTCATTGACGATATCGATGTTACGCATGCTTTATTGACGGCGGCCGAGAATTGGCTGCGAGAAAAAGGCGCCGATCGCGTTACCGGACCTTTTTCGCCCACAATAAACGGAGAGTGCGGCGTGCTTGTGCAAGGGTTCGACGCTACGCCGATGATTTTCATGCCGTGGCATCCGCCTTATCTCTCACAACATTTGGACGCGCTTGGCTACGCCAAAGCGCGAGATCTCATTTCATATAAAATTACTGTCGCGGAACATGACCTTGATGAAAAACCAAGAGTGTCTAGCCGCAAGGAATGGCGAGAGCGCCTCAATCTGCGCCCTCTCAACATGGCTGAGATAAAAACAAAAGAAACGCCGATTCTTGAGGAATTATTTAACGACAGTTGGCGCGGGAATTGGGGCTATGTTCCTTTTACAAAAGCTGAATTTGACTCAACCGCAGATGCGCTGAAATTTGTTATGCCTCCTGATTTCGGCATTGTCGCAGAGCTTGATGGCAAACCTCAATCCTTTGTCATCGCTTTGCCCAATCTATTTGAAATCTTCTCAGATCTCCAAGGGAGGCTCTTCCCTTTCGGCCTGGCCCGCATTATTTCTCGTATGCGTAGCCATAAATTCAAATCTGCGCGGATCGTGCTCTTGGGCACGAGAAAAGCTCTCCAAAATAGCGCCACGGGCGGAGCTATTTTGATGTCGATGTTTGAAGAAATGAAGCGCCGCGGAGCTTCCATGTCGATCCAACAACTTGAGGCGGGCTGGGTTCTGGAAGACAATATGTCGATGCGGCGACCGATAGAAATGTTTGGCGGAAAAATAGATAAAATCCACCGTATCTACGAGAAGTTTCTTGTCAGTAAATCAGACGGCGACGACGTCAATCCATCAAAGATACAGGACGCATGGGCATGAGCGGCATTTCGGTAACCTCTACTGGCGCAGATCGCTCCCATGTTGAGCGCCGTCGCCTAATCTTAGAAAAATACCCTCAAGTACAGAAACTTTTCGGCAAAGATCCGCTCACATTTAAAATTGCTGTCGGTATTTTTGCGCTACAACTGACACTTGCGGCTTTAATGGGATATCTGGGACTAGATTATTGGTGGCTCTCGCTTGTTTTAGCAATCTGCGTTGGCGCTTTCGCCAATCACGCCAATTTTGTCATCATCCACGACGCGATCCATAATTGTGTTTTTGATAATCCACTTGCAAATAAGTGGACAGCGATCCTTGCGGATCTATCCAATGCTTTCCCAACCGCGATGGGCTTTCGCTGTTATCATATCAAACATCATTCTCATCTTTCCGCCTATGACTATGATGCGGATATACCAAGTCAATGGGAAGTGGACTGGGTCGGCAACAGCACATGGCGGAAGGCGGCATGGCTTTTCGCCTTTCCCGCCATTCAGTTGGCCCGACTAAATCGCTTAAAAGGAACCTTACCGATTTGGGGACAGTGGACTTACATTAACGCAGCAGTAATTATAGTTTTTGATCTGTTTGTTTTGATTGCTTTGGGTCCCAACGGCCTCCTTTATCTCTTTTTCTCTTTTTGGTTTTCTGTTGGCGGGCTTCATCCCTTAAGCGCCAGATGGTTACAAGAGCATTTTGCATTTGCGCCAAATCAAGGGACATTTGACTATTATGGACCGCTGAATACATTGGCGTTAAATATTGGCTATCATAATGAACATCATGATTTTCATGAAATTCCTTGGACCCGACTGCCGCAATTAACGGTAATGGCTCCAGAGTTTTATAACACGCTAACCTGCCATCGCTCTTGGTTCGCATTACTTGTCACTTTTATCTTTGATCCAAGCTATTCGCTCGGCACGCGTTCTGAAAATGTGACGCTCGCCGCCGATCGTTCGGCGACCTCTATTTCGCCAGCGGAGTAACCAATGTCTGACCATCACATGCAGAAGCCGATAGAATCTCTTGATGCGTCACCGCGTCTGTTTAAGAATAACCTGCTGGATAAACTCTCGCGCGTACACCATCTCACACCGGTAATAATTTATACGCCAATTTTTTTGGGGCTTATTTTTTATTCTCTAACGCTCGTTAGCGTGCCGTTGACGCTGCTAGGCGTTTTTCTTGGTTATATAGGATGGACGCTGACCGAATATTTTGGCCATCGGTTTCTTTTTCACACCATTTTTCCCCTGCCATTTGGTTTGGGGCCGCAATTTCAGTTTCTTATTCACGGCGTACATCACGTCTACCCGAATGATCCGCTTCGCCTAGTGATGCCCCCCTTACTCTCAGGGCCGATTATGTTGATCGCTATGTCGATTATCTATCTTATTTTTGGTGCGCCACTTATGTGGTCAGCGCTTGCCGGGTTTATCATTGGCTATGTGATTTATGATTGCGTTCACTACTGGACCCATCATAGTCAGCCAACGTCAGAGCTCGGAAAACTAGTTAAAAGACTTCATATGCTTCATCATTTTCGGGATGCCGAAAAAGGATTTGGCGTACACGCCATTTGGTGGGATTACGTCTTTGGCACAGCCTACCGAAACAATGAGACGCCAGGAGCGAAGGCTGTTTAAGAGACTGCATTAGTTTTGTTGTGTTCTTTTAAACCACTCATCTTCTGAAATTACTTCGACGCCGAGCGCTTGCGCTGTCGTAAGCTTAGAACCCGCCCCTGGACCCGCAACCAGAAGATCGGTCTTTTTTGATACCGACCCAGCGACTTTTGCGCCGAAACGCTCCGCTTGGGCTTTAGCCTCTTCGCGGGTCAGTCTCTCTAGAGCTCCAGTAAAGACAACTGTTTTGCCTGATACGGCAGACATCGTCGCGATTGCTGGCATTGGCTCAAGCTTAACTTCTTTTAATAAAGCGTCCAAAGCGCGCGAGTTATGCGGTTCAGAAAAAAAATCATGCAGCGCTTCTGCGACAACTGGCCCGACCCCGTCAATAGTATCGATCCGCGCCCGCTCTGGCGTATCAGGTTTCGCAAGAGAGGCTGTTAGACGTAAAGTTTCAAAATCTATGAAATGGCGGGCAAGACGTCTGGCATTTGTTTCGCCAATATGACGAATGCCCAAAGCATAGATAAATCGATTAATTTCTATTTTGCGTCGCGCGTTAATTGCGTGAAAAAGATTTCTTACCGAGGTTTCTCCGAAACCTTCTCTGTTCTTAATTTTAGTTAAACTTTCTCGATCTCTTTCTTCTAGGGTGAAAATATCCGCAGCTGTTTCAATTAACCCTTCTTGATAGAAATACTCTATCTGCTTATCGCCAAGTCCTTCGATATCAAAAGCGTTCCTGGAGCAGAAATGCCTCAGTCGCTCTATTGCCTGCGCAGGGCAAACAAGAGATCCAGTACATCGTCGCACCACATCGGCAACGCCAGTTTTTTCATCAATCTCACGCAAAGCCGCTGACCCACAACGCGGGCAGACATCAGGGAAGCTAAAAGGTTTGGCGCTTTTTGGACGCTTGCTGAATTCTACATGAGCAATTTGAGGAATGACATCCCCAGCGCGCTGAATAACAACTGTATCGCCTATTCGAATGTCCTTACGACTAATTTCTTCTTCATTATGCAACGTTGCATTGGAAACGATAACGCCACCTACTGTAACAGGCGCCAGTCGAGCGACAGGCGTTAACGCTCCTGTGCGTCCAACCTGAATCTCAATATCTCGAACAATTGTCGTGGCTTGTTCTGCTGGAAACTTATGCGCGACTGCCCAACGCGGTGCGCGAGAGACAAAACCCAATCTGGTTTGTAGCTCAATAGAGTCGACCTTATAGACAACGCCATCTATATCGTAACCAAGAGTCGCACGCTGAGACTCAATGAACTGGAAATGGTCAAGCATCTCCTCAAGCGTGCAACACAGCCGCGTTAGGGGATTAACAGGAAGACTATAAGACTTAAATGCCTCCAGAACGCCTGCTTGTGTCGCCGCTGGCATCTGACTTACCGCGCCCCATGCATAAGCAAAGAAGTGGAGCGGACGCGTTGCGGTAATCTTTGCGTCAAGTTGGCGTAAAGAACCAGCAGCAGCATTCCGTGGATTGGCAAAAAGCGCCTTACTGTGAGACTGTTGACGCAGATTAAGCGCCTGAAAATCTTCATGAGTCATATAAACTTCGCCACGCACCTCAAGAACTTCTGGCGGCGCGCCAGTGAGGTGCAGCGGAATTTCTTTCAACGTTTTAATATTAGCGGTTACATCCTCGCCTTCAAATCCATCACCACGCGTCGCTGCCGAGATAAACATGCCTCGCTCGTAGCGGAGAGAACAGGAGAGGCCATCAATTTTTGGTTCTGCTGTAAAACAGATTTGCTGACTTTCCGTTTGACCAAGAAATCGACGGACGCGAGCAACAAAATCAGAGACATCATCATCGGTAAAAACATTACCCAAAGAGAGCATCGGGATAGAATGCTTGATCTTTGCAAATTTCTCGCTTGGTTTAGACCCAACCTTTTGAGTTAAAGATTGATCTGTCACGAGTTCTGGGAATAATTTTTCTAGCGCCTCATATCGCCGCCGAAGCGCGTCATATTGCGCGTCTGATATGATCGGCGCATCCTCTTGATAGTAACGCTGATCATGTTTTGAGAGCTCTTCTGTTAAGCGCGCATGTTCAATTCGCGCCTCGATCGGTGACAAATGATCAACTGACCGCGCGTTCATAAGTCTTATGCTGTTTCCGGCGCGGCTCCGACCAAGCGGCGCGCTTCTTGAATGCTAATCGGTCGCCCGAAGGCATGCCCCTGAGCGTAGCCACATCCTAATTGATAGAGTTCTATGGCGTCGGACTCTGTCTCAGCTCCCTCCGCTACGACATCTAAGCCAAGATTGTGCGCAAGTGTGATTGTTGAACGCAAAATAACCGGCCGCGCAGCTTTATTATTGGGCTTTACTAGAGAGCGATCAATTTTAACGGCGTCAAAAGGAAAGCGTTGGAGGAAAGAAAGCGAGGAATAGCCTACACCAAATTCATCGAGTAAAAGACCTGCGCCCAATTCTTTTAAACGCTCCAGAACCTGCGCTGCAAATTCTGGATTTTCCATCACAAGACTTTCCGTCAGTTCGAGCTTCAAGCTTCCCTTCATGACGTCATTTCGCATGAGTGCGCTCTTAACATCGCGCAAAAGATCGTGACGAAGAAGCTGGCGGGATGAAACATTCACAGAAGCGTAAATTGGGGGATCAACAACTAAGGCCCGCTGCCAGGCTGCGAGCTCTCGAGCTGTTCTCTCAAGCGCAAAGAGGCCCAGGTCAATAATTAATCCTGACTGTTCCGCAAGCGGCATAAATTGCGAGGGCTCTAACCGCCCTAGGCGGGGATGATCCCACCGCAACAACGTTTCAAAACCTGCGATTGTCCGATCCTCGAGCCTAACAATCGGATGAAAGAAAATTTTAATTTCATTCCGCTCAAGGGCGCGAGACAGATCAGATTCCATTGTCTGACGGTCTGTGCGGAGCGTTCGCATCGCTGAGCGAAAGATCTCAATCCGATTACCGCCGCCGCGTTTTGCATGGCGCATCGCAATCTCAGCGTCTTCCATCATGTCTTCTGCGCCTGGATGGACCTGCTGATCATATAAAGAGACGCCAATGGAGGCAAAAAGCGCAATCTCGCGATCTGTAAAACGTACCGGCGTAGACAGTGACTTTCTGACTGAATCAGCGAGCGTTGCAACGTGATCGGGTTGCGTATTTGAAATCAGTATGATCGCAAATGTATCGCCACGTAATCTTGCTAATGTATCTTGAGGTTGCAAAACGCGCGTCAAGCGATGAGCGACTGTCAGCAAAATACTATCGCCCATAGCGACGCCAACTTGCTCGTTTATCTGCTTGAAACGGTCAAGGTCTATCAGAATTACTGCTGGGCGGATTTCTTTTTGTGTGCGCGCTAGTACAAGCGCCGACTCTAGACGGTCTGAGTATAATTCCTGATTTGGCAAGCCTGTGAGGTTATCATGCACTGAGTCCTGTAACATACGCTCTTGGGCATTACGCTCATCTGTAACGTCTAGAAGCGTGCCGACAACGCGGATCACTTCACCGTCTGGACCAACGACAGGACGCGCGCGTAATCGATAACAAAGATAATGACCATCAGCAGATCGAAGACGAAACTCTTGATTAATTCGCCCGCGTCTTTGTTCTAATAGCGTATCAAGACAGGCTCGATAGCGATCCTGTTCGCACGGATGCAGCAGCTCCAGCCAGGACGATGCAGCGCCTTCCAATCCACCTCTATCCAATCCAAGCGCAACTTCGGCATCTGGACTGACATAGATATGATCCGAGGGCACATCCCAATCAAAAATAATTTCATTCGCGCCCGTCATTGCAAGCGCTTTACGTTCTACATCGCCGATTGCGCCGTGAGAAAATCCGCCTGTTGCAAAAGCATTCTGCATGACGGTGAAGCCAATAAGCATCACGATGAGAACAAGCCCGCCAATCAACGCTGGCGACACGAGATCGTTGGTGATCCAGCCAGCTATAGCAAAGCCGGCCGCAGCGACCCAGACAACAAGCAAGAACCAAGTCGGGATCAACATAATCGCCCGATCAAAGCCATGCGTAGCGAGATAGAGCACCAAGATCAGACCAACTACTGAAATTGTCGCAAGTGAAATGCGCGCAACGCCAGCTGCGACTGGTGCGTCAAATAAGGCAAGTCCGATTAAACTCGCAAGGATGAAAAGCCATACGGCTGCGACATGCCAAGCGCGAACATGCCAACGACTTAAATTGAGATAAGCAAATAAGAAAACTACAAGAGTTGCAGAGAGCACCGTCTCTGAACCAGCGCGCCATATTCGATCGGCTTCCGGTCCAGTTCCAAATATTTTTTCCCAAAAACCAAAATCAACGCAAACATAAGCAAGCACTGCCCAAGCGAGCGCTGCTGCTGCTGGAAAAATTACCGCGCCCTTCACAACAAACACGATCGTGAGAAACAGCGCTAATAAGCCGGCAATGCCAATCACAATACCTTTGTAAAGCGTAAGGCTTGTCACCTTATCTTTGTAGGCGTCAGGCTCCCAAAGATAGAGTTGTGGTAAGTTGGGCGCGCGTAATTCTGCGATGTAGGTAACGGTCGTTCCCGGATCTAGGGTTAACCGGAAGACATCTGCATCAGCGCTATCTTCTGCTTCAGGCGGAAAACCTTGGCTGGCTGTAATGGCGGAGATGCGCGTCTCGCCTAAATCTGGCCAAATGACGCCTGACCCTTGCAATCGAAAATGTGGCGCAACGAGCAATCGTTCAATCTGCTCATCCGTATCATTCGTTAAGGCAAAAACGATCCAATTTGGCTGGCTTCCAGCCTCTTTGGCCCCCACTTCAATGCGTCGAACAATGCCATCTGGTCCTGGCGCTGTAGAAACTTGCAGTCGATCGCCCTGAGAAGAATGTTTTTCCACGACATGCGTGAGATCGATTGCGCGCGCGCCCTGCGGCACGCGCACCGACTCCATGGCCTGAGCCGCAGATGCTGAACCAACCAACAGAAGGAGAGCGATCAGTAAATTTTTGAGACGCACATTCTCTTCTCGGCTAAAGACTCTTCTTCGAATGCGCGCCGCGATGCGACGGTCATGGAGGGGCACGAACCCATTAAATCCTAGGCCGTATAGCTACGGCCTGAGCTTTGAGCTCCTCGCGCCCCGGCAAGCTGCAACTATGCCGGGAATACGGCTTTTTCACCAGTGGCTTCAGGTTAGATCCGCAAGTTGAATCAATTCTTGGTAAAATACGGTATGGAGTTTGCCAGAGCATGCCGTCGCCTGGAGCGCCGCAGCGCAACAGGGTCATAGATGAGCGGAACAGATGTGAACTAACCAGGATTATTTGATGCTTATCAAATAATCGATTGTTGACATATGTCCGATCTTTGATAACCCCTGAGCGTCATAAAGTCGAAATCTAGAGACTATTGTTATAGGTCTTGACCTGACGGCCCTAGGCAGCCCCATAAGAACACGAACCAGACAGGGACAGGAACCAAAGTTGATGCGTAGCGCTCTTGGCGGCCCCCGCCTTCTGCTGCGCCGCCTGCGCGAAATCAGCGCAGAGTCGGTGAGCGCACAAACGCGTCTGGATAAGATTGTGATCCAAATCGCCGCAAATATGGTGGCGGAAGTCTGTTCTGTGTACGTTCTACGCGCAGATCAACGTCTGGAATTATACGCAACCGAGGGCCTCAATCGCGAAGCCGTTCATCTGACAACCATGCATACAGGCGAAGGCCTTGTCGGCTTAATCGCTAAAAGCGCTGAACCGCTCGCGCTGTCGGAAGCGCAGGACCATCCGGCCTTTTCGTACAAACCAGAGACGGGCGAAGAAGCCTATCATTCCTTCCTTGGCGTGCCGATCTTGCGCGGCGGCAATACGCTTGGCGTATTGGTCGTACAAAATAAGGTTCGACGCGTTTACTCTGAAGAAGAAATCGAAGCGCTTCAAACTACGGCGATGTTGCTGGCGGAACTCATCGCTTCTGGCGAGCTGCAAGCAATTCAAGATCCCCGCGATCTTGCGCTTTATCGACCTGCATCGCTTAAAGGCGCGCCAATTGTTGAAGGCATTGGCCTTGGACATGTGCTGCTGCATGAACCGCGCGTTGTTGTAAAGCAACTTATCGCTGAGGATATTTCTGGCGAACTGGCGCGCCTTGAACAAGCAATCGATGCAATGCGCGTTACGATTGACGAGCTCGTCGCCCATGGCGATCGCATGGGCGCAGGAGAGCATCGTGATGTCCTAGAAACCGTGCGCATGGTCGCCAATGACCGCGGATGGGTGCGTCGTCTCCAAGAAGCAGTCATGTCCGGCCTGACAGCGGAAGCAGCTGTCGAACGAGTCCAAAATGATGCGCGCGCGCGCATGCAACGTCAAACAGATCCTTATCTTCGCGATCGACTGCATGATCTTGACGACATCGCTAATCGTCTTTTGCACCAATTAACTGGCCAAAGCTATGTTGCTGATCGCAGCAGCATGCCGGATAATGCTATTATTGTTGCACGCACAATGGGTCCAGCAGCCTTGCTGGATTATGATCCAAAACGCTTGCGGGGTCTCGTTCTTGAAGAGGGCGGACCAACGAGCCATGTTGCAATTGTTGCGCGGGCGCTCGGCATCCCGACAGTTGGGCCAGTATCTGGCATCATCGATATTGTCGATACGGGCGATCCAATCATTATCGACGGGTCCACGGGCGAAGCGCATGTTCGTCCGCAACCTGACGTTCAAAGCGCTTATGCTGAAAAAGCACGACTGAGAGCGCGACGCCAGGAGCAATATGCGCGATTGCGCGATGTGCCCGCTATCACGAAAGATGGCGTCGAAATCAAACTGCACATGAACGCAGGTCTCGCGATTGATATGCCGCATCTGGCAGAAACCGGCGCTGGCTCGATCGGGCTTTTTCGCACTGAGTTGCAATTTATGCTTGCGCCTCGTTTCCCAAGGATGGAAGAGCAGCGCCGATTTTACAAAGATGTGTTAGATGCCGCTCCTGATCAGCCAGTAACTTTTCGTACGCTAGATATCGGCTCTGATAAGATTCTTCCCTATATGATTAAGATTGAGGAAGAAAACCCGGCGCTGGGTTGGCGCGCTATTCGAATTGGCCTCGATCGTCCAGCCTTACTCAGAATGCAGATCCGCGCCATGCTTAAAGCTGGTGCAGGTCGAGACTTGCGCATTATGTTTCCAATGATCGCCAATGTTGCGGAATTTGAAGAAGCGAAAAAAATTGCGCTTGGCGAACTCGACCACATCAAAAGATGGAAATACGCTTCGCCGAGCTCCTTGCAATTAGGAGCCATGATAGAAGTTCCCTCAATCCTTTGGGAAATTGATCTCATTGCGCAACGCGCCGATTTTCTCTCGGTAGGATCTAATGACCTTGTTCAATATATGTATGCTGCCGATCGAGACAACACGCGCGTTTCAAAGCGTTATGACAATTTATCGCCTCCCGTTCTTAGAGCATTAGAGCGAGTTGTGCACGCTGGTCTGCGGGCGAACACGCCAGTAACGCTCTGCGGAGAAATGGGCGGACGGCCGCTTGAGGCTTTAGCGCTGATCGCTCTGGGCTATCGATCGCTCTCCATGTCTCCCGCAGCAATCGGTCCTGTAAAATCCATGATATTGAATTTGAATCTTGATGAGGCGCAGATCTATCTCGCGACATTGCTCGCTTCTGATGATGGCGCACCCTCTGTGAGAGAAAGACTAAGGGATTTCGCGCTTACGCGAGAAATTCCGGTCTAGCTTACGCTCTCTTTAATTATCTCCCTTCTCCTCGCCTGAACTGAAAATCCATGTTCTCACAAGACAAGCTTAATCTTATCATTCGTCGGTTTGATGAAATCAGCGCTAAATTGTCTGCAGGCGCTGAAGGACAGAGCTATGTGGCCCTTTCACGTGAACGCGCCACTTTAGAAGGCGTTGTGGACGCAATAGAAACTTGGCGCGCATCACAACAAGAAATAAATGATCTTGATGCGATGCTGGCCGATCCCTCAACAGATAGCGAGATGCGCGCACTGGCTGAGAGTGAAAAACAAATCGCTGGAGTAAATTTAGAAAAAGCCCAACAAGCATTACAAGTGGCGCTTTTACCAAAAGACGAAGCAGATGAAAAAGGCGTTATACTCGAACTCCGCGCTGGCACAGGCGGAGATGAAGCCGCTCTTTTTACTGGCGATCTTTTCCGCGCATATCAAAAATATGCTGCGCTGCAGGGTTGGCGCATGGAGCTGGTTTCTGAAAGTCCTGGCGCGCTCGGCGGATTTAAAGAAATTGTCGCTGAGATATTAGGACGCGGAGTCTATGGAAAACTTAAATTTGAATCTGGCGTGCATCGAGTTCAACGCGTGCCAGATACAGAAACTCAAGGACGAATTCATACCTCTGCAGCAACTGTCGCGGTGCTCCCACAAGCAGAAGACGTTGATGTTGCTATAGACGACAAAGATCTAAACATTGAGACGATGCGCGCGGGCGGCGCAGGCGGACAGCACGTTAACAAGACTGAATCCGCTATACGCATCACACATATTCCAAGCGGCATTGTTGTTATGATGCAAGAAGAGCGATCCCAACATCGAAACCGCGCAAAAGCAATGGCTGTGTTGCGTTCGCGGCTATATGACGCCGAACGCCAAAGATTAGACAAGGAACGCTCTGACGATCGCAAGCAGCAAGTAGGTTCTGGGGACCGATCCGAACGCATCCGCACCTATAATTTTCCACAAGGGCGCGTTACTGACCACCGCATCAACCTCACGCTCTATAAACTAGATAGAGTCATGGAAGGCGAGATGGATGAAATCATTGATGCGTTAATTACAGATCATCAACAAAAACTCTTGGCCAATAGCGCTGATTTATAAAATCGAGAAACATATAAATATTCGATTCTTTAAAATAGCTTTCGCTCTACGCGACTAGCGACACGGCATTTTATCTGCTTAACAAATTACGCATAAAAAAAACCGTAACCGCCGGGCAGTTATTGCATTGGGCATTCCTCTTATTGAGCCTAATGCCTGAAGTGGCGCACGCCTGTAAAGACCATTGCGAGATTATGCGCATCAGCTGCAGCTATGACGTCCTTATCATTGATCGAGCCGCCAGGTTGAATAATAGCGCTAGCCCCAGCTGCCGCAGCAGCGAGAAGTCCATCTGCAAATGGAAAGAAGGCATCCGAGGCGACAACAGAGCCTTGCGCGAGGCTTACGCCCATCTGAGCCGCATCTGCAGCCTCCTGCGCCTTATGCGCGGCGATGCGCGATGAGTCTATTCGCGACATCTGACCTGCGCCAATACCTACAGTTGCGCAATCTTTCGCATAAACAATCGCGTTAGATTTGACATGTTTCACCACGCGATAAGCAAATTTAAGATCATTAAGCTCATGCGCTGTTGGCGCGCGCTTAGTGACGACCGTTAACGTCATATCCTCCACAACCGCGCGATCGCGTGTTTGAACCAAAAACCCGCCTGCGACGCTATGAAAAGCTTGACCTCGCGCCCGCGGATCTGGCACCCCGCCAGTCAACAGTAAGCGGAGATTTTTCTTCGCACCGATAAGTTTAATAGCCTCATCATCTGCATCTGGGGCAATAATCACTTCTGTGAAGATTTTTATAATCTCTTCAGCTGTCGCAACATCAATCTTGCGATTTAATGCAACAATACCGCCAAAGGCCGAAACCGGATCACAGCGTAAGGCTTTTTCATAAGCCTCAACGAGCGTCGTCCCTTCAGCCACGCCGCAGGGATTTGCGTGCTTGATAATCGCCACAGCCGCGGTTCGCACTGGATCAAATTCGGATACACATTCAAAAGCCGCGTTTGTGTCATTAATATTATTATATGAAAGCTGCTTGCCTTGTGTCTGTTTAGCGGTCGCTACGCCTACCCGCGCATCAGCGGTTAGATAAAAACCTGCTTGCTGATGCGGATTTTCTCCATAGCGCATTACTTGGGCTAGACGGCCCCCAAAGGCTCTTACGGGCGGTTGTTCATCATTGAGTTGCTCCGCCAGCCAGTTAGAAATCGCAGCGTCATAGGCCGCCGTTCGGGCATAAGCTTTTTGCGCTAGCCGTCGACGAGTTGCAAGCCGAGTCGCGCCGCCTGTCTCGTTTAACTCCTCTATGATGCATTGATAATCGCCTGGATCGACAACAACCGCTACATCCTGATGATTTTTTGAGGCGCCGCGGATCATTGCAGGCCCACCAATATCAATATTCTCGACACAGTCCTCAAAACTTGCGCCCTTGGCTAGCGTCTCCTCGAAGGGATATAGATTCACAATCAGCAAATCGATCGGCTGAATATCATGTGCGAGCATAGCGGCCTCATGCTCCGGGTTTTCCCTAATCGCCAAAAGTCCGCCGTGAACTTTTGGATGGAGTGTTTTTACTCGCCCATCCATCATTTCTGGAAAATGCGTCAGATCGGAAATATCGCGAACATTTAGGCCAGCATCAGCCAAGGATTTTCGAGTTCCGCCCGTTGATACCAGTTCAACGCCAATTTTCGCTAACGCGCGCGCAAATTCTACCACCCCAGTTTTATCAGAGACTGAAAGCAGGGCTCGAGAGACTTTACGCTGATCCATCGACATTCAAGAACCTTCCCGTAAAATAGATTGAGTAAGATACCGCCACTTTGCTTTATGGAATTCTACGCTAGGGCTCAAGTTGTTGGAAAGACCATGACACATCCGCCTTTTCTGTCGCCTCGCCCTTTAATAAAATTTGCTGGCATCTGCGCGCTCCTGCTGGGCTAGCGAGAAATACGCTCTCTTTAATTTCTTGCGACGCCCCAATAGATTCGAACACCAATCTTTGTCCGTTCGCTAACATGATCTCAACGCCATAGGGGCGAGGATTTAGAGTGATGCGGGGATGAAAAATAAAACGAATGATAAAATCACATTTACGTCGGATTAATTCACTATTTGCCAAAATTAACCGGTCTCTCCCAGAAAAATGCGCGGCATCTTTCTTAAGTATAAGCGTCCGTGAATGGATTAGACCAAACTCTCTAACATATCCATCATGCGTCAAAGCGATCGACACATGATCTCCAGATTTTTCTCTTTCAACCGTTACAATATTTGGTCCATCAAGAAGATATTTTTCGCCGACGACAAGATTAGGTGCAAAATCAACGCGCGCTGAAGATCTACCTTCAAGCATAAGCGTCGAATGAGCCGACGTTTCGCGAGCAAGATCTCGCAAATTATGTTGTTGCGTAGAAGGCTTGCCACTGTTTACGACAACACGCTCAACCCCTAAAGAAAACTCGAAAGATAAGCACCCAGCATGCGCATTGGCTGAAAACTCAATAGGCGGCGGCGCGCCAGCGTCAATCAGGATTAAGGCTTCATGAGCCTCTAGTCTCTGATAGCCTGCGTAAGGCGCATTGAGCGGCGAAACACCACGCGTATCCTCATAGGACAGAACGCTCGCGAGCTGTCCTAAGGCTGTTTCTCCAGCGCCGTTAAATAAAGCCATAGAGCCATCGCCATGCTGCATCATACGCAAGAATGGCATCATTCGATCAATAGCGCGCGATATTGTGTCGCCAAGAGGCAATCCACGCGCAGCAAAAACTTGTCGTAAGGGTAAAAGATCAAGCAATAGCTCAAGAGTCGCTTGAGTGTTCCGGCTGATATGGGCTCCATCACTAGTAATTTGTCGATTCAGTTCATCTGCGAGCAGCTGTTGCGCACGCTGAACTATAGCCGCCCCCGTATCAGCGCAAACAGCAAATTCAAGCAAAGCGATCGCACATAGAATTCTATCTGATCCATATACTTGATGCGCATTGAGCGCACGCCACAAGAAGCGCGCTTCTTGCGCCAGCACCTGCATGAATGCGTCATAAAATTTTGTATTGCATCCATTTAAAATGATGGGTGATTGAGACAGCAAGGCTAATAGTCGGCAAGCGACAACAGCAGGCTCATAGACGGAGTCGAGCGGATCAAAACGCTTTATACTTAAGAAATCATTCAAGAATTTTTGGCTCGCCGCAGAGTCATTTTCTCGAAGATGACGAAACCAGGAAAATCCCAAAAGCCCGCGTCGCCAATCTGGCCCTGGTGCGGCTTGGGAAAAGATGGACTCACCATCTCTCATCCGCAGCGTTTTTCCATTAAAAGAAAAATAACCCGCTCGGATTTCATCGGCGATCGTTGGATCGATTGCACGGATCTGGGGTGGAGCGACCCATAAACGCTTTGGCGTTAAAATCGCTCTTGCGCGAAGAGAATGGTATAAAGCTCTTAGTCGACGCAAGATCCGGCCTTTGAAAGCGCCGCTGGCGTTTGGATAGCCGGGTGAATTCTTGCCGTTCAGGGAAGTGGACTCCATGTCGAGAGGCGCGCGCTCGTTCGGGTAAAGGCCTGCGTCATTTGAAACTTTATTGTTCAACCTGTAGGAAAAAGTCTAGCAGGAAAACCCTATCCTGCTCTAATCGTTTCGCTTCCTGGCTGCAAGCAGGCTTGTTACAGGGCGCGACCCGCAAATACGCTAATGCTGTGTGTGCGGAAAGGCTCAAAAAATCTTTTGCTTAAGGGTGAAATGCGCATGCCTCTTTATTCTTTAGAAAATATAAGCCCCCGCCTGCCCCAAAGCGGACAATGCTTCATCGCCCCAGGCGCTCATTTGATCGGTCGCGTCGAGCTCCTCGAAGACGCTAATATTTGGTTTAATTGCGTCTTGCGCGGCGATAATGAATGGATCACGATTGGCCCCCGCACAAATATCCAGGATAACAGCATCCTTCATACTGATATGGGGTTCCCATTAACAATCGGCGCTGACTGCACCATTGGCCATAATGTCATTCTTCATGGCTGTACAATCGATGACAACAGCCTCATCGGAATGGGCGCAACGATCTTAAATGGCGCGAAAATTGGTAAAAATTGCTTAGTCGGCGCTAACGCGCTCGTTACCGAAGGAAAAGAATTTCCTGACTATTCACTTATTGTTGGGGCCCCGGCAAAAGTTATTCGCACTCTGGGGGATGAGGCGCGGTTACGCCATCTTGAATCTGCAAAACATTATGTAGAAAATGGCCGACGATATGCGCATGCGCTCAAAGAGCTGCCCGACGCACTGAGTTAACATCAGTTTACGCCATAGAGAGCTACTGTTGACCCAGTCTCAATTGCAACCCAAATATTCGGGCTCGATTGCGACTGACGTTTGACAAAACGATAATTTGTTTTGTTCCACGGTTTAACCTGGTTATTCAGGTTATCTAACACATAGTCGCCGCGATCCGTCTTAAGCGTTAACACCGAGTGACCATCGCCATTTTGTTCCTTGACAACAGTGAGTAACAAAGCTGATTTCGGAAACCCTGACTCTATGAGTTTTTGACGTTTCAACAGGGCGTAGTCCTCGCAATCTCCACGTCCCTGATTAGGAAAATCCCACTGATCGATAACGCCCCATTGATCTTGATCCGTGATGGGATCAATTGATTTATTTACCTGCACATTAATCTGAGAAATTTTTCGCAGCGCCTCCGAGGTTAAATTTATATCCTGGGCGACCTGATCATTGTCCTGGCACTCTTCTGGATGACGCTGGCAAAAATCAACCCAACCAAATGGAATGCTTGTCTCTAGGCCAAGAGGCGTAATCCCTGCGGGATCAATTGCTGCAAAGCCGCTGTTGGTTTGCGTAAGAAGCGCAGCCGCGGCAACCGCTAAAACCCAGAACTTCTTGCTTAGAAAACCACGCATCTCTCGCTCCCTTTGATGGAATGAGATTAGTCGGGATGGTTTGCTATTATGCAAATGAATTCCAACGCATTTTATGCAATGTCGTTTAGATTTATGCTGACAGGAGGTAAGATTAATTTTTACTTATTCCGCTGATCGGTAGAACGACTTCTTGGCTATTCTATTGTTCTTATTGTATTATTGAAAACTGAACGGCCGGCTCCCGCTGCCCCTTTAGCTAAATAATTTACTTTTTCTTCACATAGGTAAAAAACGAGACGTTAGATTTGGTTAATTTAGCCAAAGCCGGCCACATTATTTGCTACTGGCGGTAAAGCCACGCATTGCGCGCCAGCATGCCCTTGCCGCCCAACAAGCGGATAGCGATATTCCGCGCAAGCGCCAATCCTCCCGAAAGATGGAAATATCGACCTTGTTGACGGGAAGCGGCCACCACGTTCTGCGCGTGTTTCCTTCTTTTTTGTTCATAGGCTAAAAAGGCGCGCTCTACCGTAATGTTGGGGGGGCCAAAAGCCTGCCCAAGCATTAAGGCGTCTTCAATAGCCTGAGCCGCGCCTTGCGCGAGAAACGGCAACATCGGATGCGCAGCATCGCCCAATAAGGTTACGCTATCTTGCGTCCATTTTGTTAATGTTGGTCGCATAAAAAAAGGCCATCGACGCCATGAGGGCGCAGCCGAAATAAGATCAGCTAGCTCAAAACCAGCGCCATGAGAAATAATGCGTTTCCTGAGTGTATCGCAATCAATCTCTTTCTCGTCATCTTCATCTAAAGGCGCATCAAGAATAACAACAATATTTATTATTTTTCCGCCACGTAAGGGATAATGCACAATATGCCCGCCAGGGAGCAACCAAAGATTGCTTTCTCGTCGACGAAACGCTTCAAAGACTTCATCAGCGGGCGCCAATGCGCGCCATGCAACTGAACCTGCATACGACAACGCATCTTTTGGCGCCTTCACCATTCGGTTGCGCACAATTGATCGCAGACCATCTGCACCAACTAATCCTGAGGCGGCGAGCGTGACTGCGCCCCCAATGCCTTCATATTTGAGAGTAACGCCACTCTTCATGGTTTCAAAAGTTTCCAACCGCGCATTGGTTTCAATCGTGATGCTTGGGTGGCTAGAGACTTTGTTTAAAAGGAGCTGTTGCAGATCGGCGCGATGGAACACTCGAAATGGCGCGCCCCAACGTTCGCGCGCAACTGAAAGATCAAGGCGCGCAAGGAGGCGTGCGTTATTGTCGCGAATATTAATCGCTTGCGGCTCGAGACCGAGGTCATTTAGTTCTGACTCAAGCCCAAGTTGCGCCAAGGCGCGTCCGGCGTTGGGCGCAATCTGAAGACCTGCGCCAATTTCTTCTATTTTAGCCGCACGCTCTAAGAGCAGGATCTTTTTGCCGGCCTGAGCCAATGCTAGGCCGGCCGTAAGCCCCCCAATGCCAGCGCCTGCAATCACAATTGGCGCGGTCACGATGCGCTCACTCAGATGTCGTCAAAACGCCGACTAAAGTCACTCGGCGCTGACCATATTTTCAGGGTGATAAGCACATTCAGCAGGATTAGCGCCGCCATGCAAACTAGCGTCATAAACGAATAAGGTCGAACAATAGGGACACACGGTTTCATTGGCCGCGCCCATATCAATATAGACATGGGGATGATCAAAAGGCGGCAAAGCGCCAATGCACATAAATTCCTTAGCTCCCACGAGAATACGGGCGACGCCTGGCTGATTGTGATAGTGGGGGGTAGAATGCTGGGCCATAGTCTTTCTGCTCGCTTCGAGTAGGCCGCAGAGAAAGGCGGCGCGATATCGATCGGTTTCCCTATATTGCAGCGCGCCAGCCTTGGATAGGGGCTAGTCCGCTGAGGGGGATTGATCCTGGCCCCAACCATTGGCGCCCAGCGCTGAGAGCTGACGTCGCTCTTCTTCCGTCAAGGTCGCTCCAGCTGACAGCGCCGCCCGGCGACGACGCAAATTCCACCAAACCGCCCCGCCTCCGCCAATGAGCGCGAGCGCTGGCGAAGCCCAGAGCAAAAAGGTGCCGAGCTTGAAGGGCGGACGCAACAAGACAAAATCACCGTAGCGCGCATGGATATAGTCAAGCACCTGCGCATCGCTCAGCCCCTCGTTAAGTTTTTCCCGAACTAGCAAGCGCAGATCTCGGGCCAAAGAGGCATCTGAGTCATCAATTGACTGGTTTTGACAGACGAGACATCTCAATTGAGCAGCGATAGTTCGCGCGCGCATTTCGAGTTTTGGATCGCTCAGCATTTCATCAGGAGAGACCGCAAATGACGCTGATACGATGACGACTAGAAATGCGCCAAGCGCAAGTTGATACAGTCTCCTCACGTCGCAGCCTCCCCGCCCTTTAATGCGATCGATCGCCGCGCGACGCCAATACGCAAACGCCGATCGGCTAAAGAGCAAGCGCCGCCAAAAGCCATGATCAACGCGCCAATCCATATTAAGGTCACCAGCGGCTTATAATAGAGACGCGCATCTAAGGTCCCATCTGGATGAGACTCGCCAATCGCTGCGTAGATCTGACCTAATCCAATGGTAAGAATTCCCGCTTCAGAGCGCGCCATTTTACGTGTCTGATAAAAACGTTTTGCGGGCTCAATGCGTCCAAGCGTTACGCCTTGCTTTTGAACAGACATCTGAGCGTAGATCTCAGAATAATTTGGACCCTGGCGCGGGGTTATCTCTTCAATCATGAGTTGATAGGGCCCAACCTCATAGGCTTTTAACGGGGCCATTGCGATGACGGTTTCTACGCCCCACCCAGTTGCAGCAAGTCCCAGCAAGGTTACGCCTACACCTGCATGAGCAATTGACGCGCCTAAGGCGGAGAGCGGCACATGACTTAGGCGCATTAAAATTGCACGCGGGCCATTATTACGAAAAGTTATCCGCTGAAAGAGATCGCTCAAGCCGCCAACAATAAGATAAAGAGCGATTGAAGCGGTAATTACGGAAAGATAAGGCGCGCCATAAGAAGCAAAAAAAACAGCCAGGGCGATAACGCCAATTAAAAAGGCGACTCGCAATCGCATAAGCGCTGCTGAAAGATCGCCGCGTTTCCAGGGCAGCATCTGGCCAATCGGCATCAACAGCGCCAGGGGTAAGGCTATCGGCATCAACACGCCATTAAAAAAAGGCGCGCCAACTGAAATTTTTTCGCCTGTTAACGCCTCAAGCGCCAAGGGGTAGAGCGTACCGATAACAACTGTAGCGCAGATTACCGAAAGCAGGAGGTTATTGACCACTAATGCGCCTTCGCGAGAGATAGGCGCAAAAAGTCCGCCAACAGGCAATGCGCCCGCACGTAAGGCAAAAAGCGCAAGCGCGCCGCCTATGAAGAAGATCAAAATTGCAAGAATAAAAACTCCTCGCTCAGGATCGCTAGCAAAACTATGCACTGACGTTAACACGCCAGACCGAACGAGAAAGGTTCCCAAGAGAGAAAGTGAAAAAGCCAAGATTGACAGAAAGAGGGTCCAAATTTTAAGCGCTTCGCGCTTCTCCATCACGGCAGCGCTGTGAAGTAGGGCCGTACCGGCCAGCCAGGGCATCAGCGAGGCGTTTTCAACCGGATCCCAAAACCAAAAACCACCCCACCCCAGAGTGTAATAGGCCCAATAAGATCCCATCGCGATCCCAAGCGTCAGCGCGATCCAAGCTAGAAGAGTCCAGGGCCGCACAACGCGCGCCCAGGCGGCATCAATGCGTCCGCTGATCAGCGCAGCTGCAGCGAATGAAAAAACAATCGAGAAACCGACATAGCCGAGATAGAGCAACGGCGGATGGATTGCTAACCCAGGATCTTGCAAGATCGGATTGAGATCACGTCCTTCCCAAGGCGCAGGAGAAATCCGGGCAAAGGGGTTTGAGGTGAGCAAAATAAATAATAAAAAAGCGGCGCTTATTAAACCCTGCACGCTTAACGCGTCGGCGCGCAACTTATCTGACAGCGTTGCTGAAAATAACGCAACAAGCGCACCGCAAAAAGAAAGCACGAGAACCCAAAGCAACATAGAGCCTTCGTGATTGCCCCAGACTCCAGAAATTTTATAAATGAAAGGCTTCATCGAATGCGAGTTTTCAATCACATTAACAAGCGAGAAATCTGATACAATATGGGCGTACGTAAGCGCGCCATAGGAGAAAGCCACAAGTAGAAATTGTGCAATCGCTGAGGGGCGAGCCACACGCATTAAGGCGACATCGTTTAATCTCGCGCCAGTAAAGGGAATGATGCTTTGCGCAAAAGCCACCGCCAAGGCTAACGCCAGCGCAAAATGTCCTAACTCAACGATCATTGAGAGCTCACTTTTTCTCGCCCTGCCATACGCCTTGTTTTTTTAACGCATCTGCGACATCGCGCGGCATATATTTTTCATCATGTTTTGCAAGGACGCTATCAGCTCGGAAAGAACCATCTTGAAGTAAGACGCCGTCAGCGACGACCCCCTGCGCCTCGCGAAATAAATCCGGCAGAATGCCTGTGTAGGAAACGGCGAGATCGGCTGTTTTGTCCGTTATTGTAAAAATGACATTTTGAGCGCCGCTTTTAACAACGCTACCTTGCTTAACCAGGCCGCCAATTCTTAATCTCATCCCAGGGGCGAGGTTTTTTTTGGCCAATTCTGACGGCGTGTAAAAAAAAACGATATTATCGCGTAACGCAAACAAGATAAGGCCGGCGGCGACGCCCAACGCCGCCAACGCCCCGACAATCAGCGTCAGCCTTTTGCTTTTACGCGTCATCCTGCACCTCTTACTTTCTTAGTTGGCGTCTTTTGCTAAAGCGTCAACGCGCGCGAGCGCAGCTTTATCGCCCGCAAGCGCCTTGCGCGCGTTCTTTATTGCTTGCTGCGCCTTTTCATTTTCCGATAAAACGCGGTAGGCGCGTATGAGTTTCAACCAACCCTCCACATCATTGCCTTTTATCGTCAAACGAGCCGCCAAGCGGTCAACCATCCCTCGAATTACTTGAAGGCGCTCTTGATCGGGCAACTGTGCGATTGCCTGGCTAGGATCACTGGCAGACGCGACGCCGCGTAAAAGATCAAGCTGTGATTTTACCGCCTCTAGATAAGGCGCATCAGGCGGCGCTTGCGCTATTAATTTTGTAAAGATCTCTATTGCCTTATCTTTTGATCCCGCCTGCATCGCGGAGAGGCCAAGATAATAATTAGCCATGGCAAAGTTTGGATCAAGGCCAAGCGCCGCCTCAAAGTCTTGCTGGGCAAGCGGCGAGACGCGCCCTTGCGCCACAATCGTTCGCGCTTCCCCTAACGCTGCATAACGCGCAGCCGTTGGTCCAAGCAGACGTAGCGCCTCTGCATACGCTCGCACGGCATCCTCGCCACGACCCGTGCGCAACAAATAAGGCGCAACAACTTCATAGCCACGCCCATCATCTGGATGCTCGATTAAATGTCGTTCAATACGCGCAACAGCTCCTGCGAGATCCGCAGGATTGGGCGCCATCATCAAGCGCGCCGCGAGCGGCATATCCTCTAGTTGCGCGTTGCCAAGATAGAGATAAAAACCAGTAGCGATCGCGGGAATAGAGACAATGGCGAAAAGCGCTGCAGCTACAGACAGCTTTCGCGACTGAGCGACTTGCGTTGCAGGCAGCCCTTGCTGTCGCAATAATCGTCGCGCCGCCTCCGTGCGCGCTACTTCCGCATCCTCCGGAAGCAATCGCCCTTGCGCGAGATCATGATTAATCTCAGCAATTTGATTTTCAAAAAAGGCAAGATTTGCCGTCTTCTCATCCCGCGCCACAGAGCTGCGCGCCAAGGGCGTCAAAACCGCCATAACAGCCGCGCCAGTAAGAAGAGCAAAAAAAATCCAAATCATGACGCGTGACTTCAGACCCCATATTCTTCTTCGAAAACGAGTAGCAATCTATGAAGCAAAAACTCTTTCAAAAATGTCGTCCACATGTTTAAAATGATAGCTTAGATCAAATAGCGCATCGAGCTCGGCGCTCGTGAGCTTGGCGCTTACCTCCGCATCTGCGCCAAGCAAGGCCCGAAAATCGCCTTCCCGCTCAGACAATACGCCGCCCTCAAATGCTGTTTTCCATACTTTCATGGCGTTTCTTTGCACCAAAGCATAGGCCTCTTCTCGCGATACGCCTTTTTGCGTTAAGGCCAACAATATGCGTTGCGAATGAACTAAGCCGCCCAACTTATCTAAATTTTTTTGCATATTATCTGGATAGACCAAAAGATTCTGAATTACGTTTGTCAGCCGCACTAAGGCGAAATCGAGTGTAATTGTCGCATCAGGAGCAATCATGCGCTCAACTGAGGAATGTGAGATATCGCGCTCATGCCACAAAGCGACATTTTCCATCGCAGGTAACGCCATTCCTCGAACGAGACGCGCAAGTCCTGTTAGGTTCTCCGTTAGTACTGGATTGCGCTTATGCGGCATCGCCGAAGAGCCCTTCTGACCTGCAGAAAAATATTCCTCCGCTTCCAGAACTTCCGTCCGTTGAAGATGACGCACCTCAATCGCAAGTCTCTCAATAGATGACGCGACTACGGCGAGAGTTGCAAAGAATGCTGCATGGCGATCACGCGGAATGACTTGTGTTGAGATAGGCTCTGCGGTGAGGCCCATTTTGGATGCAACATGGGCCTCAACATACGGATCAATATTTGCAAATGTGCCCACAGCGCCTGAAATCGCGCAAACAGCGATTTCTTTGCGCGCCTGAATGAGCCGTTCACGATTACGTGAGAATTCTGCATAGGCTTGCGCTAATTTTAGGCCAAACGTCACCGGCTCAGCATGAATGCCGTGAGAGCGACCAATTGTCGGGGTGAATTTATATTCGTAAGCGCGCTTCTTAAGTGCGTCTAGTAAAGCGCCTAGATCAGCAATCAAGAGATCAGCTGCGCGCGCCAGCTGTACTGAGAGACAGGTATCAAGCACATCTGAACTCGTCATGCCTTGATGCACAAAGCGTGAGTCAGGACCGATAAATTCAGCAAGATGTGTTAAAAAAGCGATGACGTCATGCTTTGTTACACGTTCTATTTCATCAATTCTCGCGACGTCAAAAATGACATTATTGGCTTTGTCCCAAATATTCTTCGCACTTTCCCTAGGAATGACGCCAAGCTCAGCTAAAGCATCACAAGCATGCGCTTCAATTTCAAACCAGATCCGAAATCTTGTTTGCGGTTCCCAAATGAGCGTCATTTCGGGACGGGAGTAACGAGGAATCATGCGGCCTCTTAGAGCGATAAGAAAAACGTGGAGAGAACAAGCATCGGTCAAACGCGATAGAGCCCTACCCCACGGCAAGAAACTTTCGGTTCGCAAATTCAGAGAGCGGGGTCAATGCGCAACTTTCTTAGCCCCAAGGAACGCCAATATAAGCCAACAGCGATATTCTTGTAAGATTTTCTCTACAGGCTCTTTGAAGATCAATTACTTATAAGTCAAATTAGACAATTCTTCACATGAAGCGATTCAGGGGCGTGAATTTTCTATCCCTGCAGTTTCGGCTGTTAGCATATCGCTTGCATGATTATTGACGCATGAGGGCATAATTGGAGAATAGGATGCAAAAAGCGGATGCGGCGGTCTTGGGAGCGGGCATCGTTGGGCTCAGCGCCGCGCTGCATTTACAAGCGCGTGGGCGCGAGGTTGTTATCGTTGATCGTCACGCCGCGCCGGGACGCGAGACAAGCTTTGGCAACGCCGGGCTTATTGAACGCTCATCAATCTTTCCCTACCTCTTTCCTCGCTCCGCCAGTAAACTTATCCGTTATGCATTTAATCTAGCGCCAGAAGCGCGGTATCATCTCTCCGCACTCCCAACGATATTTCCATGGCTTTGGAGATATTTTTACGAAAGCGGTCCATCAGGAGCAGCCAGAAGTTTTGCTGCTTTTAGGCCTTTAATTGAACAGTGCCTTTCAGAGCATGGGCCTTTAGCTGCAGCCGCAGGCGCTCAAGACCTTTTCCGTCCCTCAGGCTGGCTAAAAATTTTTCACGTGTCTTCAACTTTTGACGCCGGGGCGCGAGAAGCTGAAAGGCTCAGAAGCTTTGGACTTGCAGTTGATATCTTAGCGACACAGGAATTTCTCAACCGGGAGCCGCATGTCACGCCCCCCCGTGGCGCGTTGCATTTTCTTGATACAGCGTCAGTCACAGACCCAGCCGCATTGTCTCATGCTTATTTAGATCTGTTTCTGGCCCGCGGCGGACGCTTTTTGGTAGGGGATGCACGCACCCTTGAACAAGAAGCGCAGGGTTGGCGATTAAAAACAACGCAAGATTATCTCTTCGTCTATGATGTCGTTGTAGCCTTGGGACCGTGGTCTGATCAAATCTATCGCCCCCTCGGTTATCAAATCCCTCTTGGCGTTAAACGCGGCTATCATATGCATTATACGCCCTATCAAGATCGTCAGATATTTCATCCTATTCTAGATGCAGATCATGGATTTCTACTCGCGCCTATGGCGCGCGGCGTTCGTCTGACGACCGGCGCTGAATTCGCCGACCGCGATGCCCCGCCGACGCCAGTCCAAATCGATTGCTGTGAACCTCTCGCCCGCAAACTCGCGCCACTTGGCGACAGACTCGATCCAACGCCGTGGATGGGCGCGCGACCATGCTTACCGGACATGCTGCCCGTGCTCGGACCAGCGCCTGCGCATAAAGGATTATGGTTTAACTTCGGTCACGCCCATCATGGATTGACGTTAGGACCTGTTACTGGGCGACTGCTTGCGGAAATGATGACGGGCGAGAGCCCCTCTATCGATCCAAGACCCTATCGGGCCGACCGTTTCTAAGTCCCTACCGTTGCGTTAAAGCGCTTTGCGCAGCGAGCGCGCCTGTGGCAGAAACGCTCAAATCATTATTGAGGAAAAAATGGCAGCTGACGTTACATTTCCCGCTGCGGCGGCTGCGGGAGTCTTGTCTTTTCTCTCGCCATGCGTTCTGCCGCTCGTGCCGCCTTATCTGACTTATCTTGCTGGCGTGAGCATCGAGGATCTCGAGATTGAAACGCGCTCTGAAGCGCGCCGCGACATCACGCGTTCTGCAATCCTCTTTGTCTTTGGTTTTTCCACAGTGTTTATCGCCTTAGGCGCAACCGCGAGCGTCTTTGGTTCGCTTATTCGCAGCAATCTTCACCTTCTATCCTGGCTGGCAGGCGGCGTCATTATTCTGATGGGCCTGCATTTTATTGGCTTATTGAAAGTTGAACTCCTTTATCGGGAAAAACGCGCTGAAATCACAAAACCAATGGGTCTCTTGGGCGCCTATGTCATGGGGCTGGCTTTCGCCTTTGGATGGACACCCTGTATTGGACCAATTTTAGCGGCGATCCTCGCCGTTGCGAGCGCCCAAGATACAGTAACGCGCGGCGCTCTATTGCTCGCCACTTATTCGCTTGGCCTCGGCCTTCCCTTTATCATCGCCGGCCTAGCGCTCGGCCGTTTCCTGAATTTTGTCGCGCGCTTCCGCAAGCATTTCGGCAAAGTCGAGAAGTTAGTGGGCTTTATGTTGATCCTCACCGGCATCGCCTTCTTAACCGGCGGCATTCAGGAAATGTCTTTTTGGCTGTTAGAACTCTTTCCGAGCTTGGGTTCGCTCGGTTGACGGAGCCAAGAGGGCCGTCGATAACAGTCATGCGCCAACTGATTGTTTAGGAATGATTTTCTAGAAACTGCGTCAGATTGCCGCAGGCATTGAAGATGACGGCGTCGCCTTGGTCAGGTCGCAACCCAGGGCTATAGGAAGTGCGACGTGAAACATCACTCGTTGGCTATTAGGGGGCAAAGGAAACGGAATGCTGGAGAAAATTGTTGCTTTCTGTCTTCGTTGGCCCTGGGCGATAGTACTCTTAACTTTGGCTCTTTCTGGGGCCGGCGGTTATCTCACCGTTGAGAAATTTGCGATTGATACGGATACCGTCAATCTCTTCTCCTCCAGTCTGCCCTGGCGGCAAAACGAGAATAAGCTTTACAAAACTTTTCCAGAAACCGTTGATTTAATTGTTGCTGTCATCGACGCCGAGACGCCAGAAAAAGCGGACACAGCAGCTAAAGAACTTACCAAAGCGCTCAGCGGACAGCCGCTCATGTCGCGCGTGTGGCAACCTGACGACAACCCATTCTTTCGCAAGAATGGACTGTTGTACTTGAGCCAGGCGGAGGTCGAACATCATATCGGCATGCTGATTGGCAAAGCAGACGTACTTCAACCGCTGGCGGAAGATCCATCATTACGCGGCTTATCCGCGGTAATGATCGACAACCAGAAACGCTCTGCGCCAAGCGCGCGGGCAACGGCCATGTATCTTGCCGGATTAAATGAATTCTCTCGCGCCTTTGAAGAAACGCTCAAAGGCGAAGCAACAAAAGTCGATTGGGAAAAATTGCTGGCGGGTGGATCAACCAATTCTGAACCACAAGCTGATAATCCCTTGAATCAGAAACGCAGGCTCGTTCTGATCAAACCAGTGATCGACTTTTCTGCGCTCGCTCCAGGCGCCGAAGCGATTGATTTGGTCCGGAAGACAGCGGCAACGCTTAAACTTACCAAAGAAAATGGCGTGAATCTTCGCCTCACGGGCCAAGTCCCGCTTGCAGATGATGAATTTTCTACGCTTTCAGAAAATATGGCGCTCAATACGAGCGTTACGCTTGGCTTGGTTACGCTGATTTTATTCTTAGCGCTTCGCTCGCCGAAATTAATCATCGCCGTTTTAATCACATTGATCGTTGGACTCGTGCTCACAGCTGGCGCGGGCGTGCTCTTGATTGGTCGGTTCAATCTTATTTCAGTCGCCTTTGCCGCTTTGTTCATTGGTCTGGGTGTTGATTTTGGGATTCAGTTCGCGACGCGCTATCGTGAAGAGAGACATAGCGACAACGACCTTGAACGCGCATTGCTCGCTGCAACGCGCAATATTGGCGGATCGCTGACGCTTGCTGCAGTTTCACTTCTTGCCGGCTTCTTCTGCTTCTTGCCGACCTCCTTTCTGGGTGTTTCGGAACTGGGGCTTATCGCCGGCGTTGGAATGATTATCGCCTATATCGCTACGCTCACCTTTTTGCCCGCGATGATTAAATTACTGCATCCGCGCCCAGAACATGTGCCCATTTACACAGCTTCGCTTGCAGCCGTTGACCACTGGATCCTCGCGCACCGCAAGCTTGTGCTTGCAGGCACCGCAGTTGTTGTCGCCGCCGGTCTGCCATTTTTAATGCATCTTAGTTTTGATTCTAATCCTATGAATTTGCGGGATCAAAAAATTGAGTCTGTGGCGACTTTTCTTGATCTCTCTCAAGACCCACAAACAGCGCCAAATAAAATTGAAGTCTTGACGCCTTCAATTGATGAAGCGCGCAGTCTGGCTAAAAAAATCGCTGCTTTGCCAGAAGTTGATCATGTTCACTCCATTGATACGCTCGTCCCCACATACCAGGAAGACAAGCTTGCGTTAATTGATCGAGCAAAGACTGCGCTTAAAGGAGCGTTAGAACCAAATAAGAAATCTCCGCCTTCTGACGCTGAAACCGTCAAAGCGCTGATAAATGCTAGTAAAGCCTTGCAACGCGCTGGCGGTAAAACGCCAGACCCATCGCTCACGCGTTTTGCAACCACCCTCGACGCGCTTGCCGCTGCTTCCCCCGAGATACGCGCAAAAGCTGCCGACGCTGCATTTAGCAACTTTCAAAAATTAATGGGGGATCTTAAGCAAGCATTAGGCGCTGCTGAAATTACGCCAGATAGTCTAGCTGAAGATTTGCGCGCCGAATGGATTTCATCTGATGGGCTAGTGCGCCTAGAGGTCACGCCGAAAGGCGACAGCAATGATCGTCTGGTGATGACTAAATTTGCGGAAGCCGTTCAAGCCGTCGCCCCTAACGCCAGTGGACCGCCGGTAATTGTGTCAGAGGCGGGCCGTTCAATCACCCGCGCCTTTCTTGAGGCGGGACTTTACGCGCTCATCGCTATTTTTATCATCCTCGCTGTCGCCCTACGTAATCCGTTAGATGTCGCCTTGACGCTGGGACCGTTGGTGCTGGCGGGCATCATGAGCCTTGAAGCAGCGGATATGGCGGGAATGTCCTTGAACTTCGCGAATGTGATTGCACTGCCTTTAATGTTTGGCGTTGGCGTCGCCTTCCACATTTATTATGTCATCGCGTGGCGCAAGGGCGTTGTCGATATGCTGGCTTCCAGCCTGACCCGAGCAATCTTTTTTAGTTCGCTGACTACGGGCGTCGCGTTCGGCAGCCTATATCTTTCAAGCCACCCCGGCACAGCCAGCATGGGAGAATTACTGATTATCTCACTATTTTTCACCTTATTAGCCGCCTTCATCATTGTGCCGGCCTTTTTGGGTCCTCCCCGTCAAAATGGAGACCAAGGCTCAGACGGATCGAAAGCTCTTTAAGGGATTTCATGCTCTACATTTGCCTGAAATCATTTATAAATAGATCGAATCAGGAACCCCGTTTCATGAAAAAAAATCTTCTTCGTCTTGCTACGGCGGCTACCTTGATAAGCCCTTTAGCTAATGGCCCCATGCCGGCGACCGCCGCCGAGCCAATTTATGGCGTGTGGGTGCGCGACGGCCATCCCGACGATCAGCTTGAATTTTATGATTGTTCTGGAAAACTCTGCGCCAAGGGCACCTTGCCCTTACCCGATGGCTCGCCAGCCCCTGAAATCCTGCGCAACGCCGCGAAAAATGGCGCCAATAAGTGGAAGGGCGATCTCTTCAATCCCGAAGACGGCAAGACCTATGGCGGGGAAATTAGTTACGACACGCCAACAAAATTGACCCTTACGGGCTGTTTAATGGGATTTTTGTGCCAAAGCGAAACCTGGACGCGCGTTCCCGCGCCGCCAAAGCCCGCAGTGCCTGAAACCACGGCTCCTGAGACGCCGCACAAGACCCAGGATACTCAAAAAGAGCCGGTCAAAGAGTTAAAGGAAAAGGAAGCCGTTAAGCCTTCGACGGCGAGTCAGCCCGCAAAATCAGAGAATAAGTCAGAGAGCTCAAAAACTCCGGCGAGCGCTCCGACGAAGCCAGCAGCGGTGAGCGGCTCTGCTGCGTCAAGCGCAAAACCGGCAGCGCCATCTGCGAAACCCGCTGCCGCCGCGGTGAAGCCAGGTGCTCCAGCAACCGCGACGAGACCGGCCGCTACGCCCGCAAAACCAGCCGTCGCACCGCCAGCGGGCAAACCCGCCGCTTCGCCGACTAAACCAGCAATAAAACCTGCTCCGGCGCAATAAGTTGTTTGGAACTAGGCTAAAGAAGCCTGGTCCATCCGCCGTGTAGATGTGTTAGGCTCTCGGGACATCTAAACTGACAGTCTGGACGGCGCCGAGCTGTCAGCGGATTTATTAGCTATGGGTCCCGCAACGCCCATGCTTTGCGCAGGCATAGGCGCGCTCCCCAACTGCTCGGCTCCGGATTAGATCTGGTCTATTTGAAGACCTCGCCGAAAATTGGAGAGTTAACTCCCTGCTGTTATCCGCGGCTCAAAGAAGTTATTATCGACGTCTGGCAGAGATAACCGCTGTCTGCGGAATGACGGCCGTCTTGAGCAGTTGTAATCTTGATTGGGAAAAACCTAATATCTCGACGCCGCCGCCCGCGCGCTTCAAAGAAGCCGCGCCTAAAAGCGCCGATCCCATTCCCTCTGGGCGTGATTTTGTTTCCAAATTTGGATCCAAAGAACTCACTGGCATTATCGAACTGGCTTTATCTGACAACCTCGATATCGCCGCAGCTGCTGCGCGAATTCTAGAAGCCGACGCGCAAGCGCGTACGGCAAGCGCGCCGCTTTATCCCAATATCTCAATGCAAGATATTGTTCGCACTAACCGCACAGCTGGAACAACGCTTAACCTTGGCAATGCGGCAACTGGCGTCAACACAGGAAGCTTCAGCACGAACTCCAACCTGCAATCAACAAGCAATAGATCGCCTTCAGGAATTCCCAATGGCCGCAATTATGGCTTCTTCCAGTTGGGCGCCGCTGCGGCAAGTTACACTGTGGATTTTTGGGGCGTCAATGAAGACGCCTCATTTGCCTCGCGCCTTCTGGCCAACGCAAGCCGTTTTGATCGAGACGTTGTCGAGATTTCAACTGTTACGTCAGTAATGAACGCCTATTTTCAAGTTCTCAATGCGCAAGATCAGCTCCAGATCGCTCGCACCAATGTTGCCATTGCGGAAAAGGTTAATGCAGCGATCCAAGGTCGCTACACCGTCGGCACAGCAAGTATGTTTGATACAGCGCAACAAGAGACAGTGCTTGCCCAACAGCGCGCGACTATCCCGCCACTTGAGATGACGCTACGTCAAACTACCAACACGCTTGCCGTGTTGCTGGGTCGTACGCCAGAAGCTTTCAGTCTCAAAGGGGGCTCATTAACACAATTGAAGTTTCCAAAAATTGATACTGGTTTACCCTCAGAAGTTTTATTGCGGCGCCCTGACATCGCTCGGGTTGAGGCACAGCTCGCTTCTCAGGAATTTTCGGTATTGAATGCGCGGGCGCAATTCTTTCCGTCAATTACCTTAGTAGGTCTTTATGGCCCACAATCAGCGCTTATATCTAATCTCATAAACCCACAGGCGCTCGCCTGGAACGCCGCTACGCAGCTCGCACAGCCAGTCTTTGATGGCTGGTTTTTGCAAGGTCAGTATGAAAATCAAAAAGGTCGCTATGCAGAATTAGCCGCGCTCTATCGCAAACAAATTATCAGTGCACTGACCGATACTGAAAACGCGCTCATCGCTGTGAAAGAAACTGAAAAACAACTCAAGTTGCAAAGCGTCGCTGTAGCAGCTGCGCGTCGCGCATTTGAAGCTGCAAATATGCAGCTATCAGAAGGAACAATTGATATTATCACGCTCTCTGTTACACAAAATACTTTGTTCATGGCGCAACAACAGGAGGCAAATATTAGATTAAGCTATTATCAAGCCGCTTCAACATTGTATCAAGCGCTCGGCGGCGGCTGGTCTCCGACTACGCGCAATGCAGAGCTTGCGCGCGCTAATGCTGCTTACGAAGCGAACAAAGGCCCATGGCCATGAAGCGGTTGAACCTCAAAAACTCAGACTTGAAGAAACTAGGGCAAAAATTGCTCGGCTATTCGCGAGCTAATCTTCACCGGCCCTCTGTGCGCATTGGTCTCGCATGCAGCCTTCTCTTACTCGCATACATCGGCAGCAGCCTCTATCACAACGGTATTTTCTCAAGTAGTTCAAATAAGAAAAATGATCTTACTAGCGGGCCTGCTGACTTCAAGGGCGAGGGTCCAATTACAACAACTGTAACACGTGCATTGGTTGCAGATGTTCCTGTATCAATTGATGCCGTAGGTACAGTTCAGGCGTTAAACACCGTTACAATCAGAACGCAGGTTGATGGCAGATTAATCCGTCTTGCCTTTTCAGAAGGTCAAGATGTCCATAAGGATGATATTCTTGCTGAAATCGACCCCGCCCTCTATCTGGCGCAATATGAACAAGCAGTGGCTAAGAAAGCACAGGATGACGCAAATCTCGCGAATGCGCGCATTGACCTTGCGCGATATGAGAAACTGATCGCTGCGAAATACGCCTCGCATCAGCAGTATTCCACGCAAAAAGCGCTAGTTCAGCAACTTGAAGCTCAAAGCCGCGCGGATCAAGCGGCGTTAGATAGCGCTAAAACCACCCTCGATTACGCCACAATCCGCTCTCCGATTGACGGCCGAGCAGGGATTCGCCTTGTTGATGTCGGCAACCTATTAAAAACAACGGATCAAAACGGCATTGTTGTCGTTACACAGCTAAAACCTATATTTGTTATGTTTACGCTTCCTCAACAATCCTTGCTGTCAGCACAGAAAGCTCAAAAGGCAGGAATTGCAAGCGTATTAGCCTTAGGTTCCGATAACGCATCGCCAATCGCACAAGGCGAGCTGGCAGTAATCGATAATCAAATTGATCAATTAACGGGAACAGTCCGTCTTAAAGCGCAATTCGAAAATACAGATCTCTCGCTTTGGCCTGGCCAGTTCATCAATGTTCGACTGATGCTTGACACCATCAAAGACGCTATTGTGACCCCTAGCCCAGCCGTACAGCGCGGACCCAATGGGGCATTTGTTTATGTGTTAGGCGAGGATGGCCGAGCGCATATGCGAAGCGTAACAACAGGTCGTCAAGATGAGTCGCAGGTTGTTATAACCTCTGGCCTCACTGCGGGAGAGGTTGTCATCGCGAGCGGATTTTCACGCCTATCTGACGGAGCCAAAGTTCGCGTCATGAATGCTGAAAGTTTAGAAAGCGGAGATAAGTCTGGGGGCGCGGCAAAGAAGTCTTTTGAAAATAAGAACGACATTCCGCTTAAAAAATCTAGTCAAGGCAGCCCAAAGCAAGAGGCTGCACCCAAACAATAATCCCATGGCTTGAAGGCAAAATTAAATAGCATGAATGTCTCGGCGCCCTTTATCAAACGTCCAGTCGCGACATCGCTCATGGCCTTTGCTGTCTTTTTGTTCGGCATATTGGGCTATTCGCGCTTATCAATCTCGCCACTGCCCCAAGTAGACTTTCCTACGATCCAAGTCACAACTCAGTTGCCGGGCGCAAATCCTGACACAATCGCATCTCTCGTTACTGCATCTTTAGAACGCACATTTGGTCAGGTTCCCTCTCTAACCAGCATGTCTTCGCAAAGCTCTTTTGGCTTATCGCAAATCACCCTGCAATTTAATCTCGACCGAGATATTGATGCGGCCGCGCAGGACGTCCAGTCAGCCATCAACGCCGCCGCCTCTACGTTACCGCGCAATCTTCCCTACCCACCTGTATACGCGAAGGTAAATCCTGCTGACACCCCAATCTTAACGCTTACGCTACGCTCACAAACCGCGACACTCCGTAAATTAAGCGACGCCGCCGATACATTGATTGGCCCTCAATTATCCCAGGTATCCGGGGTTGGACGCGTATCCGTTCAAGGCGGCGTAAGACCTGCTGTTCGGATAGAAGCTGATCTAGCGCACCTTGCCGCCAATCATATTGGCATGGAGGAACTCCGCTTTGCCATCGCCGCAGCAAATATTGCTGGCGCAAAGGGATCGCTTGATGGGACCCGTCAAGCCTATACGCTTGATGCAAATGATCAAATACTCGACGCCAAACAGTATGAAAACATCGTTGTCGTCTGGCGCAACAATGCGCCCGTCATGGTTCGAGATGTCGCCCGCGTTGTAGAGGGATTAGAAAACGCCCGTGTTGGCGGCTGGTATAATGGTGAGCAATCTATTGTTCTCGATGTGCTACGCCAGCCAGGTGCAAATATTATCAATACCGTTGAACTGATTAAATCTGAGCTACCAAAATTACGCGCAAATCTACCAGCAGGGATGGCGCTTGAGATAGTAAGCGACCGAACCGATACAATCCGCGCATCAATTTTAGAAGTGCAAATCACATTAGTGATTGCCGCAATTCTCGTTGTAATGGTTGTCTTTCTTTTCCTACGCAGCTGGCGCGCGACAATTATTGCCGGGGTCAGCCTTCCGCTTTCAATTATAGCAACCTTCTCAATCATGTGGCTTGCGGGATTTTCTCTCGACAACCTTTCTCTCATGGCGCTTACGATTGGCACTGGCTTTATCGTTGATGACGCCATTGTCATGATTGAAAATATTGTTCGCTATATTGAATCTGGCAAATCACCTTTTGAGGCTGCGCTCAAAGGCGCAAAAGAAATTGGTTTTACGGTAATTTCATTAACGGTCTCATTGATTGCAGTATTTATTCCTCTTTTATTTATGACAGGCGTTGTCGGGCGTATGTTTCGTGAATTCGCCCTGACACTGACCATTGCCGTTGTGCTTTCAGCCGTCATCTCTCTAACGCTGACGCCAATGCTTTGCGCAAGCTTGCTCAAAGCGACGCCGGATCATCGACAAGTTAAAACGAACGCATTCTCAAGCTGGATTGATCGCTTTTATGGTCGATCGCTTGATTGGGCGATGAAACATGATGGCGTGATTTTAAAACTAACAGGTGCTGCTTTTGTATTAACAATCGCGCTCTTTATGTTCATTCCAAAAGGCTTTCTACCGCTTCAAGACACAGGCCTCATTAGCGTCGTGCTTCAAGCCTCTCCGGATACGTCGTTTGAACGCATGGAAGTGCTTCAACAACAAGTTTCTAAAATTTTCCAAAACGACCCAGATGTTAAGGGCGTCACCTCCGTTCTTGGCGTCGGCTCGCTCAACGCCACAACGAATGTCGCACGATTAACGGTAATATTGCGCGATCGTTCGTCAGGTCGGCTCAGCGCGGGAAAAATTGCTAATAGATTGAAAATTTCAGGGGAGGGCGTTCCCGGCGTCTCTCTTTTTGTCCAGCCCGTTCAAGACATTCAAATAACGACTAAGCCCAGTCGGTCGCAATTCCAATACACACTAACCTCTGCCGATTCTAATGAACTTCTGCTTTGGTCAAATAAACTTCTTGATCAATTACGCCATACATCTGGTTTGAGAAATATTGCTGCCGAGACGCAAGAAGGCGGCCTTCGCGCACTCATGCATATTGACCGTGATAAAATGGGTAGATTAGGCATAACAGCCCAAAACATTGACGACACGCTCAATGATGCTTTTGGCCAACGTCAGATTTCAACAATATATACTCAATCAAATCAGTATCGGGTGATCTTAGAAGCTGCGCCACAATATCATCGAGATGCCGCTGCGCTAGAAAAACTTTATGTTTCCTCAATTGGTGGCGGTCCACAAACGCCCTTAGGTTCTTTTGTGGAAATTGAACAAATCGCTGCGCCGCTCTCCGTAGCCCATCAAGATCAGTTTCCGGCCTCTACTATTAGTTTTGATCTCGCTGAGGGTTATGCTCTTGGAGATGCAATTAAAATTTTAAAGCATGCAGAGATCAACATCGGCATGCCTGCGTCAATTATTGGCGTATTCAGCGCCGATGCTGCAGAGTTTAATAAGTCATTAGAGAGTGAACCCTGGTTAATTATCGCTGCAATCATCGCCATCTATGTCGTTCTTGGCGTGCTCTATGAGAGCTTTGCTCACCCTTTCACCGTTCTAACGACTCTCCCATCGGCAGGCGTTGGCGCTCTGCTCTCATTGATGATCTTCAGGATAGAGCTTTCAATAGTCGCGTTAATTGGCATCGTTTTATTAATGGGCATTGTGAAGAAAAATGCGATCATGATGATTGACTTCGCCTTAGAGACGGAACGTCTTGATGGCGCGACAGCTAAGGAAGCGATTATACGCGCAGCATTACTGCGCTTTCGGCCCATCATGATGACAACATTAGCTGCTGTTTTAGGCGCACTCCCTCTTGTACTTGCGCATGGCGCTGGCAGTGAACTGCGCATTCCGCTGGGGGTCTCCATTATTGGCGGATTGATTTTGTCTCAGGCGCTTACGCTCTATTCTACGCCGGTCATTTACCTTGCTGTTGATCGTTTCCGCCGGCGCGCCGAAAACGAGCATCCCGAGACCCTCTCACGAGAGAGGGCGGAGTGAATCTTTCTGCGCCCTTTATCAAGCGACCTGTAGGGACAAGCCTTTTAGCTGGCGCTTTGTTTCTTCTTGGGGCTGTTGCGTATTATTTCCTGCCTGTCGCCAGTCTTCCAGCTATTGACTTTCCAATTATCAGCATCAGCGCCATGCGCCCAGGCGCAGATCCTGAAACAATGGCAGCCTCGGTCGCCGCCCCCCTCGAAAGACGACTTGCCGGCATTGCTGGGCTGAATGAGCTTACGTCAACGAATTCTCTCGGCTCATCGCAAATAATTGCTCAATTTGATATCTCCAGAAATCTGGACTCAGCCGCACGCGATGTGCAGGCCGCCATCAACGCTGCCATACCTGACTTGCCAACTGATCTGCCGATGGCGCCGACATTAAAAAAGGCCAGCCAGTCCGGAATGCCCGTACTCGTTCTTGCTTTAACTTCAGACACGCTGCCAACAAGCGCAATTTTTGATGCGACGGACACAGTAATCGCCCAGCGCATCGCCCAAGTTCCAGGCGTCGCTGAGGCGCGCGTAACTGGCGCGGAGCAACCTGCAATCAGAATACAGGTTGATTCAGCACGACTTGTCGCAATGGGCTTAAGCGTCGACGCGGTGGCGAATGCGTTGATGACTGCTAATGCGCATTCGGCGACTGGCGTGCTTTCAGGCGAAACACAAGAAATTACCCTCTCAACGACGGATCAACTTACGACGCCGGAGGATTATCGTAATATCGTAATCGCAACACATGCTGGAGCAGTTGTAAAATTAGGGGACGTAGCAAAAGTTGCACGCGGCGTAAGAAACAGGATGTCCGCTGGCTGGTTTAATGGAAAGCCCGCAGTATTGATCATTGTTACGAAACAGCCCAACGCTAATGTCATCGAGACGGTTGATCACATTAAATCGATGCTGCCTATGATGCAGCAATGGATACCAGCTGGAATTAAAATTAATATTCTTTCTGACCGCACGCAAACTATCCGCGCCAGCATTCATGATATTCAATCTACACTTTTAATATCTGTTCTTTTAGTCATGATGGTCGTCTTTGCTTTCCTACGTCGCGAGACGCCGGTCATTGCCGCCGGGATTACAGTTCCTCTCTCTCTTGTTGGCACTTGCGCCGCAATGTGGGCAGCCGGATTTTCCATCGATAACCTTTCGCTCATGGCGCTGACCATTTCTGTTGGCTTCGTTGTCGATGACGCCATTGTTATGATTGAAAATATCGAAAGCTGTCGCGAGCAAGGCATGAGCCGCATGAATGCAGCTTTAGTTGGCGCCAAGCAAATCGCCTTTACCGTATTTTCAATCAGCCTCTCTCTTGTTGCCGTATTTATTCCTCTTCTTTTTATGGAGGGGGTTATGGGAAAACTTCTTAGAGAGTTTTCGCTCACCCTCACCTTTGCTATTGTTATTTCAATGATCGTGTCGCTAACAGTCACGCCGATGATTTGCGCTTGGCTGCCAGATTTTAATTTCAGAAATCGCTCAGGCTTTGATCACTTCATAGAAAAATCATTAGATAGAATTTGTGATTTATACGCGCGCAGCCTGCGTCCTGTTGTAGATCACCCTTGGAAAACACTCGCAGTTGTTATCTTAACAATTATTGCCACTGTTGAATTATACAAGACAATTCCGAAAGGAAATCTTCCTCAAGATGATATTGGACTAATCAATGGAACAACTGAGGCCGCTCCAGATGTGTCCTTCGCCGAAATGTCGAGATTACAGCGCAGCGCCAGTGATACATTAATGCTAGATCCGGATGTCGCTGATGTCGGTTCTTTCATTGGCGCCACAGGACTAACGTCATCACAAAATCAAGGCCGCTTGTTTGTCTCCCTAAAACCTGCTGGGGAAAGAAAATCAAACAGTCGGGAAGTCATTGCGCGACTTCGTCCAGAATTTGCAAAAATTGCTGGGCTAAGCGTTTTCATGCAGCCCTCGCAAGACCTTCGTAACGGCGGGCGCACCAGCAAAGCTCAATATCAATTCACCCTCTCTGACGCCTCAATAGAAGAACTTGAAGAATGGCGAGGAAAAATAATTGAGAAACTCAAACAACTTCCACAACTCGCTGATGTGACCTCTGACAAAGAGCGTGGCGGATTGCGTGCTTCCGTGGTTATCGACCGCAACGCTGCATCCCGAATGAACGTGCAAATCGCATCAATTGATGCGGCGCTCAACAGCGCTTTTGGTCAGCGCCAAGATACGATTATTTTTACGCAACGCAATCAATATCGCGTCATCTTTGAAACGCCGATATCTCGACAACGAGATATTCGAGATCTTGCTGGACTTTATGTCTCCTCAACAAATGGCGCTCAAGTCCCACTTACCGCTCTTTCAAAAATTGAACGTGGTTATATGCCGCTTGTTGTAAACCACCAGGGCGTATTGCCTGCAATAACGATATCTTACAACTTAGCGCCTGGCGCGACTTTAGACGGTGCAACAAAAGCGATTGAAGCAACTATTGAAGAAATGAATCTTCCAGGCGGCTTACATACAGCCTTTGTGGGGGACGCCGCCGATTTCCGTAAGGTTGCTGCAGGCATGGCGACACTAATTCTAGCCGCGCTTTTAGCCGTCTATATTATTCTTGGTATTCTTTATGAAAGCCTGATTCATCCAATTACAATCATATCGACATTGCCCTCAGCAGGCTTAGGGGCCCTCCTTTCGCTTGAAGCTTTTGGAGCAGAATTTACCGTTATCGCATTCATTGGCATTTTATTGCTCATTGGCATCGTCAAGAAAAATGGCATTATGCTTGTTGATTTTGCCCTCCAAGCTGAAAGAGAAGAGGGACTGTCTGTCCATGACGCGGCTCTAGCGGCCGCACGCGAGCGATTTCGTCCAATCCTAATGACGACCTTAGCTGCAATCTTTGGCGCAATACCTCTTGCCTTTGCAACAGGCATTGGCGCTGAACTCCGCCGTCCTTTAGGCATAACAATTATTGGCGGCCTAATGCTGAGCCAGATTTTAACCCTTTATACGACGCCTGTTATTTATCTTTTAATGAGCAAATTACAGCGCAAGCATAAATTAAAATTAACGCCAAGAATCCAATAAAATCCGCGTTATTTTTATTGATCCATCTTCATTAAATTTGATTTATAAATTCGTAGGATTTTTACCCCAACTGTCCTCGAAGACAAGCTCATCTAAGGAAAGTCGACTTGACCATCGACGCACTTCTAGTTCTGGTCGAAGAAAAGCCTTATCAACATAACCCACACAGAGATAAGCAACGATGACAATATGATCAGGGATGTTCAATATCTCGCGAATATCCTCTACGCTGAGAATACTCACCCAACCGACGCCAATGCCCTCAACACGCGCTGCAAGCCATAGATTTTGGACTGCGCATGCCGTGCTTAGGAGATCCGTATCGGGCTGCTGGGTGCGCCCTAAGCCAACCTCTCCGCCTCGGCTGCGATCACACGTCACACAAATATTTAACGGGGCTTTTAGAATTCCCTCAAGCTTTAATGAGCGATAATGCGCTCGCTGCTCTAGTGGTAGAAGCGCCTCTTCTTTTATTGCCGCCTGCTGAAAGGCTGAATAGGCTCTCTGCCGTATTTCAGGATCGCGTATGACTATAAAATTCCACGGTTGCATTAAACCGACAGATGGCGCGTGGTGGGCGGCGTCAAGAATACGCATCAAGACATCATGCGGCACATTATGATCAAGAAATTCATTTCGCACATCTCTGCGCGTATAGATTGCCCGATAGACAGACTCACGTTCTGCATCGTTAAATTTTAGCGTTGGCGCGAGTTCTTGTGATATATCCTCTTGTGTAGGAATTGCATATTTTTTCACTTCTAAATCATTCATGCTGCCTCCAAAGCCTTCGTTAAGCGCGCCCAGGCCTTAGAATCATCTGGCAATCCAAACCGAAGCCAATCTTGCTTTTCTGGAAAATAGCGAACCAGAATCCCATGAGAACAGAGCTTTTCAAAGATTCTCTGCGCCTCCTCATGTTGAACAAGTCGATAAAGTATTGTGCCGCCAATTACGATAAATCCAGCATTTTTTAACAAATCATCCAGACAATCCGCGTCATGCTGGCACTTAATTGCTGCGCGATTGACCCAGTCAGGATCAGATAAAGCTCTCAAACCAATAGCAAGCGCTGGACCAGAAACCGACCATGGACCAAGAGCATGACGCAGTAAGGATTCGTTCTGCTGACTGCAAAGCGCAAATCCTAATCTCAAACCTGGCAGGCCATAAGTCTTACCAAAGGAACGAAGAATAATAACGCTATCTAATATAGATAGATTAACAGCGCTGAATTGCGGATAAAAATCTACAAAAGACTCATCAATTATCAGCAATTGATCTTTTTGTGCGAATCTTTGCGCTAAATCGACAATTTGATCTTTTTCAACCAACCGCCCATCAGGATTATTGGGATTTACAATTATACCAACATCAAAATCTTTATCTAATTGCTCAATCGTATCGACTATCTCTACTGTTGAACCAGAAGCGCTCCAGGTCAGCGCATATTCTGCATAGGTAAAACCCAGAATCGCAACACGCTGTCTTGGAAATATGCGCGGTAATATTTGGATAAATGACTGCACACCCGCGCCAACGACAACGCTAGCCTGTAGCGGCGCGTTATATCTCATTCTTGCCGCATCCTCGATGGCGCTAAAAGCTCGATCGTCAGGAAGTCTGGACCATATTTGCGGGGCGATCTCTGGAATGGGATAGCCGTAGGGATTAACGCCTGTAGAAAGATCAATCCACGGCAAGGGGGCATTTGAAAATAATAGTTGCGCCGCATTTATTCGGCCGCCATGCGCAATTTTTTGAGAAACGCGATGTAGCGTCATCGTGCAATCTTCCAAAGCCCATCTATATCAATATGAGCTTCACAATGCGCTGCTAATCCATCAAGCGTTTTCTCAATTATTTCCTCATAATCTAAGCCAGATCCCTGATGATTAAGCTGTTGTAAAAACAGTCTACGAAATTCATCATTTGAAAAAATACCATGTAGATAAGCCCCGGAAATACGTCCATTCGACACACTGGCACCATCTACGCGACCCTGCTCATATGATATAACGGGTCTTAGGCAATCTGCACCGCTTGTTTCACCAACATGCATTTCATAGCCCTTAATGAGGGTATCTGTATTTAACCAACGCCCACAACAGTGCAGTAAGGTTTTATTTTCTGTCAAAATAGTTTCTATTTCCAGCAACGCCAATCCAGCGACATCAGACGGGGAACCTTCAACGCCATTTGGGTCGCTTATCCGACGACCGAGCATCTGATACCCGCCACAAACGCCATAGATCATTCCCCCTCTACGCGCATGCGCATATAAATCAATATCCCAACCGTTAGCGCGCAATGCAGCTAAATCTGCAATTGTCGCCTTGGAGCCAGGCAGAATGATCAAATTGGCCGTATGTGGCAGCGGTTCGCCTGGAGGGACAAATATCAGTTTGACGCCTGGCTCTAATTTTAACGGATCAAAATCATCAAAATTAGCGATATGGGGCAACATCGGCACGGCTATGACAAGGCCGTCTTGCGATCTAGACTGGGATTTCCTTAGGGAGAAAGCGTCTTCTGCGGGTAGCTTTGACGCTGCGTCAAAAAATGGCAGCAATCCAAAAGATCTCCAACCTGTTTTCGACGCAATAAACTCCATGCCATCTTGAAAAAGAGAGGCATCACCGCGAAATTTATTGACAATAAATCCTTCAACTAAAGCGAGATCTGGCGCATCAAGAACAGCCTTGCATCCAACTAATTGAGCAATGACCCCGCCTCGATCAATATCGCCAACAAGGATGACGGGACAGCGCGCCTGCTGTGCAAACCCCATGTTTGCAATGTCGTTAACTCGTAAATTAATTTCCGCAGCGCTTCCTGCTCCTTCTACGATAATTAGATCGTATTCTGATTTTAAGCGATGAAAACTTTCCATTACGATTGGCAAAAGTCGCGCTTTCCAGCCCTGATATTCCTTTGCCTGAGCTTGACCATAAATCTTACCCCGCACGATTATCTGCGCGCCGTTTTTACCCTGCGGTTTCAAAAGTATCGGATTTAAGTCAATGGTTGACGAAATACGCGCAGCTCGCGCTTGTAACGCCTGGGCTCGGCCAATTTCGCCGCCATCGTCAGTAACGGCTGCGTTATTAGACATATTTTGAGGTTTAAAGGGCGCTACGCGTAGCCCGCGATTAACAAAGGCGCGCGCCAATCCAGCGACAAGAAGTGATTTTCCTACGTCCGAGCCGGTTCCCTGTATCATCAATACGCGGCTCATACGGCAAGAAACTTCATTGCAGCATCGTAATCATAAGCAATAAATTTACTCTCATATTTTGGTGGATTGATCATAATAACCTCTAAACCCAACTGACGGGCTGCAACTATTTTTGTATAGCCAATTGCTCCACCGCTATTCTTACTGACAACGACATTGATTTTATGCTCTTGAAATAGAGCTAGCTCATCCTCAAGCGCAAATGGGCCGCGTCCTACAATTATCTCACACGCAAGCGGTAATTCTCTATCTCGAGGAGGATCAATGACTCTAAGAAGGTAGCTATGCTGTGGAGCATCTCGAAAATTAGTCGCCGCCTGACGACCAACGCCAAGAAAAACGCGTTGCGGCGCAACACCAAGCGCAGTAATCGCCGCAGCCATATCTTGAACCTCAATCCAGCGATCGCCAGGAATAGAGCGCCATGGCCGGCGCGTAAAATTGAGAAACGGAAGCCCAAGAAAATCACAGGCTTTTTGTGCGTTTATAGAGATCGTCGCCGCGAAGGGATGCGTTGCATCAATAACATGCGATATTTTTGACTCTGTTAAATAACGAATAAGACCCTCTACGCCCCCAAATCCGCCAATGCGCAACGGTAGATCATGAGATAGCGGGGCATTTGTCCGGCCGGCAAGCGAAACGAGACCCTCCAGGTCAGGTTCTCGCGCAATCCGCTCTGCAAGCATGCGCGCTTCATACGTACCGCCGAGCAATAACACGCGCGCTCTGGACGGAGAGCCTCTCTGCGAAGACACTGGTGTGTTAATTATAACTGACAATGATGTTCACCACGAACGCTCACTCAGCTGCTAGCTTAACCGAAGCTGGCTGACGAAACTCGGCTAACAGTCTCTCGCGCTCTAGATCTGCAGCCGCTATATGCCTTGCTTTTATATGCCCAAATCCACGAATTTTTTCTGGCAGACGCGCCAAAGCAACGGCGGTTGCATAATTATCGCAGGTTAGATTATCAAAAAATTCTGCTAATAAATTTTCATACTCAGTAAGCAGGCGTCGCTCGACAACGCGATCGTGATCAAATCTGAAGATATCTAGCCAGCTATTTCTAACGCCCTTAAACTTGGCTAGAAGTCGCAAAACCTTAAACATCCATGGCCCAAAAGTAATTTTACGCGATCCGCCAAAATCGGTTTTCCGCTGTAGCGATGGCAGATTGGGCGCTAGGTGCAATTCCAGCCTTAGATCGCCCTCAAATGTTTCATCTAACTGCCTCTGAAAGGCTCCGTCAGTATAAAGCCGGGCAACTTCATAATAATCTTTAGCGGCCATTAATTTGAAAAGATATCTCGCCACAGCCTCTGTTAAATCTTGCATCCCCGGGGCATGCGAGGCTTCTAATTTCATAATTTGATTGACGCGATCAAGATATCGCTGCGCGTACGCTTTATCTTGATAGTCAGTCAGGAAAGCAAAGCGCCGACTGATGATCTCTTCTAGATTACGAGACTTGCTTCTTCCTTCAGATGGCAGTTGAAGCGACTCAGCAACAACTTCTACGCTACGCAAGTTATGTGCAGCGCGCCGTCCCCACAGAAAAGCAGAAAGATTCATTGGGACAGATTCGCCATTTAATTCTATCGCACGCAATAAAGAAGTTTCTCCGAGGGGCAAATAACCCTTCTGCCAGGCATAACCAAGAATGAAGATGTTGGCTGCAATAGAGTCGCCTAATAAGGCCTGAGCCAAAGCTGTTACATCGATAAATGTTGACTCTGGTCCTGCTGCCTTTCGAATAGCTTGACGTATCGAATCCGCAGGCAGCATAAAATCAGGGTTACGTTCAATATCGCCCGGGAAAACCTCAGCGCTATTAACAATTACTGCAGTTTTTCCCAGCTCTACGGCTGAAAGAACTTGTTTGGCTCCAGCGACAACAAGATCGCACCCAAGCAGCAAATTCGCTTCGCCGGCCGCAATCCGAATTGCATGCACATCAGAAGGACGACGACCTATTTTCACATGACAATAAACAGCCCCGCCCTTTTGAGCCAGCCCGGCCATATCGATAACGCCAACGCCTTTTCCTTCAAGATGCGCCGCCATACCGAGTATTGCAGAAACAGTGACGACGCCTGTGCCGCCCAAGCCCGCCACCAGGATTCCATATGGCGTAGCGCCCATCTGAGCTATTTGCGGCTGTGGCAAAACTGGCTGATCTTTGGCGTCTTCTTTTGACGGCAAAGGAACCTTTTTCATTCTCCCGCCATGCACTGTTACAAAACTTGGACAAAACCCTTCCAGACATGAAAAGTCTTTATTGCATGCCGACTGATCAATTCGACGTTTACGGCCAAATTCTGTTTCCAAAGGCTGGACGGCAACACAGTTTGACGCCGTACCGCAGTCGCCACACCCCTCGCATACAAGAGAGTTGATAATAACGCGCGTATCAGGATCTGGTAAAAGTCCGCGCTTGCGTAATCGTCGTTTTTCAGTTGAGCAGGTTTGATCATAGATCAAAACTGTTACGCCTTCAGTCTCAGCAAGATCCCGTTGAGCCTCATTGATAATATTACGATGATAAATTGTTAGGCCAGGCGGCCATACCGTCGTAGATGCGTATTTTCCTGGCTCATCTGTTACTAGAGCGATCTTCTTTACGCCCTCTGCAGCAACTTGATGAGCAATTGCCTCTACAGTCAATTCGCCTTCATGCTTTTGGCCACCCGTCATCGCGACGACGCCATTAAACAATATTTTAAAAGTAATGTTCGTATTGGTTGCGATAGCAAAACGAATAGCGAGCGAACCTGAATGATTGTAGGTGCCATCGCCTAGATTTTGAAACATATGTTTGCGCTTTGAAAATGGGGCCTCGCCAATCCAATTGGCTCCCTCCCCGCCCATATGCGTATAACCCTCTGTCGATCGATCCATCCACTGCGCCATGTAATGGCAGCCAATGCCCGTGTAAGCGCGCGCGCCCTCTGGCACATGTGTTGACGTCGAGTGAGGACATCCTGCGCAAAAATGCGGCACACGGACTGAAACATCCGTCATAGTTTTACGACGATCTTGCAAACGCTCAAGGCGCCGAACGCGCGCTTCAAGATCATCAGAGCGGTGATATTTTAAAAGTCGACGCCCAAGGGCGATGGCGATATCATTTGCGTCAAGAGCGCCTTTGACTGGAAATAGCCAGTCGCCATTTTCATCTTTTTTTCCTATGCATTGAGGCTGATGCGGCGAAGCATAAAGCTCCTCACGCAGCTGCACTTCAATGAGGGAACGTTTCTCTTCGACGACAATGATAAGATCTAGACCTTGAGCAAATTCACGCAATCCTTGCGGCTCTAGGGGCCAAGGCGCTGCTATCTTGTATAGCCTTAAACCAAGATTATTTGCCTTAACTTCATCAATACCCAAATCATCCATCGCCTGGCGTACGTCCAGGTAAGATTTACCAACGGTAATTACGCCGATACGAGGCGTCTGACCTCCCGAGGTAATTATACGATTAAGCTTATTCGCTCGGATAAACGCCAGCATCGCATCGCGCTTGCTTTCTTGTAGACGTTCCTCCTGAGCCAAAACTGGATCGCGTGCGCGAATATTAAGGCCTCCTTCCGGCATAATAAAATCGCTTGGAATTACTGGCATTACCCGATCGACGGATCCATCAATTGAGGCAGTTGACTCAACTGTATCTTTAAGCAGTTTAAGCCCCACCCATACGCCCGCATAGCGCGACAGGGCAAAACCATAAACGCCGTAGTCAAGTATTTCCTGTACGCCGGCTGGTGAAAGGATCGGCATCATGACGTCGACAAAATGATAATCGGACTGATGCGCTGTTGTTGAGGATTCTGCTGTATGATCATCGCCCATTAACGCCAGAACACCGCCATTTTTTGACGTTCCAGCTAGATTAACGTGGCGCAGAGCATCACCGCTGCGATCTACACCCGGCCCCTTGCCATACCAAATAGAAAATACGCCATCATAACTCCCTTCGCCGCGCATCTCCGCTTGCTGCGCACCCCAAATCGCGGTGACGGCGAGGTCCTCATTAAGGCCCGGCATGAAAGTTATATTATTTGCGTCAAATAATTCTTTGGCGCGATGCATTTGCGCATCAATGCCACCCAAAGGCGATCCACGATATCCAGTGATGAAGCCCGCAGTAGTCAAATTCGCCCGTCGATCGATCTCTTTCTGCATGAGCAAAAGACGCACGATCGCCTGCGTGCCGGTCATCAGCACGCGAGACTGGGCAAGATCAAAACGATCCGAAAGCGCCACCGCGCCGAAGGCGGAGCCGGTCTGCTGATCGCCGGCGATGGTTTCCGCCATCCAAACCTCTCCTGCGCGAACCGACGACGCATTTTAACAAACGCCGTGAACGCATTTTTACTAAGGGACGAGGACTCACGTCCTTAAGTGGAGGACGTCAAACTAATATGACGCCAGAGCGTCGCCTTGAATTCTCTTTACGCCGCCAAGCTATCCTAGAAGAAGCAGTTTAAGCCAGCTCAGCAGTGATTGCTTAGTTTACGCCAGAGCCGTTCCCTGGATCAAGGACAGAAAGCCAGTCTTTCACAAGGTTTCAGATAGATGCATTGATCCGGCCCTGTTTTTGCCGACTTCCCGGCTTATTGTCAGCAATCATGACAAAATGGCTCCTCACCTTCATGGTTATGCTGGCTATCGGGCTGATGACCCAGAGCGCTGCGATGGCGCACCCCCATGTATGGGTTGCGGTGCGAAGCGAGGTAGTTTTTGGGGATGACGGCAAAATTATTGGAGTGCGTCACGCATGGGAATTTGACGAAATGTACTCAGCCTTTGCTACACAAGGCCTGGGGAAAAACGGCGCCCCGCCGACAAAAGAAGAACTCGCGCCACTGGCAAAGACGAACATAGAGTCTCTCGCGGAATTTGACTATTTCACTTTTGCTAAACAAAACAATGAGAAACCGGCATTCAAGCCACCTCAGGACGTAACCCTAGAGGTAAATGAAAGAAAAAGCGTCGTGATGCGCTTCTTTCTACCTTTGCAGGCGCCCGCCTCAGCGAAGAAGCCCTTTTCTTTTCAGGTCTATGATCCCACCTATTTCGTTTCTTTTGGCCTTGAAAAGAAGGAGCCTGTTACGATGAGCCGCGCTCCTGCCGGCTGCTCACTCAGCCTGGTAGAACCCAGCCCGCTTGTTGCCGCAGATAACCAAAAATTGTCAGAGGCCTTTTTCCAGAATATGTCTCCGGGCGCAGATTTTGGGATCAAGCTTGCAACTCGCGCAATTGTTGCCTGTCCGTGAGATGTAAACAACTGGTATGGGCCCTGCTCCTGGGCTTTCTTTTCATGATGGCTCCCGCCTTTGCTCAACAGCATCCTTTCGCTGTCGGCGGGCAAGAGGCGCTGGGAAGCAATAACGGCCTGATGGGATTAATTCTGGCCTGGCAAAATAAATTTAATTCTGAACTTCAACATGCCACTCGAGCCTTGAAGAGCGATCCGAGCGCTCTGGCGACTTTGATGCTGTCGAGTTTCGCCTATGGGATCTTTCATGCTGCAGGTCCCGGGCACGGCAAAGCTGTTTTAACTTCTTACATGATTGCAAATGAGACGGCGCTTAAGCGCGGGCTGACCCTTGCGGGGCTAGCGGCCATGTTGCAAGGCGCCATTGCGATCGCCCTAGTCAGCATTGCAGCTGCTATCTTCAACGCAACCGCTGGGCAAATGAAACAAGCGACAAACCTGATCGATATTGCAAGTTACAGCGCGATCATGCTGCTTGGCGCACGACTATGTTGGGTGAAGGGGCAAAATTTTATCAATCAGGTTCTTAGGGTATACAGAACTAACGCTAATTTCTCTTCGCACAATTTTTCCTGCGATGAACTAGAAGACGGCAAACATGAGCATGGGCCAAACTGCAATCATTACCATGCACCAAATGCAGAGACTTTAATTTCTTCAAGCTTTAGCTGGCGGGAAGCAATTACAACAATTATTGCTGCGGGCCTACGGCCCTGCTCAGGCGCTATTTTAATTCTAGTTTTTACTTTATCCCAAAACTTATTCTACGCAGGAATAGCGGCGACCTTCATGATGTCTTTAGGCACAGCAATCACTACTGGAGCGCTTGCAGCGATTGCCGTTTATGCAAAAAATACAGCGCTACGCTGGACTAAGAAGCCATCACAAAAATTACTACTAATTGGCGGCGCTGCAGAGCTCAGCGCTGCGGTGCTTGTCTTATCTCTTGGATTATTTTTACTTTGCAATCTGTCATTTGGTCATATTGGCGCATAGAAGAAATTAGAATCAATAGATCATCCTAGTCGCGGCCCTATATACAGTTCTTTCAGCTATTCTCATCGCGAGAGACTGCTCACCTCGGGATAAGGAAAATGAACATATTCACCGCCTCCTGTAATGATCCTTATGATGCCCGTCCTTGGCTCAAATCATACCCTATCGGCGTTCCAGCAGATATTCTGGAAACTGAATACTCCACACTCGTTGATATTTTTAACAAAAGCATTGTTGATTTTGCTGAATTGCCTGCTTTTGAAAGTCTCGGCGCTACGCAGTCATACGCAAATTTTGGACGCGCAGCTAAAAATATTGCCGCCTGGCTGCAACAACAAGGACTAAATAAAGGCGACAGGATTGGCATCATGTCGCCAAATGTCTTAGCCTATCCATCAATCCTATTTGGCGCGCTCATTTCCGGCGGCGTAGTTGTAAACATCAATCCACTTTATACGCCAGACGAACTTGTTCATCAGGCCAATGATACTGAAATCAAGTATCTTTTTGTTTTTGAAAATTTTGCCCATACCGCACAAGCTGCCTGGGAACGCATGAACGTCAGCCGCGCAATCATTATTCGTGCAGGAGACTTGATGGGCGCAAGAGGAATCGCTGTGAACTTTATAAGCCGATTCATTAAACGAACGGCGCCGCGTTATCATTTGCACGCCTCTCTCAGCTTAGCGCAGGTTATTCATCAAGGAATGCTTACGCCTCTTGCTCCCGTCAAGGTGGATCGTAATGACATTGCCTTTTTGCAATATACTGGCGGAACTACGGGCGTTGCTAAAGGCGCAGTGCTGCTACATCGCAATGTAGCTGCGAATGTAGCGCAATCATGGGCATGGCTTCGCTCACGACTTGAGCATAATGGGCCACATAAAATGATAACAGCCCTACCCTTATATCATATTTTTGGTCTAACGGCTTGCTGTTTGTTGCTTGTGCATATTGGTGGCTGCTGCCTCTTAATCGCCAACCCGCGAGATCTAAAAAGTTTTTCAACTACGCTACGGAAAACAAGATTTACGCTCTTTTCTGGCGTGAATACGCTTTATGCCGCATTGGCGGATTATCCAGATATTAACAAGGTCGATTTTACAAACTTACTTTTTTCCGTGTCAGGCGGCATGGCGACACAGAAAATTGTTGCGCACAAATGGAAAGCGCTGACCGGCTGCCCAATCGTCGAAGGATATGGCCTATCTGAAACATCGCCCATTCTTACAACCAATCGGCCTGACATCGAAGAGTTCACAGGCGCAATTGGCTATCCACAGCCCTCTACCTACTTATCCTTACGCACACCCACAGGAGACGTAGCGCCAATTGGCGAACCTGGCGAACTCGTTGCTAAGGGTCCGCAAGTCATGCCAGGCTATTGGCGACGCGCCGATGAGACAAGTAAAGTCATGACTAAAGATGGCTATTTTCGTACTGGCGATATTGCCGTTATGACTCCAGACGGCCTTTTTCGCATTGTAGATAGGCTAAAAGATATGATTCTGGTCTCTGGATTTAATGTCTACCCCAATGAAGTTGAAGAAGCCCTCAGCCAACACCCAAAAGTCAGGGAAGTGGCGGTTATTGGCGTGCCTTATAAGCACTCTGGAGAAGCACCAATTGCATTTATCGTCGCAAGAGATAGGAGCCTAACAGTAGCAGAGCTCCAGATTTTTGCGCATGCACATTTAACTGGATATAAAATTCCTCGTCATTATGAATTTAGAGAAACTCTACCAAAGAGCAATGTTGGCAAAATCTTGCGCAGAGAACTCAAAGAAGAATTTCTGGCTTGTGAGATCTCAATACCAGATTTTGAGCAAGAAACATCATTAAATATTGATGTCAACCTTTAATCAATCATTGAAAATTTTTCAGCTGCTGCGTCTATAGCGTTATATACAAGCTCAAGCTCTTGTGTAGAAATACAGTAGGGCGGTAGAACATAAATTGTTGAACCAAGAGGCCGTAATAGCACGCCTAAGTCATTAAAGAAAGCCATAAGCTCAAGCGAGATTGTAGAAAGATAATTCGAATTTTTTATTTTCAGATCTAGAGCAACAATTGTTCCAAGAGAGCGAATATTGGTAAATCTTTTGTCATTAGAAAAACGATTAATCTGAGATTTTTGCACTAAGCATATATCAGATAGAAGCTGACGCGCCTTGTTTGTCTCCCACAATTCTAAATTAGCCAAAGCCGCTGCGCAGGCAAGCGGGTTGGCCATAAAAGAACTCGAGTGAAAAAAGGCTCGAGCGCGTTCCGGCGCATAATGCGCCTCAAAGATTTCCCGTCGGCATATTGTAACAGCCAGAGGAATAGCCCCACCCGTAATACCTTTAGAGTAGCAGGCGATATCTGGCGTTATATTGGCTTGTTCACAGGCAAATAATGTTCCTGTTCTACCAAATCCTGTCATAACTTCATCTGCTATAAATAAAACGCCGTAGCTTGCGCATATTCTATACATTTCCGTTAGTGTATGGGGCGAATAAATTAGCATTCCGCCTGCGCCGACGATAAGAGGCTCAATAATAAAGGCAGCCGGCCTCGAACGACAGACTCGTTCTAAAGCGTCTAATGTATTTTGTTCAAAACCTTTGGTTGGAAACGGAATCCGCTCTACCTCAAAAAATAGCGGTTCGTAGGGCGCATTGAAGGATGAGCGCGCGCCGACAGACATGGCGCCTATTGTATCACCATGATATCCATGCTCTAGCGCTAATATTTTAGTCCGTGGTTCGCCGCGATTAAGCCAAAAGCCAAGAGCCATTTTAATGGCGACTTCAACACTGGTTGAGCCGCTATCAGAATAAAAAACATATTCTAAACCCTCTGGCGTAAATTCCAAAAGTCGATGCGCTAATTTCTCTGCTGGCTCATGTGTAAACCCAGCAAAAATTACCTGATCTAACGTTTGAGCCTGATTACTGATAGCCTGCATAATTTCTGGCTGACAATGCCCATGCGTTATTACCCACCACGAGGAAATTGCATCAATGAAGCGGCGCCCATCCTCGAGTTCAAGCCAAGCTCCCTTTGCACGAGAAACTTTAAATGCATTGGGCTGCAAGGCGTGCTGTGTAAATGGGCGCCAAACAGGAGAATTTGTAACAATACTCAAAATTAAAAGTCCTTTTGATCAAAATGCATTAAAAAAGCTGCCTGGAGAGACTCGCGCGTCAGAAAGTCGAGCCAAGGTAGTCGCCCTAAAATGCGTATTTTGCCAAATTCAGCCACAGAATTCTGCGCTCCTATCGCCTCAGCCCCAATAAAAGCAACACCATGAATTGGAATATTGCGGGATTTTAATGCCTCTAAAGTCAGTAAACTATGATTAATTGTCCCAAGCGCAGTACGCGCCACGACAATCACAGGCAATCGCCATCGGGCAATAATATCAATGGACAATATCTGATCTGTCCAAGGCACCATTACGCCGCCTGCTAATTCGATAATCGTATTTTTAACACCTAACGGTGGACTAATATTATTAGCGTGAATTTCAATTCCATCTGCGCGTGCGGCAAGATGTGGGGACACAGGATTCTGCAATCGATAAGCCTCTGGAAAAATGAGGTTACTAGAAACACCGCTTAATCGAGCCACCACCTGCGAATCTGTTTCTCCCTCAAGGCCGGATTGTACGGGCTTCCAATATGCGCAACCCAGCGCGTTGACTAGCGCCGCCGAAAATACTGTCTTACCAACATTGGTATCCGTACCAACAATTACATAAGAACTCATTATTATTTTTCTTTCTGAATTAGATCATGCATATAACTAGACATTTGAGAGATCTGATTTTCTGTTACGTTTAGAGTCACCGAAAGCCTTAGCCGCGCGCTACCTTCTGGAACTGTAGGCGGTCGTATTGCACGTATGTCATAACCCTGACTGTTTAATTCCTCGGCAATACTAAGCGCTCGCGCATCTGAGCCAATTATGATTGGCTGTATCTGAGAATTAGTTGGGCCAGGATGCGATAAAAAAGATAAACATCTTTTTGTATGCTCAATATGAGAAAGCAATTGAATTCGGCGATCATCATTTTTTGAACTATATTTTAATATCTCGCGGATACAGGCGGCAACTAAGGGAGAGGGAGCCGTAGCAAAAATAAAGTTTCTCGCTCGATTAACTAAAAATTGTTTGAAGTAGATGGATAAACAAAGCAAGGCACCCGAAATGCCCAGGGCCTTACCACACGTATGCAGAGTAATAACATTAGGCGCGCCTTCTAGAAAATATGCGAGACCTCTACCATTTGGCCCAAACACTCCTGTCGCATGCGCCTCATCTATGATTAGAAAAGCTTCATTCCTTTGCGCAACTTGAGCTAAATCATGCAGTGGAGCAAAATCTCCATCCATACTGTAGAGGCTTTCAACTATAATCCACGGATTACCAACAGCATTTTTATTACGCCATTGTTTTATTGCCTGCTCTAGAAAATTGATGTCATTATGAGGGAATGAAGTGCGACCCGCACGAGATAAACGCATCCCATCATGTGCGCTTGCGTGAATGAGCGAATCGTAAAAAATTAAATCTTTTTGCTGAGGCAATGTAGCGAGTAAAGCCTGATTTGCCGAGAATCCCGAGGCAAAAAATAAAGCGCTCTCGGAATGGAAAAATTTTGCAGCCTCTGTCTCTAAGGCCTCATGCTCAAAATGATTTCCTCTCAATAACCGCGACCCTGTCGCACCGATCGGGATATCCCGCGCCAATGCATTGGCTGCGATTTCTTTCAATTCTACCGACTCAGCAAGTCCTAAATAATCATTTGAAGCGAAATCTAAGCCTTGACGTGGGCAAAGGCTTCTCAACCGCGCCCGTTTTGCAAGCGCATTTAAATCCAGCCGCCAAAACTCAAGCATTTTCTCAGACATATTAACCAATCCCACCGAAGTGGTTAAAGCCGATACTCTTACTCGTCAAGAAACTAAAAAATTAATGAACTTTAGTCTATTAAGAATAAAGAAACATTTGTTTCTTTATTAAAAGACATCACATAAAGGCGTTCAGGCTTTTATTTTATAGGCTCATCTCACAGTCAAATACTTAAAATAACGGCCCAATGATGAATTGCTCGTGATAGCATAGCCTTTTAGTAACGATAAATTTAGACTAAGCTAATGAGATTACATAAAGTTAAAGGCTTTCTTCTATGAGAATTAATGAAGTAGCTCCCAGGGTGCTTGACCTTGAAATTAAGGGAATGACCTGCGCCTCCTGCGTTGGACACGTTGAGCATGCCTTATTACAAACAAAAGGGGTTGTTTCCGCCAGTGTCAATCTAGCGACGCAGCGAGCGCAAATTACAACTAGTCAAGAAGCAGCCTCAGAACAAATTTTTCAAGCAATTATCGATGCTGGCTATGAGCCTGTTGTTGAAACATTAGAGATTAATATTGAGGGAATGAGCTGTGCTTCATGCGTTGCGCATGTTGAATCCAGTATAAAAAAAGTTCCCGGGGTAATAGAGTCGCAGGTTAATCTTGCGGCAGAACGAGCGACGATTAAAGCTCTATCCAATCCTAGTTTACGAAGCAATCTCACTAAAGCTATCATCGACGCCGGTTATACACCCCACCCCTTTGAACATGATAGAGAGGAGCAGGATCAAAAACTTAATCGGCAAGCTCAAGAAGCAAATGACCTAAAAAGGAGACTACTCCTTGCAGCAATTCTCGCTGCTCCTGTTTTCATTATAGAAATGGGCGGGCATCTTTTTCCAGATTTTCATCATTGGTCCCGAGAAACGATAGGCGAACCAACAATTCGCTATCTCTCATTTATTCTTACAACCTTAACGCTTTTTGTTCCGGGTCGCATCTTCTACATTAAAGGAATTCCAGCTTTATTACGCGGTAGACCTGAAATGAACGCGCTGGTTGCCGTTGGAACGCTAAGTGCATATTTCTACTCTGCTGTTTCTACCTTTCTGCCCTCTATTCTACCCCAAGACTCTGATGTCGTTTATTATGAAGCCGCTGTTGTTATCGTCGTTTTAATTTTATTCGGGCGCTACCTTGAACTTGGCGCCAAAGGAAAAACGTCGGAGGCAATTCGCGCTTTAGCCGGACTACGGCCTAAAATTGCCCATGTTGAAATTAATGGGCAGACCCAGGATCTAAACATTGAGGATTTAAAGGTTGGCGATATTGTTATTGTCCGACCCGGAGAGCGGATCCCAACCGATGGCGTTGTTTTATCCGGAAACTCTTATGTCGATGAGTCTATGATTTCAGGTGAACCTTCGCCAGTGTTAAAACATCAAGATACGAATGTTACTGGAGGCACGATCAATGGCGCGGGCGCTTTTTCCTTCCGGACAACTCATACTGGAGAAGAGACGACGCTTGCAGGCATCATTCGCATGGTTGAACAAGCCCAAGGGGCGAAACTTCCCATTCAAACTATGGTTGATAAGATTACAGCCGTCTTCGTGCCAATTGTTTTTGCGCTTTCTGGACTAACATTTATTGTTTGGATGTCTATTGGACCAGATCCACGTTTAAGTAACGCTCTCGTGGCAGCAGTTTCAGTGATGATCATCGCCTGTCCCTGTGCAATGGGCCTTGCGACTCCTGCTGCTATCATGACCGGCACAGGGCGAGCAGCAGAACTTGGTGTTTTATTTCGCAAAGGCGAAGCGCTACAGACCCTTAAAGACGTTACACTTATTGCTTTTGACAAAACAGGCACGCTGACCCACGGCAAGCCGATCCTGACAGATTTAATCGCTGCGCCAGATTATATCGACAATGAGCTACTTCAACTCATAGCGAGCGTAGAAGCTCAATCAGAACATCCTGTGGCACAGGCGATTGTGCTCGCTGCAAAAGAGCGCGGACTCCCACTATTAGCTTGTTCCGATTTTCGCTCCATTTCCGGCATGGGCGTGACGGGAACAGTAAATCAAAAATCGATATCTATCGGGGCAGAAAGATTTATGCAGTCATTGCATATCGATACAAAGATTTACGACTTAAATGCCCAGCGCTTTGCTGTCGAGGGAAAAACACCATTTTATGTAGCTCTAGACAATCAACTAGCGGCGATTCTTTCTGTCGCGGATGACTTAAAACAAACAACCAAACAAGCTATAGTCTCTCTTCATGCACTTGGAATAAAGACGGCAATGATCACTGGGGACGATGTCCGAACAGCGCATGCAATCGCCAAGCGTGTTGGCATCGATCAAGTCATTGCCAATGTTACACCCGCTGGTAAAGTCTCAAGCATCAATACCCTGCGGCAGGGCTTTAAAATTGCCTTTGTTGGAGATGGCGTGAACGACGCCCCCGCCCTTGCTGCCGCAGATGCAAGCATCGCGATCGGAACGGGAACTGACATTGCTATTGAGACGGCTGACGTCGTCTTAATGTCCGGCGACCTAGCAAAAGTATCAACGGCCTTGGCAATATCGCGCGCGACCATGCGTAATATTAAAGAAAATCTATTTTGGGCCTTTGCTTACAACGCTATCTTAATTCCCGTAGCGGCGGGCGTATTTTATCCGATGAGCGGCCTTCTACTCTCTCCTATGCTTGGCGCTGGGGCTATGGCGCTCTCCAGCGTTTTTGTCCTAGCAAACGCGTTGCGCTTAAGGCGATTTCGTCCACGCTAACATAGGAAAAATTTATTCCATCCCCATATATAAGAGTGGTTGTGCTTTCTAGTGAACACAGAGGAAGTCAAAATGGCTACTTTTAAAGTTGAAAAGATGTCATGTGGCGGCTGCGTCAAGCATGTAACTAAAGCAATTCAGGCGATCGATGCGGGTGCGGAAATTAAGGTTGATCTAGCCACAGGCTTAGTAGACGTCTCGCCAGAACCGATTAATCCTCAAGCCATCGCCCTTGCAATTACACAGGCGGGCTATCCTGCTCACATAAGCAATTCTCAATAGATTTTTCGTGAGCTCAGATGGCGCGTTCTTTAAAGAATAAAACCCTTTTTATCACTGGCGCTAGCCGAGGTATTGGGCTTGCCATCGCTCTACGCGCTGCGCGCGATGGAGCCAATATCGCTATTGCAGCCAAGAGCACCTCTGAAAATCCAAAAATACCCGGCACAATCTTTTCTGCCGCTGATCAGTTAAAGCGAGCGGGTGGGGATGCCTTACCTCTCGCCTGCGACATTCGCTTTGATGACCAAGTTGAGCAAGCTATATGCAAAACAGCCGATACATTTGGCGGTATAGATGTTCTAATTAACAACGCTAGCGCGATCGATCTTCGCGACATCTCGAATCTTGATATGAAGCGCTTTGATTTAATGCATCAAATAAATGCGCGTGGCGCTTACCTCTGCGCCAAACATGCTCTTCCATATCTTAAACAAGCAACAAATCCTCATATTTTGACTCTATCGCCTCCCCTTGACCTTAGTCCTAAATGGTTTGCGCCTAATCTTGGGTATACAATGGCAAAATATGGCATGAGCCTTGTAACGCTTGGTCTTGCGCGCGATCTTGAGAAGAACGGCATTGCCGTTAATTCTCTCTGGCCTGAAACCGCCATCGCTACGGCAGCTGTCGCCAACCTCCTCGGCGGAGAGGCAGCTATTAAATATTGCCGTAAACCGGAGATTGTCGCAGACGCCGCGCAATTTATTTTAACGCGTCCCGCTAAAGGGAACTCAGGCAATTTCTACATCGATGCTCAAGTGCTGGCCGATGAGGGGATAAACGACCTTAGTGATTATGCCGTCGATCCACACAGTCCAGCGCTGTTAGATTTTTTTCTAGATGCGCCGCTCAGCCCGAATGTAGCAAAAGGCAGTTTTCATCCAAAATCATAATGTCTGTTTCAATTTTATTTTTAAATAAATTTTATTTCTGAAACTAAGCTCAACCCGCCAAGCCAATTTATTTTAGCTAGCGTTACTTCTTACTCTTATCACAGACACTTCAGGGTAAAAAAACCGGCCAGAGCGTACTCTGGCCGGTTCTTAGATTGAGCTATTACGCGTTCGGATTAAGGCATATCGCCTGCGACGAACTTCGGAATAACTGGACCGCCGATTTCAGACGCATAGCGTGTGCCGCCTGGGCTGAAGAAGAACAGCAGGCCGCCGATTTGGCTGTCTGTGTC
>SXGT01671010.1_pt1 | contig 73620 bp, 47 predicted proteins | sample 3176221 | NCBI WGS metagenome assembly SXGT01 (sample SAMN11356862, study PRJNA531348) | freshwater metagenome | isolation source: freshwater sample F1-120 | place: China: Fuxian Lake, Yuxi | collected 2017-12-25
GCGATTCGGTGGCTTGAATCTCAATGGCGATGTCTGTTCCGCTATACAGCTTATTGGCGAAAAACTCATAGGCGATACGCCTGCTCTCATTCGGCGCCAGCTCACCAAGGGCAAACTCTGATTCACCGGCGCCATCCAGGCCCACACCCTCAACGACGCCACCAGCGACGTCCTGCTCATCGACGTCACCCCGCTGACCCTCGGCATCGAGTCGCTCGGCAACCTCTTCGCCCCCATCATCGGCCGCAACACCAAGGTCCCCCACCGGATCAGCAAGATCTTCACCACCTCCACCGACTACCAGGAGCAGGTCCGTATCAAGGTCTTCCAGGGCGAGAGCCGCGTGGCCTCGGAGAACACCAACCTGGGCGAGTTCGTCCTGACCAACATCCGAGAGGCGCTGCGTCGGGAGCCCCAGATCGAGGTCAGCTTCCGCATCGACGCCAGCGGGATGCTCTCCGTCTCGGCCATGGATCTGGACACCAACGAGACCCAGTCCATCGTCATCGAGGACTACGCGGATCGCGCCCGGCAGGAGCAGCTCAAGCGCGAAGCCGACGGCCTCCCCCCCATCGGCGGCGACCCCCTCGAGCTCGGCGCCGATTGATCCGCCCTGCGGCCCCATACGCCCGCCCCGTCCCGCCCGTCCCCCACGGCGGCCACCTGCGCGTCGTCGCCCCTTGCGGGGTCGTCGATCCCGCGCGCCTCGACCGGCCCCGCGCGCTCCTCGAAGCCGCCGGCTTCACCCTCTCCCTCTCGCCCTCCGTCTCCCTGCGCGATCCCGCCGCGCCCTACCTCGCCGGCGACGACCACGCCCGCGCCCGCGCCCTCACCGACGCCTTCCTTGATCCCGCCGTCGACGGCGTCGTCTGCGCCCGCGGCGGCTACGGCGCCATGCGCCTGCTCCCCCTGCTCGACCCCGACCTCTTCGCGCGCCACCCCAAGCCCCTGCTCGGCTTCTCCGACGTCACCGCCCTGCACGGTTTCTTGAACCGCTGCGCAGGGATAGCCTCCATCCACGGGCCCCTGCTCTCCACCCTCGGGCAGCACGCCGATCCTCCCGACCCGGCAGGCTCCTTCGACGCCACCCTGCGCGCCCTGCGCGGCCAGGATGACCTCGTGGCGGTGGATGGCCTGCGCGCCCTGTCCGACGGAGAGGCCACCGGGCCCCTGATCGGCGGCAACCTCTCCCTGATCGCCAGCCTGGTCGGCTCCCCCTTCTTCCCCGCCCTCGACGGCGCGATCCTCTTCATCGAGGAGGTCGGCGAGGCCGCCTACCGCGTCGACAGGATGCTGACCGGGCTGGCGCTGCGCGGCGCCCTGAGCGCCCTGGCAGGCCTCGTCATCGGGGATCTCGAGCCCGTCGCCGACGCCTACGTCGCCGCCGACCGCTTCGAGGCCGTGACCCTGGAGAGGCTCCGACAGCTCACCGACGATCTCGGCGTGCCCGTCGCCCTCGGCCTGCCCGTCGGCCACGGCGCGATGAACCGCCCGCTGCCCTTTGGCACCCGCGCCACCCTGCGCTGCCTCGACGGGTCCGCCCGCCTTGAGGTCCAGCCCGCCACCCTCAAGGAGTAGTCCATGGATAGGGCCGCCCTCGAAGCGATCCTCGCCCAGGCCGTCGCCGACGGCGTCACACCCGGCGCCCAGGCCGCCCTCTCCCTCGACGGGCGCCTCGTCGAGACCGTCTGCGTCGGCCGCACGGCCTTGCCCGATCACGCGCCCCCCGACGCGCCCCCCGCGCCCGTCACCGCCGAGACCCTCTACGATCTGGCCAGCTTGACCAAGGCCCTTGTCACCGCGCCCCTCGTCTGGCACGCGCTCGGTCAGGGGATCCTGACCCCCGAGGCCCCCGCGGCGCGCTGGCTCGCCGAGTGGGCGCCGGGCCGGGCCGCCGGCGTGACCGTCGGCCAGCTGCTCAACCACACCTCCGGGCTGCCCGCGTGGCGCGCCCTCCACCGCGAGGCACGGGCGCTTTGTCCGGACGGCGACCCCGCCGCCATCGCGACCCAGGCGCGCGGGCTGCTCTTCGAATCGAGCCTGGAGGCCGCTCCGGGGCAGGTGTCCTGCTACAGCGATCTGGGCTACATGCTGCTCGGCCTCCTGCTGGAGCGGGCGCTCGGCGGGCCGCTGGACGCGCTGGCCGAGGCGCTCATCTTCGCGCCGCTGGGGATGCGCTCATGTCGCTTCGTGCGCCTGCTCGACGGCGCGCGGATCCTCGACGGGGTCGCGGCCACCGAGCCGACCGAGGCCGCCCCCGGCCTCGCGTGCGTCTCCGGGCAGGTCCACGACGAGAACGCCTTTGCGCTCGGCGGCGTGGCCGGCCACGCCGGGCTCTTTGGCGCGGCGCAGGACGTGGCGCGCTTCGGACAGGCGCTGCTGGCGGCTGAGGGCGGGGCGCTGGCCGGCTGGCCGATCTCCCCCTCGGCGGTCCGCTGGGCCATGTCGACGAGGGCCGCGGGCTTCGATGCCGCCGGGCGTCGCCTCGGCTCACACCTCGGCGGGCTCGACACGCCCTCGGGCGACGCGACCTCGGCTGGCCCCCTGATGACCGCCGACCCGGTCGGCGCGACCGTCGGCCACCTCGGCTTCACCGGCACCTCGCTCTGGGTCGATCGCAGCCGTCGGCTGTCCGTCGCCCTGTTGACCAATCGCGTCCACCCAAGCAGGGATCGCGAAGAAGTACGCGGGCTTCGCGTCCGCCTCCACACCGAGGTCGCCCGCGCCTGTCCGCCCGCGCCCGGGTGGCGCCTGTGGCCCGAGGTGCCTGAAGTCTCGGGTGTCCCGACGCCGCGCCTGGCCCACGGGGGGCGCCGCGAGCTTGAGGTCGCCATCGAGGCCGCGCGCCGGGCCGGGGTGCTCGCGCGGGCGCGCTTCGCCCAGGCCCAGGAGATCGTGCACAAGGGCGAGGTCGATCTGGTCACCCAGACCGACCTGGACTGCGAGGCGATCATCATCGAGACGATCCGGGCGGCCTTCCCCGATCACGGCTTCCTGGCCGAGGAGGGCGGGCGCTCGAACTCGGCCAGCCCCTGCACGTGGATCATCGATCCGATCGACGGCACGACCAACTTCAGCCACCGGACCCCGCACTTCGCCATCTGCGTGGCGCTCCAGGTCGAGGATCAGCTCCAGATCGGCGTGATCTACGATCCGATGCGCGACGAGCTCTTCGCGGCGCGCAAGGGCGGCGGGGCCTGGCTCAACGGGCGCAGGATGCAGGTGTCGGGCTGTCGGCGCCTGAACGAGGCGCTTGCGGCCACCGGCTTCCCCTACGACAGGCGCACCAGCGACAACAACAACGTCGACTACCTCGGGGTGATGATCCGCCGCGTGCAGGGGATCCGGCGGATGGGCTCGGCGGGGCTGGATCTGGCCTACGTCGCGGCGGGGCGCTACGATCTCTACTGGGAGCTGCGTATCAAGCCCTGGGACGTGGCCGCCGGCCTCGTCCTCATCGACGAGGCCGGAGGGCGCGTGACGGACATCGAGGGCGGCCCCTACGACATCCACAAGGGGGACGTGCTGGCCTCCTGCGGGCCGGTCCACGGCGAGGCGGCGGCGTGTTTGACCCAGGTGGCCGAGGCGCGTAGAAAGTGAGGCGCCGCGCGGCGCGCTGGGCGCCAGGCTCAACAAGGCCGCGCCGCCAGCGCGCCCTCGACGCGGCGCAGCCGGAGATGCCCATGAGAAGCCCCCAGAAGACCCTCTTGATCACGGCGCTGGTGGCGCTTGCGTCGCTCTCGACGCTCGCCTGCGACGACGGGGTGGAGGTCTCCAACCTCCCCGGCCACGTCGCCTTCGTCGGCCCCTCGCTGGCCTCCGAGGGGGGCGTCGCGACCGTCTTCGGCGTCTCCGATCCCGAGGGCGATCTGCTCAAGGCCACCTTCGAGGTCTGTGACGCCAGCGGCGCCGCCTGCGCCCCGCCCGCCCGCATCCTCCCCGGCTCGACCTCGCTGGGCGCGATCCCGACCTTCGATCCTGAGCGCGTCCCCGCCCTCCAGGTCCGCTGGCTCGACTGCGCCCGCCTTCAGAGCGGCGCGCCTCTGACGATCCGGATCGGGATCGAGGGCTCCGACGTCGATCCCGTCCTCTCCCCCCCCATCACCCCCGACCAGCTCGGCGTCAACCTCCCCGCGATCTGCCCCTGAGCGACGCCCGGGATCCTGCGCTCGTCGAAGGCCGCGCCTGGCGATCCCGCCCGTCGATCAGAGGCTGGCGTAGATGAACTTGCCGAGCTGGAAGCCGATGTAGCCCAGGGCGTCGAGCTGGGCGTGGGAGAAGGTGCGGCCTTCCTCGTGGTTGAGGAGCTGGATGCAGCCGTAGACGCGCCCGTTGTGCTGGATGGGGACGCACATCAAGCTGGTGACGGTCAGGTCGAGTTCGTCGGTCAGCTCGGCGTAGAAGCGCGGCTCCTCGCGGGCGTTGTCCACCATGAGGGTGACCCCGTGGCGGGTGCAGAAGCCCGCGATCCCCTTCTCGATGGGCATCCGGGTGCCCGCGATGGAGCTTGCGCCTGGGCCTCGGGCCGTGGCGAAGTAGAGCTCCCGGCCATCGGGGGTGGCGTAGATGATCGAGGCGCTTTCGGAGGCGATGGCGTTCGTCGCCAGGTTCATGACGAAGTCCGTGCCCTCCTCCAGCGTCTTGCCGGTCTCGAAGAGGTCGGGGATCTCCAGGAAGATGTCCTCCAGGGCCGTCTCGCTGACGGCCTTGAGGTTGTTGGCGCTGGTGACCTTCCGGTGGGCGGCCGTGACGACCTTCAGGTGGGCGGCGGTGACGACCTTGAGCGTTGAGCTGGACTGCTTTCGGTGCGTGGCCAGCATCTGCTCGAGCTGCGGATCGTGCTCCTGGCTGACCTTGCGGTGCCCGATCGTGTCGACGCTGATGGGGCCGTCGGGGCGCAGCGCGCCAGAGGGCAGCGCCTTCATCCGGGCGGCCGTCGAGATGCGGGCTTGCGGGCGGGCCTTGAGCGGCGTGGGGGGGCGCTCGCCGGCGCTGAGGACGCTGGCGCCGCGCTCCTTGAGGACCTCGGCGTCCACGACCTGCATCATCATCGTCCTGGCGCGCCGCTCGTCCGAGAAGAGCGCGTCGATCTCGTCGGCGCCCGCCGCCTCATCCTCACCACCTCGCCGATCCTCACGGGTCGTCTCCTCGACGCCCCTGGCCGGCGCTGGCGCCGACGAGATCGACGCCTCGCCGGTCGCCGAGGGCGCGTCAGCCGGCGGGTCGTCGTCGAGATCGACGAAGTCCACCTCTGCCCTGGCGCTGGCGACGGGCGCCAGCGTGCGCTCTGTATCTTTGTAATGGGGTTCAGGATCTTGCGATTCGTCGGCCGCGTCGGGGGGAGGGCTGTCTTCCTCGGGGGGGACGTCGACCGAGGCTTCGCTGGCCTCGTGGAAGACCTCGGGGATGACCCAGTCATGGTCAGCGGGGGCCTCATCGGGCTCGGGGACCTGGATGGGGTCGAACTTGAGGGTGTCGGGGGCCTCGGGGGCGGGGAGGGGCGCGGGGATCGTCGCGTCCGCCGAGGCGGCCACGTCGGTCAAGTCGGGCACGGGGGCCTCCGAGGGGAGGGCGGGAGCGGGCGGGTCGACGGGGTCGTTGCCGACGTGGTGGAGCAGCATGGTGTGGGGGCTGCTGTCGGCCAGGAGGGTCCTCGACACAGGCTCCGGGGGGGAGGCGACGCGCTCGCCTTCAGCCAGCGGCTTGATCCTGAAGACGCGCCGAGAGGCGGCATCGGAGACGTGGACGGAGGCGTCGCTCTGGATGTCGCAGAGCGTGCGACGGAGGGCGTCGGGATCCTCGCCGCAGCGCTCCAGGCCCAGCTTGAGGGCCGCGAGCCAGTTTCGAGCCTTGACGTCCATCGAGACGTCGAGCCCGCGCGGGCTGGCGGCGGGGATGAAGACCTCAAAGCGCATGGCTGCCTCCAGGGCGAGGGGCTCTAGACCCCGCAGTTGCCGCAGCTGCCCTTCTGGGCGTTGGATCCTTGACCCTCGATCTTGTAGCCCGCCTCGATCAGCTCATCCCGGCTCCAGGCGCCCTCGGGATCAGGCATCGGGCCGTTGCAGTCCAGGCACCGGCAGGCGATCTGACCCGCGTCGTCCAGGGTGCGGTAGACCACGACCTCTCTCTCGCAGGTCGCACAGCGGCTCTTGGGGAAGCCCACGTCCTCGTCGTCCGTCTCAAACCACATCGCGATCCTGCTCCCAGGTCTGTTAGTATCTCATGGGGCTCCGATCCTGGCCGGCCGCTCAACGGGCGGCGCGGCCGCGCTGTCGGCGAGCATTGGAGAGCCTAGCACGGCCTTCAGGGGATGAGAAGCGCGCCAGGCTCGGTCGGCTCGTGGGCCCTCGGCCCCAAGGGTCTCGGCCCCAAGGGTCTCCGGCCCCGTGGGTCTCCGGCCCCGTGGGTCGCCGGACACGGGTCCTTGGACTCAAGGGTCCTCGGACCCGAGGCAGCAGCAGGGGGATGCGATGGCGACGGGGACAGAGCGGGCATGGGCGGCGCTCGCGACGCTCGCGCTGCTGGGCGCGGGGTGTACGTCGGGCTGTGAGGGTGAGGTCGAGGTGCCGGTGGACGCGATCAAGGGGCCGCTGGTCGAGGCCAGGGAGGTGCGCTTCGTCATGCCGGCGTCCCGCGATTACGGGATCGATCGCTCCTTGACGCCCTTCGATCGGCGCATCAAGGAGGCGCTGCCGCCCAGCTCTCGCCTCCAGGTCGATCCCTGCCTGGCGCTGGCGGCCACCGAGTTCGTCCGCCACGTTGCGCCGGGGGACGACGGCGAGCTCACCCTGCCCAAGGAGCTTCAGCCCGCCGCCCTGCACCGGGCCGGCTGCACGGACGGGTGGGCGGCCAGCCACCTCTTCTTCTCCAGCCAGGACGACGAAGGCGACTTCATGGCCCACCTCGCCGAGGTGCTGGCCCAGAAGACGGGGCAGGCCACCCACGTTGGCGTGGGGCGGGCGCGCTCGGGCTCGCCCTACCGGTGGGGTTACGCGATCTTCCTGGCCGAGCGCGGCGCGATCTTCAAGCCCATCGCGCGCGGCCTCTCGCCCGGCGAGCGCCTGAAGATCGAGGGCCGGCTCATCGACGGCCTCAAGGAGCCCCGCGTGCTGCTTCTGGAGCCGGGCGGGGAGGTCGTCGAGCTGGACATCGAGGAGGCCGAGGGGGGCTTCGCGGCCAGCGCCCAGGTCGGCCGGGTGATCGGCGAGCACTGGGTGGAGCTGCTGGCCACGGGCCCCCTGGGGCCGCAGGTCATGGCCCTCTTTCCCGTCTATGTAGGCGTCGATCCTCCCGATTCGGTGCGCCTTGAGCCCCCTCCCGACGAGTCGATGGTCAAGACCGAGCGCGACGCGGAGGCGCTGATGCACACGCTGCTCAACGCCGACCGCCGCCGCTTCGGGCTCCAGCCGCTCGCCTGGAGCGCGCCGCTGGCCGACATCGCCCGAGGTCACAGCCGGGACATGAGCCAGAACAAGTTCTTCGCCCACATCTCGCCGCGACGCGGCGCGCTGGAGGATCGCTTCGCCGCCGCTCGCTTCCCGGCCCGCTCCATGGGCGAGAACATCAGCCGCAACACCTCCGTCTACGACGCCGAGCAGGGCCTGATGCTCTCGCTGGGCCACCGCGAGAACATCCTCGCCGCCCACTACACCCACGTCGGCGTCGGCGTCGTCTTCGAAGTCGACGAGTACGGCCGGCGCAACATGATCCTGACCCAGAACTTCGCCGCGCCCCAGCGCAAGGTCTCCGGTCGCCAGTTCCAGAACCAGCTCCTCAAGACCATGAAGCGCAAGCGCGAGGCCATGAACCTCCCCGACTTGCGCCTGGATGATGACCTCCAGCAGATCGCCGCGCTGCACTCACGGCTCGTCGACCCCTCGCAGGGCGGCCAGCCCACCTCGAAGATCTCGGAGATGATCAAGCTGTCGCTCAAGGAGCGCCGCTACGACTACCGATCCTTCTACCTCCAGACACACACCGTCCTGGATCCCGACGACGTCAAGCTCCCCGAGGTGATCTCGAAGTCCCGCGTGACGCGCGTCGGGATCGGCGCCTTCCCCATGGAGCAGCCCTCGGGCTCGACGCTCTGGAAAACGCTGATCATCTTGACCGAGCACTGACCCGCCCATGGAGGCGCCGACCGACGCAGGCCCTCCCATCCAGCGGCGCCATCACTTGAGGCCAGGCATCACCTCGCCCGACGGCGCCATCGCCTTCTCGCGCGCCTCCTCCCTGATTCGGCCAGAGATCGTCGCCCTGATCGCTGGACAAGGCGCCCGACGCCCTTGTCTCCCCCCTCCCTGGCTTGCGCTCTTCGGCCTGGGTCGCGGCGCGCGGGGGCGAACTTCGATCCGCGAGGCTCCGCGACGATCTCTCTGAAGCCCGCCGCCGAGGGCGCCGCTGGCCTCGCTTGAAGACGAGGGCGCGCGGTGATATCCAGGCCCTGGCGTCGCGGCTGGCGCTCTCCTTGCGCGAGAATCGAGATGTTGAGTTGGCGCGCGATCGACAAGATCCCCCTCCGAGGAGCCCTCGGGCTCTCTCTCCTGCTGGCGATCGCCGCCGGCTGCGCCCGCGGCGAGACCCCCGACGACGTCGAGGTCATCGATCAGGAGCCCGAGCCCAACCCGGAGCCCGCGCCCGATCCCGCGCCCGACCCCGAGCCCGTCGATGAGCCGCCGATCTGCGCCGACGCGGACGAGGACGGCGCCTCTTTCGGCCCCGGCTGCCCTGGCGACCTCCTCGACTGCGACGACGGCGATCCTCGGCGCGCCCCCGGCCAGCCGGAGCTGTGCGACGGGATCGACAACGACTGCGACGGCGCCACCGACAACCAGGTGGCCGCGCCCGCCTGTCGCCTCAACCTGGGCGTCTGCGCTGGCGCCGTCCAGACCTGCAAGGGCGAGCTGGGCTTCGTCCCCTGCGGCCCGGACGATTACCCGCTGACCTTCGCCGAGGTCGAGGACGGCGCGACCACCCAGGCCCACTGTGACGGGCTGGACAACGACTGCGACGGCCAGACCGACGAGGGCTGCCCCTGCCAGGGCGACGACGTGATCCTGTGCGGCCTGGCCGAGGGCGAGTGCGAGCGCGGCCTCCAGCGCTGCGTGGAGGGCCGCTGGGGGCCATGCGAGGAGGCCACCGAGCCCAGCGCGGAGATCTGCGACGGCCTGGACAACGACTGCGATGGAGACTTCGACGAAGACCTCGCGCCGCCCCCCTGCGCCGCGCAGATCGGCGTGTGCGCCGGCAGCCAGCGGCGCTGCCTCGGCCTTGAGGGCTGGAGCCGCTGCGCCGAGGACGAGTACGGCCCCGCCTGGGCCTCGGACGAGGACCCGGCGCTCGTCTCCACCGCCTGCGACGGCCTTGACAACGACTGCGACGGACAGACCGACGAGGGCTGCGCTTGCCTCGACGGCGCGCTGCTGCCCTGCGGCTCGGACGTGGGGGCTTGCGCCCGAGGCACCCAGACCTGCCAGCGAGGCCGCTTCGGCGACTGCCGAGGCGCGGTCGAGGCCGCCGAGGAGGTGTGCGACGGGCTGGACAACGACTGCGACGGCCAGACCGACGAGGACCTCGCGCCCCCTCCCTGCGAGCTCCAACAGGGGGTTTGCCAGGGCGCCCGCGCGATCTGCGGCGGGGATCTGGGCTGGCTCGACTGCGCCGGCGAGGAGTCCTACGGCGATCGCTACCGCTCGCCCGAGAGCCCGCAGGCCGATCCCACGGTCTGCGAGGGCCTCGACAACGACTGCGACGGCCAGACCGACGAGGGCTGCGACTGCGTCGACGGCCAGAGCCAGCCTTGCGGCAGCAATGTGGGCCAGTGCCGCCGAGGCACTCAGCGCTGCGTCGGGGGCCGCTTCGGGGCCTGCGTGGGACAGACGACCCCCGCCGACGAGGTGTGCGACGGCCTCGACAACGACTGCGACGGGCAGATCGACGAGGAGATCGCCGCGCCCTCCTGCCTGCTCACCCAGGGGGTGTGCGCCGGCGCGCTCAAGACCTGCCAGGGCGTGGCCGGCTTCGGGGCCTGCGATCAGGACGAGTACGGGCCGGCGTGGCAGGTCGAAGAGGCCACCTGCGATCGCCGCGACAACGACTGCGACGGCCAGACCGACGAGGGCTGCGACTGCGTCGACGGCGAGATCCAGCGCTGCGGCTCGGACGTGGGGGCCTGCGAGGCCGGCGCCCAGACCTGCGCGCAGGGGCGCTGGGGATCGTGTCAGGGCGAGGTGGTGCCGGAGGTGGAGGTGTGCGACGGCTTCGACAACGACTGCGACGGCCAGACCGACGAGGCGCTTGAGGCGCCCGCCTGCGCGTTGGGGCAGGGGGTGTGCGCCGGCGCCGCTCAGGCCTGCGGCGGCCGGCAAGGCTGGCTGCCCTGCGGTGACGCCCAGTACGGGCCGGACTACGACGGCTCCGTGGAGGTGGCCTGCGACGGCCGGGACAACGACTGCGACGGCCTCATCGACGAGCAGTGCGACTGCCTGCCCCAGGACATCCAGGTCTGCGGCTCGGACGTGGGGGCCTGCGAGCAGGGCGCGCAGCGCTGCGTCGAGGGTGCCTTCGGGAGCTGCGAGGGCGAGATCGCCGCGGCCGCCGAGGTCTGCGACGGCGCCGACAACGACTGCGACGGCGCCAAGGACGAGGGGCTGGAGAGGCCCTGCGCCCGGCAGCTCGGGGTGTGCGCCGGGGCGCAGGTGGGGTGCAACAACGGCGCCTTCCCGGTCTGCGGCGCGGATCAGTACGGGCCGCGCTTCGCAGCCGAGGAGAGCGGCTTGAACTGCGACGGGCTGGACAACGACTGCGACGGCCTCGTCGACGAGGCCTGCCCGCCGCCGCAGATCGTGATCAGCGAGCTGCTCTACGACGAGGTCGGCTCGGACACGGGCCGGACTCTCTTCGTCGAGCTGACCGGGCCCTCGCTGACGCCGCTCGGCGGGCTGCGCCTGGAGGCCGTCAACGGCAATGGCGGGCAGATCACCCACGCCATCGACCTGCCCAACGCCCTCATCCCCTTCAACGGCGTCTTCCTCATCGCCGAGCGCGCCGGATCCCAGACGCTGCGCGACATCGCCGCCTTCCTCGTCGACGACCTCGATCTCCAGAACGGCCCGGACTCGCTGCGCCTGGTCTGGAACCCCGGCACGTCCATGGAGCGCGTCATCGACGCGATCGGCTACGGCAACTTCGGCGTCGGCGACGTCTTCGCTGGCGAGGGCGACAGCGCCACGGGGGCGCCCGCTGGCCAGTCGCTCGCGCGGGACGAGGCGGGGAGGGACACGAACAACAACCGGGCAGACTTCGCGCGATCCAGCGCCCGCGGGCTCGGGGTGCCGACGCCCGGCGGCGCCCCGCTGCCCAAAGTCCACCTCCGCCTGCTCTGGGACAGCGATGAGGCCGACCTCGATCTCCACCTGCTGCGCTCGGGGGCCGAGTTCGGCGGCGAGGGCGACTGCCACTGGCTCAACCGGAACCCCGACTGGGGCGTCGCCGGATCATCCCTCGACGACCCACGCCTGGATCGGGACGACTTCGACGGCCTCGGCCCCGAGATCACCAACATCTCGCTGCCGGCCCTCGACACCTACCTCGTGCAGGTCCACGTCTACGGCGCGCTCTCGCCGACCCTCGCCCTGGTGACCCTTTACGTCGACGGCGGCGGTACGCCGGGCACGAACGAGTTCCTGGCCACTCTGGAGTTGCCCGCGACGGACACCCACTGGGCGGTCTTCGAAGTTGTGGTCACCGAGGCCGGCGTCTCCGTGGTGCCGCGCGGCGAGACCGCGCTTGTGCCCTTCGACGGACCCTGATCCACCCCGCGAGCGCTCCTCCCCGCCGCGCCCTCCCCCCGCCACCCTCGCGAGAGGCAGAGGTCGGGGCTGAGCGCGCTGGTCCTCGCCCAGATGGGCGGAGACCCTCGTGCCGAGGGGAGAGGTAGTGGGACCTTGAATTGTGCTGCATTTCTGCTTCCCTCCCCTCAAGCAACACGCGGACCAAGTTTCTGCATCATATGATGGATGTGGCGCGATCGCGTGGTAGAGGGCGGCGACGCTCAATTCAAGGCCATCGACAAGGGCACGCTTCGTCGAGAGTGTCAAAAATTGTCAGAGGGGGTGGCCTTGATGCGGCCCATTTTCGTCACCCCCGCCAGATCACAGGGGTGATGTGGGACAAGGTGGTCTGCGGCGAAAGGCGGCGACGGAGCGCGAGGGCGTCTGTGAGGGGAGCGAGCGCGTCGGGCGGTGCCAAATATCGTCAGTCGCAAGGGTTGCACAAGCGCGACAAGAATTCTTGTCACGCTCGCCCTGTCGCGCTCGCGTCGACGCGCCGATGGTCGCTGTCAGGCTCTCCGATGGTCGCTGTTGGGCTCGCCGCGCTGACATGGCCTCTGGCCGGGGGCGGCTCAGGGAGCTGTCGGGCGAGCGCGAAGCAGCAGCGTGTCGCCGAGGATCTCGGGGGGGATCGAGCCCTCGCGCAGTGCCCTGGGGCTGATCGCGGCGAAGGCGTCGATCAGGCTGGCCGCCAGCTCTCGGGTGAGGGTTTTTATCAAGGCGCGGCCCTCTTCCTCGATGGCCTCGTGGCTCAGCGCGGCCAGCGCCCCGCGGGTCAAGGGATCCTGCGAGAGATCGACGCCGGAGGCCGTCGAGGCGCGCAGCGGACCCTCGATCAGGGCGGCGAGCTCTTCGACGCTCAGCGGCCTGAGGCGCTCCGGGGCGCCCAGGGCGCGCAGCGCCACGAAGGTGCGCAGGCAGGTCGCCAGGGTGATCGACTCGACCGGGGGCAGCGTCCCCTCTTCGAAGGCCATCCGGGCCAGCTCGCCGCGATCCACGCCGGCCAGGCCAAAGAGCGCCGTGACCTTGAAGGCCAGCCGGGCCAGCCGCGACGCGGCGCGCTCGACCTGATCGAGCGATTCGAAGGGGACGAGGTAGTCCCGGCTCGGATCGTGGTAGAGGGGGCGCGGCTTGCCGAGCCCCTCGATGAGCGAGCGCTCGCCGTGGCTCAACAGGCTGTGGGCCAGCTCCCCCGTCAGGCTCAACATCGGCGCCTGCCCCTCCTTGTCCGACAGCCGCCGGGCCTGCTGCGCCAGCCGCACCGTCAGCGTGTACCCCGCCTGGAAGAGCTCCTGCGGGTGCGCGCTGGCCAGCAGCCTCGCCGCAGGCCCAAGCTGGCGCTCCGCGATGAACTCCAGAGCGATGTTGATCGCCCCGAAGACACGCTCGATGATCGTCCGGGTGGCCTCCATGTCCCGCAGCTCGACCCCCTCGGTCGAGATCGCCTTGTTGATCAAGGTCACAAACGCAAACGAGAGCCCCCCGAGATCGACCACGGGCCCCTCCGCGACGACCTCGCCCGACGCCCCCCCCGCCGGGGTCGCGCCCCCCGGCTCGCCGGCGGCCTGCGCCTTGAGCAGGGCCAGCGCGCGGGCCAGGAGGGTGTCGCGCTCCAGGGGGTCGCGGACGGCGTCCGGCAGCAGCATCAGCCCCCCGAAGGGGACAGCGGCGGCGGCCGCCGCCGCCGCGGGCTCATGGAGGTGGCGGCGCAGCGAGGCCGGCTCGCGGGTCGCGTAGATGGCCATCGCCTCGCTCACCTCGATGAAGCCGACGCGCTCAAGCCGGCGCACGCGATCCTGCCACGCCCGCTCCTCCAGTGGGGCGCGCAGCTCCCACCGGACGGTCTCCAGGAGCATCCAGGCCAGCTTCATGTTGACCTCATAGAGCTTGATCAGGAGCTGGCGCAGCGCGCGCGTGGTGTCCTCGTCGTCGTCGTAGACGATCAAGTAGACCCCGTCGTAGGTCTCGTGGGAGCTGTCCATGACGACCAGCTCCTCGGGCAGCTCGCCGTCCTCGTCGACCGTGAAGACCTGGGCGTGATCGCGCAGCAGCAGCGCCAGCGGCTCGAAGTCGAGCTTGTCCATCAAGCGCGTGAAGCGCTTGTCGGAGGACTGGAAGAGCACCTCCAGCCACTCGACCAGGGGCGGCCCCTGGAAGGCGTCCTTGCGCCAGCAGTCCAGATCGATGAAGGCCTGGACCTGTCGGGGGCTGGCCGCCATGACCAGCTCGACGGCGTCCTCAAGGCCCACCTCGCGCACGAGGTGGTAGAGGGCCACGGGCTCGACGCTGCGCACCGCCTTGCGCGCGTCGGGGCGCTCCAGCAGGGCCTCCATGCGCGCCCTGGGCGAGAGCGAGTGGAGCCCTTCGAGGTCGGCAGGGCCGAGCGGGGCGATGGCGTCGGGCTTCTTCTTCTTCGTCATGGGAGGCTCCAGCGGTCGGTGGGCGCGATCGCCGACCCAGAGGAAGGAGGGCAGGGCGGCGCCGGGCTCGGGACAATAGACGCGCTCGTTCGGATCGGCAAGCGACGCTCGCCCCAGGCTCGACGATCGCCCCACGCACGACGAGCGCCCCACGCTCCACGCCCCACGAGCGCCCCAACGCCCTACGGTCGCTCCCATGCCCCACGAACGCCCCACGCTCGACGATCACCCCCACGCACGACGAACGCCCCACGCTCCTCGCACCGCCCCGTTGGGGCGGGCGTCGAACTGGCGAACGCAGGGTGGCCCTCCGTTCACCTCGACCTTCGAGCTGTCGTGAGCCTGCGCGCCGAAAGGTCGTCGCCGGGGCGCTCAAGGCACCGCGCTCGCGATCGGGCAAGTCGGTTGCAAAGGCCCTCCGAGTGGGATAGAACCATGCGCCAGCAAATCGCGCGGGGCTACAGGGCCTCCTTGAACTCCCCGCGCCCTTCCCCAACACGGTCCACGATCACGTGTCCATCTTCTTCTTTCGCCAGTTCTTCACCAGGATCCCCTGCCGCGTCGTAGAGCCACGGGGGGCGCGCGCCCTGGCCGCGGGAAGGGATGGACACAAGGTCGATGTGATGGTCGCCATGAACCGAACAATGAGAACGAGATCGCTTGTGAACCCGACGCTCGCGTGCGGGCTGATGTTGACGCTGGGGGTGTGCGCGCTGGGGTGCGACACGGTGGCGGAGATCAGCTTCGACATCCGCAAGTACGATCGGGTGGCGGCCAGCGGCGTGACGAACGTCAACGCCTGCCTGGACGACGACTCGCGGGCGGAGCTGCGCTTCGTCCTGCTCGATCAGGAGAACAACGTCATCCGGCCCGGCGATCAACTCTCGACCGTGACGGTCGAGGCGGCCAGCTTCAATTCGAACAACGTCTCTCTGGAGCAGGGCCGCCTCTACTCGGTCAGCCCCAAGGGGCTGCTGTTGTGCGCCCAGCAGTGCGCGGACGGCGCCGGCTGCGACGTGGGCCTGGAGTGTTTCGACGGCTTCTGCCTCAAGACGAGCGAGGACAGCCCCGCCGACGCCTGCCTGACGGCGGGGATGGATCAGTGCCAGCCCTACCGATCGGAGATCGACGCGCTGGACGGCTTTTTGGGGACGGAGAAGGTCAGCCTGTGCCGATCGACCTGCGCGGCCGACGCCGACTGCCCCTCGGGCAGCTGCGTGGCCTCGCCGGAGGGGGCGATGTACTGCGCGCTGAGCGACATCGGCGACTTCTGCACGACGCGCAACCAGTGCCAGAGCGGCTTCGAGTGTCTGCCCATCGAGGGCGACCGCGGCGGCCCCGGCGGCACGGAGCGCAAGTTCTGCACCCGCGAGACGACGCTGCAGGTGGCCAACGGCTCGATGGCCTTCGTCAGCCCGCCGGCCCAGGGGGTCAACGAGGCGCCGCGGGCGATCGCGCTGGTGATGGACAACTCGGGCTCGCTCTTCGGCCGCGGGGTCGTCGAGGACGACCGTACGGTGAAGCTCAACCGGGCCACGGACCCCGATCTCTTCCGGATCGCCTCGGGCAAGGCCTTCCTGCTCAACCTCAACTCCAAGAGCTACCGGCAGAACACGGGCATCTCGGTGTGGTCCTTCCGGGGGGAGTCGGAGCTGGGCGTCAAGCCGCTGACGGGTCGGATCGACGTGTCGCCGGTCAACCCCTACGTCGGCAACTTCGACGTGGCCCGGACCTCGCTCGATCGCTTGAGCTCGGACAGCGACTTTGGCCGCTCGAACGTCTTCCAGGCCGTCACGGTCGTGTCGCAGAACATGATCGATCTTTGCAACGACAACCCGAACTGCCAGACCCTCAGCGATCTTCGCGACACGTCGATCGTGCTCTTCACGGACGGGCCGGACGACTCGGTGACGATCACGCCGGGGGCCGACGAGGCCGAGCGGCAGCTTGGCCGTGAGCGCTGGCAGGCCAACCTGGACGAGGCGGTGGCGGTGGCGCAGGCCGCCGGGACCAAGGTCTTCATCATCCACCTGGATCGGGGCGTCGGGCCCGACGGCCTCGAGACGATGGCGGCGGACCCGGCCAACGCCGTGCCCGCGCTGCGCGACGCGCAAGGGCGGACGGGGCCCCTGGCGGAGTTCTCGCAGCTGGCCTGCGCGACGGGCGGCCAGTACGTGTACGTGACCGATCCCTTCGGGCTCAACTTCTACTTCGACCTGTTGACGGACCTCGTCGGCGGCACCTGGAAGGTGGACATGGCCATCGAGGCGCTCGACAGCGTGACGAACAACGGGGCGTACCGCTTCGGCGCCAACGTCTCGGTCAACCTCGACAACCGCACCGAGAGTTTTTTCATGTCGCCCTTCGGGATCCAGACCTCGCTGGGCAAGATCGAGACGGACGACTCCCGTCCGGTGGTCTTCAAGCGCAAGGGGCTGGACGCGGCGCGGGGCGGCCAGCCCGGTGGTGGCGATGGCGACGACGGCGGAGGGGACTCGGGCCGTTGAGAGATCGTGTGTGTAAGATGACTGGCCGCCGAGGGGGCTCCGCTTGAGGGGACCTGCGGCGGGCGAATGGATTGTGGTCGTTCAAGGCGAGAGGAGAGCAGGACAGATGCTGGGCAAGAACAAGCTGACGCTGGTCCTTTTTCTGGTGTTGATGGGGTGGGCGCTCTCGGCGGGCGCGCAGGAGGGCGGCGAACTTGAGGGCGGCCCCGAGGGAGAGGAGGGGGCGCCCTTGCCGACGGACGGCGAGGAGCTGGGCCTGGGCTCGGTCGAGAAGGACCTGGATCTCTACTGGGGTGGCAAGAGGGACGTGTCGGTCGTTCAGAAGCGGCTCTTCGCCAAGGACGGCCGGATGGAGTTCTCGCTCTTCGCGGGCGTGATCCCCAACGATCCCTTCCTGACCTACCTGCCGGTGGGCGGGCGCTTCAACTATTACTTCCTGGAGTCGATCGGGTTGGAGATCGCGGCCTCCTACGTGGGGTCGGGGCTTCAGTTCGAGAGCGAGCTGACGACATTCCTCAAGAATCAGCGCAACATCCGGGCGAACGTGGACCTGCTGGACATCCAGCAGTTCCGGGCGGGCGCGGGCGTGGTGTGGAGCCCCTTCTATGGGAAGCTGGCGCTCTTGCAGAGGAAGCTGAGCCACTTCGACATCAACCTGATGGCGGGCTTCGGCGCGCTTCAGGTGGAGTCGCCGCCGGTCAACGGAATCGGTGAGCCGGAGTCGAAGTTTGAGATCGAGGGGACGCTGGGGGCGGGCTTCCGGTTTTTCCTGACCGATACGGTGACGCTGCGCGTAGACTACAGGCAGTTCATCTTCCAGAAGGTGAACGGCGGCGTGGCCACGCCCAGTGAGCTGACCCTTGGGGTCTCCTTCTTCACGGGCGGCTGAGACCTGTCGGGTCGTCAGCTTCATGCGTTCAACGGATCCTCAGTCGTCGGGCGAGCGCCGCGCGTAGGCGGCGCCACCTGGAGCGTGAATTTTCATGATGGACAGACATCCCCGAATCAAGAGTCGGCCTGCGGCGCGCAGGCTCCTGGGCTTGTTGGTGATTGCGTTGGTGGTGTTCGTGGGGAGCGTCGCGATGGCGCTCAACAAGGACGATCTGCTCAAGATGAAGGAGCAGAAGGTCGACGACGCCATCATCCAGACGCTGGTGCAGGGCAGCGGGCCGCTGAACCTGACGGCGGAGGACGTCGCCAGGCTCAAGTCGCTGGGGGCCGGCGAGGCCTTGCTGAAGTTCTTGACGGACAACGGCCACGTGCTGGTCAAGAGCAACGGCGGCGGGGGGTCGGGGGATCCGGCCTTGCCGGACGGCGAGGTGGATCCGGCCGAGCAGGATCCGGGCGAGATGGCGGCGGAGGCGGCGCGGCGCAAGGCCGAGGAGGACGCGCGGATCAGGGCCGAGGCCGAGAAGCTGCGGCAGGAGGATGAGGCGCGCAAGGTCAAGGAGGCCGAGCTCAACCGCCTGGTCGCCAAGCTGAGCGAGGCGGAGCGGAGCCTGCGCGACGGCAAGAACATGCAGGCGGCCAAGGTCTACCTGGAGTTCCTGTCGCTGGGGCCGGACCCGGAGAGCAACGAGTATTATCAGGCGAAGTTTGGCCTGGCCAGGGCGCTCTTCAACGAGGGGGTCTACTCGGGGGCGCAGGGGCCGACGCTGGAGGTGCTGATGAAGGGGCCCGAGAGCCCGCGCTTCGTCGAGGCCTTCTACATGTTGCGGACCTTGACGCTGGAGAACGGCTACGAGCCGCCGCAGCTTCAGAACCTGACGAAGTTCTTCGTCGAGAACCTGCCGGTGGAGTTTCAGGACGACTTCCACTACTACCTGGGCAAGTTCTTCTACGACTACAACCAGCCGGAGCTGGCCTTCAAGTACCTGGAGAAGGTGACGGCGGACTCGCCGAACAAGGCCGCGGCCTTGTACCTGACGGGGGTGGCGCAGATCGATCCGGAGGTCAAGAAGTACCGCTCGGCGGTCGAGAGCTTCCAGAACGCGATCTTGACGGCGGAGCGCGTCAAGGAGACGGACCCCGAGATCCGGGAGCTGGCCTTCCTGGCGCTGGCGCGGGTGGCCTACGAGGCGACGAACTACGACGGCGCGCTCTATTATTATGAGAAGATCGCGCGCCTTTCGCCGAGGCGCTCAACCGCGCTCTTCGAGTCGGCGTGGACCTTCTTCCTCAAGAACGATTACAACCGGGCCGTGGGGGCCTTCCACTCGCTGCACTCGCCCTACTACGAGCAGTGGTACTACCCGGATCTGTACATCCTGGAGGCGACGGTCTACCTGAACCTGTGCAAGTTCCCGACGGCCAAGGAGTCGCTGGTGGCCTTCAAGGCGCGCTTTTTGGATCAGCAGCCGAGGCTTCAGAGCTTCCTGGCGGCGACGTCCAACCCGGAGGACTTCTACGGCGCGGTGGCCCGGATCTACGAGACGAAGGGGACGGCGGAGTCGTCGGGCCTGCCGATGATCTTCACCCAGGGGATCGTCAACAACGTGGACTTCTTCAACAGCCACCGGATCATCAAGAACCTGACGCTCGAGCAGTCCAAGCTGGAGGCCAACCTGGCCGGGCTCGGGGACTTCGGGGCCGAGGTGCTCGAGCGCGTGCAGACGGCGCGCAAGACGCAGCTGCTGGACGCCGGGATCAAGGTGCAGCAGGCGCTGACGCAGATCGATCAGGAGCTGATCGAGTGGAGCGTCAAGTCCAACGAGATCGAGTTCGAGATCGACGCGGCGCAGGCCGATGAGGTCAAGCGCAAGCTGGTCAACCCCGACTACGTGCCCCCCTCGGCCATCGAGGGGACGACCCTCTTCGTCGTGGCCGATGACTGGCAGTTCTGGCCCTTCGAGGGCGAGTACTGGGTGGACGAGATCGGCAACTACCGCAGCTTCCTGAACGCAGAGTGTATTGAACAATGAAGCCCACACACCGAACCTCAGGCCTCGCCTTGTGGCGCCGCCGCGCGCGGATCGGCGCCGCTGCGCTCCTGCTGTCGCTCCTGACGCCGACCCTGGCGCTGTCCCAGGGCGACCCGGCGGCGGCCGCCGCCGGGGATGACGCCAAGAAGACGGACATCCCCGACAAGCCCAAGACCCTCCAGAAGGACGAGAAGCCCTCGGGGGACAAGAAGGATCTGCCCTCGGGGCCCTCGGCCAGCCGCGACGACTTCGAGGGCCCAGTGCGCGATCCGGCCGAGGTCAAGCGGCTCCAGGAGCAGATCCGCGCGCTGAACCAGAAGCAGATCAGCAAGATCGACCAGATCCTCGCCGTCAAGCCGACCCACGAGCGCAAGGCGGACATGCTCTTCCAGAAGGCGGAGCTGCTCTACGAGGTGCTGGCCTACGACAACCTGCTGGTCAAGGCCGAGTGGATCAAGTGCCTGGAGGCCGTCGACCAGGGCACGCTGGCCGAGGGCTCGTGCAATGAGCCGGTGGCCGATTACACCCTGGCGCTCAACGTCTACAAGCAGGTGCTCCAGGAGTTCCCGGAGTACGGGCGGCTCGACGAGGTCATCTACCGGCTCGGCGACGGGCTGATGAAGGCCGAGAAGAAGAAGGAGGGGATCAGCTTCTTGACCCGGCTGGTCAAGAACTACCCGCAGTCGAAGTACCTGCCCGACAGCCACCTGTCGATCGCGGAGTTCTGGTTCGACCAGAACCTGCTGACGCCGGCCAAGCTCTCCTATGAGGAGGTGCTGCGCTTCAAAGGCTCGCCGCTGGGCAACTACGCGCGCTACAAGCTGGCCTGGGTGCTCTACAACCAGAAGGAGTTCCGCGAGGCGGTCAACACCTTCAAGGCGGTCATCGAGACGGTCGAGGGCGATCCGAAGCAGCAGCAGCTGGCCTTCTCCGGTCAGGCGCTCAACGATCTCGTGGTCTCCTGGGTGGAGATCGAGGGGGGCTGGAAGGAGGCCAGGGACTACTTCATCAAGAAGAGGGACAAGCCCTACGCGCACAAGAAGCTGCGGCAGATGGCCAGCCTCTACGACAACGACGGCAAGAACGAGCCCCGGATCGAGATCTTCGAGTACCTGCTCGCCGACGATCCCGTCGATCCGAAGGCGCCGGACTACTGGGAGGCGATGATCGACGCCAAGAAGAAGATCGGCGCCCGCGAGGACTGGGAGTCCTCGGTGCGGCAGATGATCGGCTACTTCGATCAGAAGGCGCGCTGGTGGGGGACGAACGGCTCGGACAAGAAGGCGGCCTCCAACGCCCGGATGCTGGCCGAGGGCTACCTGGCCCAGCTGGCCACCGAGTACCACCAGAAGGCGCAGAAGACCGGCGACCCGAAGCTCTACGAGCAGGCCGCCAAGGACTACGCGCTCTTTCTGGAGAAGTTCCCCGACTCGGAGGCGGCCTACGACACGCGCTTCTACTACGCCGAGATCCTCTTTGACGAGATCAAGGACTACGAGAAGGCCGCCAACCAGTACCAGGAGGTCATCGCCCAGAAGCCCACGGGTGAGCACGCCAAGCACTGCCAGTTCGCGCTGATCAAGTCCTACGAGGCCCTCGTGCTCAAGGAGCACCCCGAGAGCGTGTTGACGATCCTGGCGGGCAAGTCCGAGCAGAAGGAGGTGCGGATGGAGGCTGTCGCGGCCAGGAAGGACGAGGATCTCAAGGAGGCCGTCAAGAAGGAGCGCAGCGAGCTCTTCAAGTACGAGATCCCCTTCGTGGACGTGAGCGACAAGTGGGCCGAAGTCTACCCGAAGGAGGAGAACACGCCGACGGTCATGTTCGTCGCCGCGGAGATCTACAGGGCGCATGGGCAGTACGACAAGTCGGTGTCGCGCTACGAGCACATCATCAACTTCGCCCCCCAGCACCGCTACGCCTCCTACGCGGGCAACAGCCTGCTGGAGTGCCACAACGAGCTGAGGAACTGGGCCGAGATCGAGCGCTGGGGCCGCTACCTGCTCGACAACAAGATCTTCGACGTCACGCCCCAGGACAAGCTCCAGTCGGCCATCGCCTACGCGGTCAACATGAAGGCCGGCGATCTGCAGACGGAGAAGAAGTTCGACCAGGCCGCCGAGGAGCTCTTGAGGCTGGCCAAGGAGTGGCCGGACTCGGATCTGGCGCCCGGGGCGCTCTTCAACGCCGCGGCGATCTACGAGCGGGGCGACCAGGTCAAGCTGGCCATCCAGTACTATGAGGAGCTGATCAAGCGCTACCCGAAGCACGATCGCGCCCCCGAGGCCCTCTTCGTCATGGGGGCGATCATGGAGGCGCGCCTGAACTTCGAGCGCGCGGCGGAGTTCTTCGAGCGGCTCGGCGACAACAAGGACTGGCGCGAGAACTTCGACAGGTCCAAGGACGCGATCTACAACGCCGGCGTCATCCGCGAGGCGTTGGAGCAGTGGGACACGGCGATCAAGACCTACGAGAAGTTCTTGAAGCTCTACCCCAACGAGAAGGATCTGGCCCCGACGCTGACCTTCCACATCGCCGAGCTCTACGAGAAGGCCGGCAACTCCAAGAAGGCGGCCGAGGCCTACAACAACTACACACGCAAGTACAAGGACGACAAGGACAAGCTGGTCCAGGCCTACGTGCGCATGGGGCTGATCATCAAGGATTCGGGCTCGAAGAAGGCGCGCAAGGACGCCACCGAGCAGTTCATCAAGGCTTATACGACGTGGGAGAAGATCGAGGACGAGGCCAAGAAGAAGGCCACGAAGGACGACGCCGCCGAGGCGCGCTTCCAGATCGCCGAGTACCTCTTCGAGGACTACAAGGCCGCGCCGCTCAATGACCTGAACAAGCTGGAGAAGGAGCTGACGACCAAGGCGGAGCTGCTCAACCAGGCCGAGACGCTCTACTTCGAGATCATCGACCTGCGCACCCCGCTGTGGACGGCCGCGGGCGCCTACCGCATCGGCCAGATGTACAAGGAGTTCTCGGACGCCCTCTACAACTACCCCATCCCCGAGGACCTGCCCGAGGAGTACGTGGACGCTTACCGGGGTCAGATCGACGAGTTCTCCTTCCCGCTCCAGGAGAAGGCGCTCAAGGCCTTCCAGCGCGCGCTGAGCCTGGCCCTTGAGCTCAACGCCTACAACGACTGGAGCGCCAAGAGCGCTCTGGAGATGAGCCGTCTGGAGGCGGAGGCCTACCCGCTGACCAAGCAGGATGGTGTGGAGATGGACCACCCCTCGGAGGTCTTCCTCAAGAGCGACACGCTGACGATGGAAGACGTCAAGAAGAGGGCCGAGGACAGCAAGGCCAGCAAGGCCAACAATTGATCGGGGTCATGGAGCGCGAGATGTTCAAGAAGCTCAACAAGCCGTGCGCCCGCGTGGCGGCGTACTCGATGATAGCGGCCTTCGCGCTGCTCGGCTCGGCCTGCACGGGCTCGGGCGTCAAGGACAAGGGCGACGGGACCGACGAGGCGGTCAAGGAGGCGATGAAGGACGAGCTCGTCCTGCTGCTTGGCACCAAGCGCGAGGCCCTCGACCTTTTCGAAGAGGCCGAGGCGGCCCTCTCCAAGGGCGTCCCGGATCTGGCCGTGGCCAAGGAGAAGCTGGAGAAGGCGCTGGCGATCTCGCCGGACTTCCTGGAGGCGCAGTTCAACCTCGGCTTCGTCTACGAGAGCAACGGCCAGCTCGACAAGGCGCTGGAGGCCTACGTCAAGGCCCAGCAGCTTGATCGCCTCAACACCCACTCGGTCAGCATCATGCTGGCCGTCGGGCGGACCCAGTCGCTCAAGGGCGACTCCGAGGCGGCCCTGAAGAACTTCGAGGAGGCCCACCGGCTCGATCCCGAGAACCTCGCGGTGCTCAACGCGCTCGGCACGGCCAACTCCAAGGCGGGCAAGTACAAGGAGGCCACAGAGTACGTCACCAAGGTCTTGCGCTCGGAGAACGAGAACCTGACGGCGCTCAACACGCTGGCCCAGATCTACACGGCCGAGAACAACCGCTCGATGGCGGTCTACGTCTTCAAGAAGGCCGCCCGCGTGGCGATCGGCGCCATCAAGACCGACGAGGAACTCAGCGCCGAGCCCGCCATCCTCGTGCTCAGCGACAAGGTCAGCAACGCGAACCTCGACCAGGATCTGTCGGCGGACATCTTCAACAACCTCGGCATGATCTACCTCAAGATGGATCAGATGGCGCTGGCGGTCTACAACTTCACGGCCGCCGCCAAGCTCTCCCCGACGCACGTCGAGTCCAGGCTCAACGTCGGGTCCATCTACCTGCGCTACCTCAACTACGACGGCGCCAAGGCGCAGTTCAGCGCGGTGCTCGCCGCCGCGCCCGAGAACTGCGTCGCCAAGCTGGGGCTGGCCGCCAGCAACTACGCCAAGGGCGATCGCGACGACTCCCTGGCCGGCTACAAGGACTACCTGGCCGCCTGCGACGTCAACCACGCCTCCTCCCACCTCCAACTCCAGCGCATCTTTGAGCGCAAGGAGGACTTCGTCTCGGCCGTGACCCACTGCGAGAAGTTCGTCGAGCTTGCCAAACCCAAGGAGGGCGATCCCGTGACGGCCGCCTACTGCGGCGCCCTCAAGAACATGGGCTCCCTCAAGCGCGACACGCCCGTCGAAGGAGGCGAGAAGGGTCCCGATGGGGAGGAGATCCCGCCCGAGGGCGAGGAGATCGCCCCCGAGGGCGGAGAGATCGCCCCCGAAGGCGAGGAGATCGCCCCTGAGGGCGAAGAGATCGCCCCTGAGGGCGAGGAGCCCCCTCCCGGTGGTGAAGCCCCCGAGGGCGGAGAGATCGCCCCTGAGTGAGGGCGCAGCACGAGGCCCGATGAGCGCGGCCTCCTTGCGCGCCTCTCCGGGATCCCCTCTCCCTCGCCCCCCTTCGCATGACCCACCGCGCCGCTCTCCATCGGGCCGATCTTGCGCCTTCGACACCGCGCCGTTCGGCGGGCCGGGTGTCCCAGCGCTCGTCTTCGAGGCTCGGCAGGGGCGATCGGTGGCCGTGGGAGGGCGTCGGTGGCCGGTTGCGGTGTCAGGGAGGAGGTGGTATATTCGACAGGGTGTTTTGTTCGGGCTTTCTGGCCTGCCAATCCACCTTCTTAGATCCAGTTTTCCTGGGTGGGCGTTCCCACCAGCGCCTCATCGGCTCTCCCTTTCTGGAATCAACGCCATCGGGGAGAAGGTTGATGAAGGTGAGGGACGCCTTGATCGCTTCGGTGATCTTGGTTGGGCAGGAGTCATCAGAGGGGTTGTCATGAAGCGCGTGTTTTTGTTCCTGGTGGTCTTGTTGGGGTTCGGGTTGGTGTCGACGTCGGCCTTCGCGCAGGATGAGGACGTCAAGACGAAGTTCTACGACTTCGACGACATGCTCATCGACGGCGAGTTCAAGAAGCCCGAGGGCTTCGTCTACGGCGCGATCGAGAAGGCGAAGTTCGATCGCCTGTTGAGCCTCAAGAAGAGCTTCCTGCCCAAGATCGAGGAGACGGCCAAGTCCGACGTCCTCAAGCGCTGACGTCGGGCCGGTTTGGTGTCCACGGCCTCGATCGAGGCGCGTGGACGTTGAGGTGTGCGGCGGCGCTCGCCAGAGAGACAGCCAGTGAGAAGGGGCGTCTTGCTCCCTCGCGGCCCACTGAGAGCTTTCATCATGAGGATCGTCTGCGACAGCTGCGGGACCAAGTACTCCATCAGCGACGATAAGGTCCGGGGCAAGGTCTTCAAGATCCGCTGCAAGAGCTGCAGCCATGTGATCATCGTCCGAGGGGACGGAGAGGACGGGGCCGGGAGCGTGGACGCTGGCGGCGGCGGTGCCGATGCCGTGTGGTTCATCGTCCGTAATGGGCAGCAGGATGGCCCCTTTACGCCTCAGGACATCGGCGGCTTCATCGCTCTTGGCGAGGTGACCCCGGAGACCTACGCGTGGCGCGAGGGCTTCGCGGACTGGTTGCCGCTCTCGGCCGCCGAGGGCCTCAGCCACCTCGTCAAGGCTGCGCCGGCTGAGTCCGCCCTGATGCAGGCGACGGACGCCATCTCGGTCGACGGCTTCGACGACGGCGGGGCCACGCGCGTGGTCAGCAACTTCACCTTCAACCCTCCCCCCGCAGAGCCCGCTCCTGTCCCCAGAGCCGCCGCTGCGCCTGCGCCCGTGCGCGCCCCGGATCCCGCCCCCTATTCCGCCCCGGATCCCGCGCCCATCGCCTCCTTGTCGGGCGGCGTGGCGCTGGGCGGAGGCGGCTTTGGCGGCGCGGCGGTGGCTGGCTTCGGGGGAGGCATGATGGAGCTCGGCGACAGCCCCAGCTTCGCCGAGGATCCCGTGCCCTCCATCTCCGGCATGGGCAGCCTCGCCCCGGCGAGCCTCGACTCTGCCTTGAGCAAGGAGCCCGTGCCGACCTCGGCCAAGCCCTCCAACGGCGTCTCTCGCCGCAATGGCCACATGGTCGCCTCGCGCAATGAGGACTCGGTCCTCTTCAGCCTCAACAGCCTGGCCTCGACCACCTCCAACGAGAGCGAGGAGCCCAAGAATACCGAGGCCAGCGGCCTGATCGACATCATGTCGCTTCAGTCCTCCAGCGTGGCCGTCGCCTCCGGGCGCGGGGCCGCCGGGCACTCCAGCCCCGCCGCGGATCCCTTCGGCGCCGGGGTCGCCGGACCCGCCATCGCCGTCCCTGCGATGATCCCGATGGGGACGCGCAAGTCCAACCTGCCGCTCTTCCTGGGCATCGGCGGCGGGGTCTTCGTCATCCTCCTGCTCGTGGGCACCATCGCGGCGCTGCTCATCTTCCGGGATACCGATCCCAAGGTCGTCGAGGTCCCGGCCGAGAACCCCATCCTGGCCGCCAACACCCCTCAAAAGGGCGCCGAGGAGCCAGGCGAGGCGAAGCCTGAGGCCGGCGAGGCGAAGCCCGAGGCCGGCGAGGCCGAGGGCGCCGACAAGGGCGAGGAAGACAAGGACGAGGCCGTCGCCGACAAGGGCGAAGAGGCCGACAAGGCCGCGGAAGGCGACAACAAGGAGGCGGTCGCCGACAACAAGCTCGACAAGAACGCCGCCGAGGCCAAGGTGCCGGCCGTGCCCAAGACCGCAGAAGAGATCCGGAAGGAGCGCGAGGAGCGCGAGAAGCGCCTCGCCGAGCTGGCCGCCAAGGAGCGCGAGAACAAGGACAAGGAGCCGCCCGTCAAGGAGGACGTCAAGACCCCGCCGAAGGGCGGGGGCGGCGATGCCATCGACGACATCATCAGCGGGATTGGCGGCAAGAAGCCCCCGAAGGGCGACGATCCCGTCGTCAAGGAGGACAAGACCCCCCCGCCCACCGGCGCCAAGAAGGCCCTGGAGAAGAGCGAGGTCCAGCGCGTCATCCGCGGCGCCTACGGCAGCGTCAACTCCTGCAACTCCAGCCAGGCCGAGCAGCAGACCGGAACGGTGACCGTCAAGTTCACCATCCAGCCCAACGGCAGCGTCGGCGGCGCTCAGGTCACCGGGGCCTTCGCAGGCTCCCCCGTCGGCGGGTGCATCGCCCGCGTCGTCCGCGGCCTGAACTTCCCGGCCTTTGATGGCAGCCCCCTGACCATCACCTTCCCCTTCGTTTTGCGTTGACCCTGAAGCCCCCCTTGATGACAACCCCTCAGATCCTCTCCGTCGGCCTTGTTCTCGTCGCCTCTCTCCTGGGTGCGGCCAACGCCAGCGCCGAGGGCGGGGGCCTCCTCTACCAATTTGACAAGACCCCGATCCATTACGCCTTGACGATGAACCAGCGCGTCGAGGTGGATCTTGGCGCCGGCTCAAGGCAGACCGGCGCCAGGATCAACGCCAGGGTGTCCTGCGCTCTGGAGAAGACGACGCCCGAGGGCGACCTCGTCGTCGGCCTCCGCTTCTCGGATCTGAGCGGCGAGTTCACCGCGCAAGGCAAGCCGATCACGGGCGTCGATCTGTCTCAACTCGGCGTCCTGCGCTCCAGCGCGACGCTCAAGCCGACAGGCTCGGTCACCAGGACCCTCATGCCCTCGGCCAACCGTCAGATCGACCGGACCTTCCGCTTGCTCCAGGACGCCTTCCTGCGCTCTCTGCCCGTCCTGCCCGAGGGCGGCGAGGCGGCCATCGGCGCCACCTGGCAGGACACCCGGACCGAGCGATACGAGGTCGACGATCGGATCGTGGAGACGAAGCTCTCGCGCACCTTCAAGCTCGTCAAAGTCGACCCGAAGGGGGTCGGCTCCGGGCGACTCGCCCGAATCGAGATCCAGATCAGCCTGGAGACCACCAGCAGGATGAGCGACGACAAGGGCAGCCCCCTTGAGCGCCTCGGCTCGGCCACGGGCAAGGGCCACGCCCTCTTTGATCTGGACGCCGGCCACCCTCGCGAGGTCCACCTCGAGGTCGATCACCAGAGCAAGGACAACACGGGCGCCAGGCAGCGCACTGCCCTCACCTTCGACCTCGCCTACGCCCCCGAGGGCTGATCTTCAAACACCAGGACAGTCCCCGCAGGCGGCATCTCGCCCTTGAGCAGCTCGAAGGCGCCCTCGCGGCGGATCGCGGCGCGCCCCCCGCGCGCCAGGAAGTCGTCCACGGGCGCGAGGTGGGGCAAGGCGCAGCGCCCGGTCCCGAAGTGGATGGGGACGATGAGCCGGGCCTGGAGGCGGAGCGCCAGCTCGTGGGCCTCGGCGGGGCCGATCGTGTAGTAGCCACCGCAGGCCAGCAGCAGGACGTCGACCGGCTCGCCCTCGTTGAGCGCGTCGAGCGCGTCGGGTTCGGGCAGCGCGCCGATGTCGCCGGTGTGGACGACGCTCAGCCCGTCCACGATGACGCGCAGCATCCAGCTGCTCCCGCCGCGGAGGCGACCGAGCCAGGCGTCGTGATCGACCTTGAGGGAGCGGATCGACAGCGCGCGGACGATCTCTGCATCCCCTTGATCTCGTTGAGGAAAGAAGACGCGAGCGCGACCGAAGGGGGCGGCGTGGCAATGGTCGAGGTGATCGTGGGTGATGAGCAGGTCGTCGGGGTCGAAGTCGATGGGCGGGTAGCCCATCAGGCCGCCAAAGCCGCCGGGCTCATAAGGATCAAAGAGGATCCGGTGGCCGGCGACGGGCAGCAGACGGGCGGTGAGGCCGAGGGCTGCGTGCCCGAAGTGTTCGAGGATCACTCCTTGTAGCTCTCGGGCTCGGAGTCGTCCTGGTAGGGATCGCGGGTGCCCTCCTTGCGCTTGCAGGGGATCTCGGCCAGGGCGAACTTGATGTTTCCGGTGTCGATCACGCAGGCCTTGCCCTTGAAGGCGGCCGGCAGCTTCCGTTGGAATTCACCGTTGTAGCGTGAGAACTCCATGATGGCGTAGAAGCCCTTGTCCTTGTTCTGGGCGAGGAAGTGGTCGAACTCATGGTCCTCACGGATGGGGATGACCTCGTTCTGGGTGTAGTAGGTTTCTCCGCGCCAGTTGAGCTTGTAGCTCAGGGCTTGTTCGGCGCAGTAGCGCTTCATGGGGTCGTGTCCTGGGGGGCCATCGATGGGCTGGCAACGGGCGTAGTAGCTGTCCCAGACGCCCTTCTGGCTCCAGGTGCTCGACAGGGTGGGCATGTAGTCGAAGAGGCAGAAGGCGGTCATCAGGACGGCGCTGGCGCCGAGGAGGGCGACGGCGGCGCGGCGCATCAGGGGTCGAGAGGAGATGGCCAGGGCGGCGCCGGTGGAGGCCAGCGCGACGATGAGGGCCTGCTTGAGCTGGAGGTCCTGGTTCCAGGGGTCGAACCAGTTCCGGTCGTATTTGTAGGTGAAGAGGTTCTTGAGGTGCTGGGGTTCTGCGATCAGATCCCAGCCGACGAAGATGACGAGGGCGGCGCTCAGGGAGGCCAGGGCCCAGGAGAAGTGCCGCCGGGTCGAGGTCGCCAGGAGGTCGTCGAGGAGGAGGGCGATGAGGAAGCAGGCCGCGGGGATGGCGGGGAAGATGTAGTGGTGGAACTTGGTGCTCGACAGGGTGAAGAGGGTGAAGGTGAAGACGAGCCAGATGACGAGCAGGAGGGTGGCCTGTTGTCGGTCGTCGCGGGCGCCGAGGCCCTTGCCCATCAAGAGGCGGATCATGGCGGCGGGCAGGAAGGCGCCCCAGGGCCAGAGCCCGAAGCCGGCCCATCGGATGTAATGCTCGAAGGAGCCCGAGTCGATCTGGTGGACGCCGGTGGCGAGGCGCTTGAAGTGGTCGTGGATGAAGAAGCGCTGGAAGTAGGCGTCGCCGTGGCGCACGAGCATGGCGACGTACCAGGGGAAGGAGGCGGCGATGAAGACGCCGGCGCCGCGCGCGAGCTCCATCTCGGCCAGCCGTCGCCACTGGCCGGTCAGCAGGAGGAAGAGGAAGATGAAGGCGCCGGGCAGGGCGAGCCCGAGCAAGCCCTTGGAGAGCGAGGCGAGGCCGATGAAGAGGTAGAAGCCGAAGAGGTGGATCTGTCGGTTGGAGCAGCGGCCGCCCCGGGCGGCGGTCAGGATCACGGCGGTCAGGATGGCGCCGTAGAGGATGGCGTGGACGGGGCCCCAGGAGAAGAAGGCGCGCAGCGGCCCGAGTTGATCGCCCTGCCAGCGGCCGAGCCCGGTCCAGACGATGACGAGCTGGGGGACGACGGCCAGCAGGATCATGGCGAAGGTGCCCCACAGGGCGGGCCGGGAGGCGGTGGCCTCGCGGTCGCGGCCAAAGAGGGCCATCATGAAGAAGCACAGGCCGATGGTCATGTTGCCGACGAAGGGCATGTCGGTCTGGGCCTGTCGGGAGAGCATGGCGAAGAAGGGGGAGGTCAGCAGGGTGAGCGCCATCAGGAAGCCGACGCGGCGCGAGTAGATCCGCTCGCCCATCGAGTAGCCCATGACGACGGCGACGACGGCGATCAGCGCGACGCCGAGCCGGATGGCCAGCTCCGTGAAGCCGAAGAGCTCAAGGCCGAGGGCCATCAGCCACATCAGGAGGATGGGCTTGGAGAAGAAGAAGGTGCCCTCCTGGGCGCCCTGGGCGTTCTTCCAGTGGCCTCCCCACCAGGTCGAGATCCAGTCGTGGCGCTCGACGATCTGCCGTCCGACCTCGCCGTAGTGCGTCTCCCAGGGGTCCCAGAGGCCGAAGCTGCCCAGCATGGGGAGGAGGAGCGCGGAGGCGACGGCCAGGACGATGGCCCTGTCGATCCAGACGGCGCGGTTGGAGATCGAGGGGGCCTGAGCCTCGCTCATGGGCAGCTCCGGACATGTTCAAGGGCAAGCGATCAGCCCGTCGTCGTCAAGATGGCGGCGGGGGGGCTCTGGGCTTGCGCGGCGGGGCGCAGGGGGTAGAGGCGCTGTCGGCGGCCAAAGTGCCGGTCGACGGCGGACATGACCTCGTGGCAGTCGACCATGTCGGTGATGTAGTCGAGCTTGCCGGTGTTCAGGGTGACGACGGGGGAGAGGTCGTAGCCGTCGATCCAGGCGTCGTAGAGCACCTGCAGTTTCTTGAGGTAGGACAGGGGGATGCTCTGCTCGGCGGGCCGGCCGCGCTCCTTGATGCGCCTTCGGGTGGTGCGCATCGAGCACTTGAGGTAGATCATCAGGTCCGGCGGCCGGAGGGTGTCGCGGATGGACTCGTAGAGCGCGCGGTAGGTCTTGTAGTCGCGCGGGTCCATGATGTTGCTGCGGTGGAGGTGCTCGGCGAAGATCTCGGCGTCTTCCCAGATCGTGCGGTCCTGGATCACGTCCACGGGGCTGTGGTTGAGCTCGCGGTGGAGCTTGTGCTTGGCCCCGAGGAAATAGATCTGGCTGTGGAAGGCATATCGACCCATGTCGGCGTAGAAGTCCTCCAGGTAGGGGTTCTCGTCGTTGGGTTCGAAGTAGGGCTTGAGATCGTACCTGTGGCAGAGGAACTCCACGAGCGAAGACTTGCCCACGCCGATGTTGCCCGCGACGGCGAGGTAGCGCTGCTGGGCCTTCCCGTTTGTTGAAGTCAGAGTGGTCACGACGGGCCTTGTCTTGTAATGAGCGTGGGTCTGTGTATGGGTTGGTGCGCCGCCCAATGAGGCTCTGAGGGTACGCCAAGGACCAGCGGCCGAACAAGGGAAATGATCGATGGGAGGCGCGCTTTTGCCCGCCGATCCCCTCGTGATCGATGTGGAGGATTCATGGGCAGCGACAGGCAGGCTCCATCGTCGCCTCGGCCAGGTGGGGCGTGGCTCGCGTTCGTGGTTGCGTCCCTGGCCGGGGTGGGGCTGTCGATCTACCTCACCTACGTCCACGCCGTCGTGACCTTCGCCGGCGAGAAGGTCGAGGGGCTTTGCAACCTGTCGAGCAGGATCAACTGCAATGTGGCCGCCGGGAGCCAGTTCTCCGAGGTCGGCGGCATTCCCATCGCCTTGATCGGCCTGGGCTTCTACCTCGGGACGCTGCTTATCCTGCTGCTCTTTCGCAAGAGCGGCGACAAGTTCGCGCCCCACATCCTGCTGGCCCTCTACGGCGGCGCGGTGCTCTACTCGCTCTTCCTCGGCGGGGTGTCGGCCTTCATCCTGCAGTCCTTCTGCTGGGCCTGCACGAGCCTGTACCTGGTCAACATCCTCGGCCTGCTGCTGGCCCGCGCGCTGGTCGGCCAGCCCTACGGCGCCGCCCTCAAGGAGCTCTTCGGGAACATCGGGCGCGTGGCGCCCTCGCCGGTGGCCTTCGGCTTCGTCGTCACCATGATCGTCGCCGTCGTCGCCGGCACCGCGCTGGTCCATCAGCTCGGGCAGGGCTTGAAGAAGACCGACGCCGAGCACCTGGCCGAGGCCGAGGCGTGGGTCCTCGAAGAGTTCTCCCGCACCCCGAGCCTGACCCCGGCCCAGATCAAGCGCCTCCACGGCACGGGCCACGCCAAGGGCGCCGAGGGGGACAAGGCCCTCGTGACGATCGCGGAGTTCTCCGACTTCGAGTGCCCCTTCTGCTCGCGCGTCGCTCCCGATCTCATGAAGATCATTGAGGATCCGCTCTACAAGGGCAAGGTCCGGGTCGTCTTCCACCACAACCCCCTCGACATGGCCTGCAACAAGCGCCTGAGCAAGCCCTTCCACCAGCACGCCTGCCAGGCCGCCAAGGTGGCGATCTGCGCCGAGGAGCAGGGCCAGTTCTGGCCGATGCACGACCGCCTCTTCGAGAACCAGCGCGCGCTCGGCCCCGAGCACGCCGAAGAGCACGCGCGGGCGCTCTCGCTCAACGTCAAGGAGCTGACCGACTGCGTGGCCAGCGGCCGCCCCGACGCCGTCATCCAGGCCGACGTGGCGCTGGCCAAGGATCTGGACGTCAAGGGCACCCCGACCCTCTTCATCAACGGCCGCCTCGTGCGCGGCGCCGTGCCCTTCTGGAAGATGAAGGCGGCGCTGGACCACGAGCTTCGAGGCGCCGCAGGGACGCCGTAACCAGGGCGCCTCGCGGGCGCGGATTGACAGGGATCAGGGCGGATCGGTAGATTGAGAGAGGCAATGTGACCCCAAGAGAAGAGGCGACTCATCAACCCCAGAGCGCAATGACGATCGAAGCCCAGGCGCGGGCGGCGCGCCGAGCGGCGCCCTTGATCGCGTCGGCGTCGTCGACGACCAAGTCGGGCGCGCTGATGAGGATGGCGGACGCGCTGCAGGCGCGCGCCGCCGCGATCCTCGACGCGAACGCGGCCGACGTCGAGGAGGCGCGGGCCGCGGTCGAGCGCGGCGATCTTGGCGCGGCCTTCGTGGACAGGCTCCTGCTGGACGAGGGGCGGCTTGAGGCGATGGCCGGCGCGGTGCGGGAGGTCGCCGCGGCGGACGATCCCATCGGGCGGGAGGACGAGTCGTGGCTGCGGCCCAACGGGCTGCGCGTCTCCAGGCGGCGGATCCCGCTGGGCGTCGTCGGGATCATCTACGAGGCGCGCCCGAACGTGACCTCGGACGCGGCGGCGCTGTGCCTCAAGGCCGGCAATGCGGTGGTGCTCAAGGGCGGCAGCGACGCCCTGCGGAGCAACCGGGCGGTGGTCGAGGCGCTGCGCGCCGGGCTGGCGGCCGGCGGGATCGACCCGGCCGTGCTGCAGTTCATCGACAGCGCCGACCGCGAGAGCATCCTGGCGCTCTTGAGCCAGGAGGAGAGCGTCGACCTGATCATCCCGAGGGGCGGCGAGGGCCTGGTGCGCTTCGTGTCGGCGCACTCCCGGATCCCGGTGATCAAGCATTACAAGGGGGTCTGCCACGTCTACCTCGACGCGACGGCGGACGCGGACAAGGCCGTCTCCATCGTGATCAACGGCAAGGTCCAGCGCCCGAGCGTGTGCAACGCGATCGAGACGGTGCTTGTCCACCGGTCGCGCGCCGAGGATCTGCTGCCGGCCGTGGCCGAGGGGCTCATGGGCCACGGCGTCAGGCTGCACCTTGACGAGCGCGCCCTGGCCGCGCTAAAGGGTCGCGGCCTCTTTGATCCGGCGCTCTGCGTGCCGGCGACCGAGGAGGATTTCTTCGCCGAGTACCTGAGCCTCGACGTGGCCGTGGCCGTCGTCGATGATCTGGACGCGGCGATAGGTCACATCCAGACCTACGGCTCGGACCACACCGAGGCGATCGTGACGGAGTCGGTGGGGCAGGCCGAGGCCTTCTTGAGCCGGGTCAACAGCTCCGTAGTGCTGGTCAACGCCTCGACGCGCTTCGCCGACGGCGGCCAGCTCGGCCTCGGTGCCGAGATCGGCATCTCGACGACGAAGCTCCATGCCTTTGGCCCGATGGGGCTCAGGGAATTGACCACGACCAAGTTTGTCATCCGCGGAGATGGCCAGATCAGGGGCTGAGGCCCCGACGAGGGAGCATGGCAGAGAAGGACAAGGCGGGCTCGCCCGAGGGCGCCGACAAGGCGACCATGGACACCACGATCGAGAACATGGCGCGCGAGATCGCCGAGGCGGCCTGGGACAGGAAGGCCCTCGATCTGGAGATCATCGACGTCCGCAAGATGGTCAGCTATTGCGATTACTTCGTCCTGTGCACGGGCCGCTCGGACAGGCAGGTGCAGGCGATCGCGGACGGCATCGGCGGGGATCTGCGCGAGCTGGGCTACCGGGCCCGCGGGGTCGAGGGCGCCCAGCAGGGCCTGTGGGTGCTGATGGACTACGGCGACATCGTCGTCCACATCTTCCACATCAACGAGCGCGAGAAGTACAGCCTCGAGCGGCTCTGGATGGACGCCCCCCGGCTCCCCATCCAGATCCCCGAGGGCCTGACCACCGAGCGCGACGCTGAAGGCTTCGGCGGCTGACCCGCCCATGCGCGTCCGGATCATCGCCGTGGGCAAGCTGCGAGAGCCCCACTACCGCAGCGCCGCCGATGTCTACCTCGGCCGCCTCAAGCACGTCATCGGCGTCGAGGAGGTCGAGGTGCGCGAGGCGCGCAAGACCGAGCGGCACAACCCCGAGCGCGGCGTGGCCGCCGAGGCCGACAGCCTCCTGGGGGCGCTTCCGGCCAGCGGCACCGTCGTGGTCATGGACGAGAGGGGCCGCCAGGAGAGCAGCGAGGCGCTGGCGGCCTTCATCGAGTCGCAGATGGTCTACGGCCGCGACGACCTCAGCTTCGTCATCGGCGGCGCCCTCGGCCTCGACGAGCGCGTGCGCCAGCGGGCCGACAAGGTGCTGGCGCTCTCGAAGATGACCCTGCCGCACGAGCTGGCCCGCGTGGTGCTCGTCGAGCAGCTCTACCGGGCGATGACCATCCTGCGGGGCGAGCCCTACCACAAGTGAGCCATGGCCAGTCGCGACGACATCCGCGCGGCCGGCCGGGTCCTGCTCGGCAGCCTCTTCCCCCCGCGCTGCCTCGGCTGCCTCGGCCACATGCCCTTCCAACCCGCCCTGGATCGCTCGCTCGGCTCGCCCGACGGCCCCGACACCGAGGACGCCCGCTGGTTCTGCCTCGCCTGCCTGGCCGCGCTGGTGCACATCGAGAGGCCGCGCTGCGCATCCTGCGCGCTGCCGCTGACCCCCTTCCTGGACACGCCGTCGAGCGCCTGGGCCCTGACCTGCCCCGAGTGCGCGGCGGCCTCCCCGGCCTGGGGGTGCGCCCGCGCCCCCTTCGCCTACGAGGGGCCGGTCCAGGCCGCGATCCGCAGGCTCAAGTTCGACGGCGACCGAGGCGCGGCCGAGGGGCTCGGCGCGCTGATGAGCGGGTGGATCGTCGGCGGCGATCCGCCCACGACGGCGCCGCGATCGCCTGTCGTGGTGCCCGTGCCGTCGAGCGCGTCGAGGGTGCGCCTGCGAGGCTACAACCCGGCGGCGCTGCTGGCCGGGGAGGTCGCCCGACGGTCGGGCTGGCGCTGCGAGGTCGACGGGCTGCTCAGGCCAGGGGATGAGGGCGCGGCGCCCCAGCGGTCGCTGTCCAGGGCCGAGCGGCTGGGCAACCTCCAGGGGGCCTTCGTCGCCGATCAACGGCGCGTCGGGGGCGCCCGCGTGGTGCTGATCGACGACGTGCTGACGACGGGCGCGACGGCCATCGAGGCGACGCGGGCGCTCAGCGAGGTGGGCGCGCGGGTGTGGCTGGTGCTGGTGGCGGCGCGCTCCTCCTGATGCGTTGCTCTTGATTCAAGCCTTTGATTTGAAAATGTTTTTGGGTGATCGGGTCAGCGGCCTGCGGCGGATCGGAGCCTGCGGACGGTGGCGAGCTCCTTGTGGAGGCCGGCGTCTTCGAGGTCGTGGGCTTCGGCGGCGAGGTGCGCTTCGAGGTGCTGGAGGATGGCGCGGGCGGCGTGGGGGTCGTTGTCCTGCCAGGCCTGGCAGGCGTCCTGGAGGCCGAAGACGGTCATGAGGAGGTCGAAGTTCTTGCGGACGGCGGCGTGTTCGAAGAAGACGCGGTGTCCGTGGAGGGTGGAGGAGGCCTCGGGCATGTGGATGGGGTAGCGGTGTCGCTCGCGGCGGCCGGTGTCGGTGAAGGTGTATTCGAGGACGGCGTCGCCGAGGTGCGCGGGGCCCTCGTAGTCGAGCAGGTCGCCGAGGTCGAGTTCGACGAGCATGACGCCGTTGCGGCGCGAGAGGTAGAGGGTGGGGATGTGGATCTCGGGGTCGCCCTGGCGGTTGAGGGCGAGCGGGAGGCCGTGGGCGGCGATCATGCGGACCTGCGGGTCGAACTCCAGGGTGAGGGTGAGGTCTTCGGCCACGGGGGTCAGGGTGGTCTCGAGCTCGTCGCGAAAGACGGTGGTGATGCGCTGGGCGTCCTGGAGGAAGTAGAAGTTGCCGCCGCCCTGTCGTGCGAGCTGGAGCATGAGTTCGTGGTTGAAGTCGGTGCCGACGCCGATGGTGGAGACGCCGATGTTGTAGCGGTCGAAGGCGTCGGAGGCGGCGACGATGGACTCGATCTCGGTGGGGCCGGTGGTGGGGACGCCGTCGGACAGGAGCATGAGGCGGTTGACGGCGCGGTCGTCGTAGCGCTCAAGGAGCTGCTGGTAGCCGAGCAGGAGGCCGTCGTGGATGTTGGTGGCGCCGCTGGGGTAGATGGAGTCGATGATGGCGGCGATGAGGCGGGGTTGCCTGACGGGCGTGGGCGGCATGATGAGGTGGGCGCGGCTGTCGTAGGCGACGATGGAGAGGGTGTCCTGGGGTCCGAGGGAGTCGAGCATGAGCTTGAGGCCCTCCTTGACGTAGGTCATCTTCTGGTCGTCGTTCATGGAGCCCGACTTGTCCAGGACGACGGCGAGGTTGACGGGCAGGCGCGGGAGGCCCGAGAAGTCGATGTGCGAGTTCATGCCGAGCTGGAGGATGGCGGCGGGCGCGTGGTCGATGGGGTCGATGGAGACGCCGAGGAGGGGGTGGAGGGTGATGGCGCGGTCCGCGTGGGGGGAGGGCAGGTGGGTGTTGTGTTCGGCGAAGACGCCTTCGACGGTGATCTCGTCGGGCGTGGGCAGGATGCCCTTGTCGACGAGGTGGCGGAAGTAGCCGGCGTCGTGGGCGCCGGAGCGGACGACGCCGCTGCCGCCGAGGCCGCCCGAGGTCTCGAGGCGGGCGCCTTCGAGCCTGGAGGGGGCCATGTCGAGGGCGGGGGATTTGAAGGCGCCGCCGGTGCAGGCGCCGAGGCCGATCGAGGTGGTCAGGAGGAGGAGCGCAGTGACCGTTCGATTGTTAACGCGCATCGCGTTGCTCCGTGCGTGGTTGGGGCGTCGGGGGGGGGGTCCGATCTCGCCGGGTCGTGCCGTCTGGGGTGTCAAACGCCTGTGGGCGGGGGTGCTTACAGGTCAGGGCGAGAAATCGGGGGTGCGCGCCCGGCGGGTTGATGTGCGCGAGATGATCTGGCATGGAGCTTGTAAAAGAGCCCGACCCAGTGTTAGGAGATGAACGTTCTTGAGCAAAGAGCTTCAGAGCTTGGATTTGATAGGCCACGAGAGCCACACGAGGAGGCATCAGTAAATGCAGATGAAGAGCTTGACACGTCATGCGGTCACCGGCGCGCTGCTGGCGGGGAGCCTTGCGGCGCTCGTCGGTTGCGCGCAGCAGGTGGGCGACATTGACAGGACCAGCCCGAACAAGCTGAGCAAATCAGACTTCGAGGGCACCTGGTACATGCGGCAGACGGTCACGGACGTGCCGCACACCAACGCGTTCTTCTTTACGGGCTTGAGCACGGGCCTGGAGAAGATGAACTTCGAGATCACGGAGGGTGCGCTGATCGGTTATCGCTCCTACGAGCTGGTGCCCGGCGCGGAGCCCGAGGCCAACACGCAGGGCGTCAACGACACGCAGGTGGCCGAGGGTCTCGGCGAGGGCCACAACCCCGGGGTCTTCAAGGGGTCGCCGGTGGTGGCCTATCGGATTCAGAGCCACTTCGACGTGCAGCGCTCGTACAACTCGGCCACGGGCGAGCAGACGAACGTCATCACGGAGAACGGCTCGGATCGCTTCTGGAATGAGCGGGACTTCATGCGGGTCGACTGGTCGTCGAACATGCTGTCGAACATCTCGCTCTTCGACACGGACAACACGATCCAGTACCAGTACTACTATGGGGACGAGGATCCGCTGGCGCAGACCTTCCGCCAGGAGTTTGATCCGGCGACCGGGGAGATGAACTACTTCGAGTTCACCTCCAAGGCGATCATCGTGCCCTCCTACGCGTGCTACTACTACGCCTCGGCGGATTGCGGCCCTACGCAGGTCGAGATCGTGACGAGCTACGTCAAGGCGCCCAAGCAGCAGGTCTACGAGGTCGTCGAGTACGACAACGTCGACATGTACAAGTTCGGTTACTTCCGCACCGAGCGGGTGACCTACGATCGCAAGCGGGGTCTGCGTCGCAGCGGTCAGATCTTCCTGCCGAACCGCCACAACATCTGGGAGACGGCCTACAAGGCCGACGGCTCGCGCATCCCGCTGACGGAGCGTACGCCGAAGCCGGTCGTCTACTACATCAACCAGGAGATGCCCTCGGAGCTGTGGTCGTACAACGAGAACATCGGCAAGGAGTGGGACCGGGCCTTTACGCGGGCGGCTGCGGCGGCCAAGGGGATGACCCCCGAGGCCTTCACGGCGGAGTTCGGCGCCATGTACGTCGTGTGCCACAACCCCGTGCAGCTCAACGACGACGCGTCGTGCGGCGAGGCTGGCAAGGTGGTCAACGTCGGCGACGTGCGCTACAACCACATCTACTGGGTTCACCAGCCGCAGCTGAGCGGCCCGCTGGGCTACGGCCCCTCGGCGGCCGATCCTGAGACGGGCGAGATCATCTCGGGCACGGCCTATGTGTACGGCGCGAGCGTCGACACCTACGCGGCCAGCAGCCTGGACGTCATCAAGCTCCTGGTGACCTGCGAGGAGAGCGGCGAGGAGAGCCCGGAGTGCCAGGCCCATCTCAACGAGATCACGAGCGGCTCGGACGTCAAGGCTGACATCCTCAACCGCCTCAAGCCGGGCATCGACCCGCGCTCGGCCGTCTCCCCGGAGCTGGCCAGGATCCCCGTCCCGACGGACATCCGCGAGATGATCCCGGCCGAGACGATGGCGAAGATCGAGCACACCATCGCCAACCCCCTCCCCTTTGATTACGGCTTCGAGGATCGCCAGCTCAACCGGATGAAGGAGAACAGCTTCGATCTGGGCTTGCTCGACGATCAGATGGTCCGCGACCTGACCGGCAACCGCTACCAGAACGCCGGTGAGGTCCCTGCGGATGTCCTGGAGGAGATTCGGCCCGCGAACTGGATGACGGCCGAGAAGGTCCAGAAGCTCGAAGAGGCCAGGATCCAGCACTTCGCCAAGAACAACATCATGCTGGCGAGCTTCGTGGACGACGTGGTGGCGGGTCTGGCCATCAGCCTGGCCGAGGAGGCCAAGACGCTCGACCCCGCCGAGCGGGACGAGTACATGTACCAGAAGATCCGCGGCCTGATCTACAAGGGCGTCATGGAGCACGAGATCGGCCACACCGTCGGCCTGCGTCACAACTTCCAGGGCTCCTACGACTCGCTGAACTACTTCGACAACTTCTGGAAGCTTCGCAAGGAGAACCTGCGCGAGATCGAGTTCGTCAACGATCTGTATGAGGTCAGCGCGCTGACCGAGAACCAGCGCCTCGGGCGTGTCGTGGACGCCAACGGGAACGTCGTCGATCAGCTCACCGGCGGCCAACCTGAGTACGGCTACAGCTCGATCATGGACTACGGCCTGCGCTTCAACACCGACCTCCACGGCATCGGCAAGTACGACGAGGCGGCCATCATCTACGCCTACTCGGGCGGCTTCGACGGCAAGTTCAACGAGCAGAACGAGGAGATCACCGACAAGGGGTACGTCGAGACCTGGAGCGAGGACGCCTTCGCCGCCGCCGAGCGCGGCGAGGACGGCAACGTGATCGTCGCCGACCTGATCCGCGAGTTCGACTTCCGCGAGTCGCTGGCCTACACCCACCTGCTTGAAGGCTACAACTACACCACGATCGCCAACATGTGGGGCGACGTGGGCAACATCAGCAAGCGAGAGCTGGTCAAGTTCGACGAGGTCCGCGCGGCCCGCGAGGCTGGCGACGCCCAGCGCCCCGTCGAGGTGCCCTTCATGTTCTGCACCGACGACTGGGTTGGCGTCGACTCCTCCTGCCACCGCTGGGATCACGGCGCCGATCCCATGGAGCAGACCAACTACGTCATCAACTCGTACAAGGACTACTACTGGTTCACGAACTTTGCCCGCGACAGCCTCGAGTGGTCGCCCTACAGCAAGGTTGGCCGGACCCTGAGCCGCTACTTCTCCTACCTGACCAACATCTACCAGCAGCTCTTCTTCGGCGGGGACTACGACGGCATCCAGTCGACCTACCGGTGGCTGGCCTCCAACGCCGGCCTCAACCTCATCGCCGAGGTCCTGATGACGCCGAACTACGGCGAGCACGTCGTGGACAGCAAGGGCGTCCTCGTGCACTGCTTCGACGCGAACAGCGACGAGTTCGAGGAGAACGGCCAGACGACCTCGACCCAGGAGAAGTGCAGCAACGCCCCTGACGTCGAGATCGCCATGGGTCAGGGTCGCTACCCCTTCAACCGCTACGACTACAACTCGGGCTACACCTACTACTACTACCCCACCGAGGCCGGTCACTTCTACGACTACCTCGCCGCCATCCTGGCGCTGACCAGCTCACGGGCCACCGTCCGCGGCGTCGACGTCCAGACGGACTCCATCGCCTACTCGCTGCCCTACTACCTGGTCTTCGACAACCAGCTCAACAACCTCTTCGGGTCCATCTGGCTGGAGACCCCCGCCGACTTCGGCTCCGTCCTGGTCGACGGCGAGGTCGTGTCGCGGCCGCTGAGCCCCGTCTCCTTCGGCAACACCCGCGTCGATCCCAAGACGGGCCGCACGGTCAACAGCAACAACATCCCCCAGGGGATGGAGTCGGGCAGGATCATCCAGCCCTACCACTCCTGGAGCATGAGGGTCTATCCCGAGCTCTACGGCATGGCCTTCTTCAGCTCCAACTACCAGCTCACCTTCGCCGAGAACAACAACATCTTCCGCCTCGGCAACGGCGAGGCCTTCGATCCCGGCGATGGCTTCGAACTCATCACCTGCACCGACCCGACCCTCGGCCACACCTACGGCGCGGTCCGCAACCGCTCCTCGGCCAACCTGTCGGCGGCCGTCCGCATCGTCCAGCGCTGCGCCCAGAACGTCGCCCTCTACCAGGCCGCTCGCTCCGGCCTGCGCCTCGAAGAGGCCGCCACCCACCAGCGCAACATCGAGCAGGACGTCATCTACATCAACATGATGCGCTCCTACTACGACGTCTTCGGTCAGGTGTTCTGATCCCCCCTCTCCCCCTCGATCACCCGATCGAGGGGGAGAACCCCCCCCCCCCTCTCCTCTCCCTGGCTCTCCTTTCCATTCGACCCAGAACGCCCTCGTCCCCATTGGCCCGCTCACCGCGGCGCTCAAGGATGTCCTGCGCTCCTCGGACCGCCCCACGCTCCTCGCACCGCCCGTTGGGCGGGCTCGTCGGGTGGGGCTTGGATGCCCGGGGGGGCTGCGCCCGATGGGCGCAGGCCGGCGGGCGGGTGAGGGCGGATCGCTCTGCCGGTTCAACGCGTCGAAGTGGGCCTGTGGATTGGGGTTTTCACGCCCTCAGGTGTCGACCTGGGCCGCGCGCTGGCCTGCGCCCATCGGGCGCAGCCCACTCTGCGTATCCAAGCCCCACCCGACGAGCCCGTCCCCCCTTGTGGGGGGCGGTGCGAGGAGCGTGGGGCGGTCCGAGGAGCGTGGGGTGTTCGTGGGGCATGGGGCGTTGGAGGGGCGGCGCGCGGGTCTACTCAAGGCCCTCGCCGTGGGGCGTGACGGCGATCTTCGCGCCCGTGCCCTCGAGGACGGTCTTGATCGTCCGCCCTCGATCTCGCGGGATCGCCTCGATGAGGATGCAGGGCGACTTCTCGATCAGCGCGCGGGCCTCTCCCATCTCCATGGTGAGCAGGATGCTCATGATCTGGGCGAGCTTGGCCGTGTTGTAGCCGGCCGAGCGTAGGTAGATGTCCACCTTGGCGATGTCCGCGTCGAGATCGCGGACGACCTCGGTGGGCGATCGCCCCTTGTCATCGAGCGGCTGGAGGCCGCTGCCCAGGTTGCCGCCGCCGGATGCCTTCGCGATCGACGCGGGCGGCGATCCAGCCGCTCGCCCTGGTGCGGTCGACCCCGATGCTGACGGGATCGATGGCGAAGACGATGGCGAAGGCGAGGTCCTGGATGGTGAGGGCGTCGAAGGCAGGTCAGGCGTTGAGGGCGGCTCAGGCGCGGTCGACGGCGCTGAGGAGAGTGAGGGTGTGGACGCCGTCGATGAGGGGAGCGCTGGCGTAGACGCCGCCGATCTGGCCGAGGCCGATGGCAGCGCGGGTGTGGACGCCGCCGACCGGGCCGAGGCCGAGGGCAGGGCAGGCGTCGAGGCCAGCGAGGCGGCAGGGGCCAAGGCCGAGGAAGAGGGCAAGGCCGGGGTCGAGGTCGGCGCCGAGGGCAAGGTTGGGGTTGAGGTCGTTGAAGGCAACGCGGGCGTCGAGGGCAGCGAGGCGGCCGGGGTCAGGGCCGAGGAAGAGGGCAAAGCAGGCGTTGAGGCCGTCGAAGGCAATGCGGGCGTCGAGGGCCTGGAGGAGGGCAGGGGAGGCGTCGAGGTCGAGGGGATCGCCGAGGGGATCGCGGGAGTCGAGGCCGCACGGCTCGGAGGCGCGGCGGTGGCGGGCGGAGGGGTTTGAGGCGCGGTCTGCGCTCTTTGCGGCGCGGTCTGCGCCTCGGCCTCGTCGTCGGGAAGGGGCGGCACGACCTTGGGTTCCGTGGCCGTCGGCCTGGGAGGCTCGGAGGCCTTGCGCTGGAGGGCTTCGAGCTTCTCTCGGCGCTTGTCCTGAGCGCTCGTCGCCTTCTCCTGGGGTGGCGTCAAGGCCGCCAGCGCGGGATCGAGGAGGGAGGAGAGGCGCGGGGCTCCTGTGAGTTCGAAGAGGCTGACCCCGCCGCGGGTGACGAGGCGGGCGAGGTTGCGCAGGAAGGCCGAGAGGCGAGCGGCGCGGTGGATGAGCGCCTCGATGTCGTCGAGGGAGGGTCGCGCGCGCTGGCCGCGCAGGTGGAAGGTCAGCGGCCCGTGGGGCAGGCCGAGGGCGTCCAGGAGGGCCGGGTTGCGGGTCGAGGGCGCGACGAGGACGCCCGTCTTCCAGGCGATGGCGGCGCAGAGGGCGCTCTGGGTGCGGTTCATCGCCTCGGCGTCGGGGATCTCGGGCAGATCTGCGACGGAGAGGGCGAGGATGAGCCCGGAGGCGGGGTCGTCGCGGGCGATGGCCGCGCGGTCGAAGGCCAGCGCGAAGGTGAGGCGCGGGCCGCCGGGGTCGCCGATGGCGGCCTGATCCAGGCAGAGCGCGTGGCCGCCGTCGTGGGTGCGCAGCAGCGTCGCGCCCTCAAAGGCGGCGCGCAGGCGGCCGTCGCGGGCTGCGAGGCCTTCGAGGCGCTCAAGGAGCAGCGCCATGGCCGCGTTGATGAGCTCGGGGCGCCGCGCCGAGGGGCGGTCAAAGGGCTGAAGGGTCTCTTCGATCAGGGCCAGGACCGGGCCGAGCGCGTGGATGGCGACCAGCGGGGGATCTCGGGTCAGCGAGAGGTCAAAGGAGGCGCCCTCGTCGCCGATGGCGATCTGGTCGGCCGGCAGCGGGATCTGGAGGATGCTGGCGATGAGCGCGCAGGCCCGCGCGTAATGGCCGCGGTTGTCCTCCAGCTCGCCGGGGAGGGAGAAGAGGATCCGCAGGGAGGGCGCTTCGCGCTCGGGATCCTGGACCAGCTCGGCCTTCAAGGCGGCCTTCCGCCCTGCGAAGTTCAGGAAGGCCAGGGACTCGCCGTCTTCGACCTCGTCGGAGGAGGCCAGGATTCGATAGGCTTCGGCGGCGTCGGCGTGGTTCAGGGCGCGGCGCAGGGGCCGGTGGAGGGGCGAGTTGGTCGGCTCGCGCAGGAGCCGGCGCAGGAGCGCGGGCCTTGAGGCGGCGAAGGGGCGCTCGGCGATGTGTCGGGCGGCGACGGAGACGGCCTCCTCGGTGGGGGCGTCGATCAGCGCGACGATCGCGGCCTCGCCCAGGGGCTCGCCGAGCATGATCAGCGCGCCGGCCATGCGCATGGCGACGTCCCAGCGCGCCTCTCGGGCCAGGGCCAGGGCGATGGTCTCGGCGCTGCCAGGGGCCAGCGCCAGCGAGGAGGCGGAGAAGCCGCGCAGCTCGGCGGTTTCGGCGTCCAGGAGGCTGAACAGGGCGCTCTGGTGGGTCTGCTGGCCGGGGATCCCCAGGGCCTGGGCGCTGCGCGCGAAGAGGGCGTCGAGCAGGGCGCCGAGGCGCTCGGCGAGGTCTTCGTCGACCTCGGCGGCGGCGACGGTGGTCATCGCGGCGATGGCGCCTTCGACGCGCTCGGCGCTCCAGAAGTGGCCTCGGGTGTGGAGCAGGGCGTGGACGGCGGCGCGGCGCGAGGCGGGCTCGTCCTGGCTCAATAGTCCAAGGTTTTCAATAAGATCCTCGTCGCTGGAGATCCCACCGGGGGGCGAGAGTTGTTCCAGAGCGGCGTCCAGGAGGTTGTCGATCATGGTGCAGTTCGGTGGCGCGGGGTGAGGGGCCGGCGCGGCAGAGCGCGGCTCATTGCGTGACGGTCAGATCCATAACATAGGGGGACGGACCTCGGCCAGGGACGAAGACGCGCACGAAGTGGATCTGAGAGGAAGTGGCGGTGAAGGAGATGCGCTCCAGGCCGCTGGCGCCGAAGGAGCCGGCCAGGGGTCGCTGGTCGACGGCGAGGAGCTGGAGTTCGACGTCGGGGCCGCCGGGGGGGTAGGCGAGGTTGATCTCGATGGTCTGGCCGGCCCGGAGGGTGATGAAGGACCAGTCCTCGTCGCCGGAGCAGACGTGGAGGCTGGTCAGGAGGCCGGGGGCGATGGGGCGTGCCTGGTTGACGTCGTCGTCGGGCTCGCGGGCGTCGTTGACGCAGTTGATGGAGGGCAGCGTGCGCCAGGTCAGGTCGTAGGCGGCGCGCTGTCCGATCTGCGCGGGCGTGACGTGGATCTCGTAGGTGCCTGAGGCGGTGATGTTGGCGCCGATGATCTCCTTGGAGCGGCCGGGGGCGCTGGAGGTCGAGGTGGCCACGGTGGCGTTGTTGGGTCCGATGAGGGCGAGGTTGAGGTCGCCGGCGCCCTCGTCGAAGTCGAGGTTGAGGTCGAGCTTGTCGCCGGCGTCGAGGTCGATGGAGAAGCGGTCGACGGACTCGTCGCAGACGGCGCCGCGGCGCAGGCCGCCGTTGCCGCCGATGGGGGTGGGGTCGTCCTCGTCGGGCTCGTTGAGGTCAGAGAGGCAGGAGGCGTTGGCGCCGACGGGTTGAAGTCCGATCGTGTAGGGGCCGCGGTAGCCGCCCCTGGGTGTGACGCGGACGATGACGGCGCCGTTGATGTTGCTGGTGTGCCTGGCGCGCGTGGCGTTGTGGATGGGGCTGCCGGAGGCCAGGAGGGTCGATCCGGCGGCGTCGAAGATGTCGACGTTGACGCTGCCGAGGCTGGGCAGCGAGGCGACCTCGACGACCAACTCGGTGTTCCGGGTGACGGCGACGCGGAAGTGATCGACCTCGTCGCAGAGGGTGGCGTTGACGAAGGCGCCGGGGTTGAGCGCGGTGGCCTGGGCGGGGTTGTCGTCCTCCTCCTGGGCGTCCGTGACGCAGCCGCCGACGGGGTCCTCCAGCAGGACGCGGAGGGTGTAGAGGGCGCTGGCCCGGCCGGGGTTTCTGACGCCGACGAAGAGGTCGCCGCCCTGGTTGATGATGCGATCGACGAAGCGCTCGCCGCCGCTGCCCTGTCCCTCTTCGAGGATCTGGCCCTGGGCGTTCATGAGGGTGAGGTTGAGCTGGACGCCGTCGACCTCGTGGTTGAGCAGGATGTCGAGGCGCTGTCCGGCGACGGCGGGGACGCGGAACCAGTCCTCGTCGCCGCAGGTCTGCGCGGTCAGGGAGGCGTTGACGGGGAAGGCCTGGGCGAGGGGCTGGCTGTCGTTGGGTTCGAAGATGTCGTCGAGGCAGCCGCCGCCGCTCAGGAGCAGGAGATCGTAGCGCTGCTCGGTGGTGACGCCCTGGCCGGTGACGCAGAAGACGTGCTCGCCGCTCTGGAGGGCCAGGTGGTCGATGCGCTCGGTGTGGCCGAGGCCGTCGGAGATGCCGAGCTGGAGCAGGTCGGGGTCCTGGAGGCCGAGGCGCAGGTTTCCGGCGGCGTTGTCGAAGAGGAGCTGGCCGAGGAGGCGTTCGCCTTGCCGTGTGTCGGCGGCGAAGCAGTCGCGCTCGTCGCCGCAAAGTCTCAGGCCGCGCAGGGCGCCGAGTCCGGGGGTGGAGGGCAGGTTGGGGTTGTCGTTGGGTTCGAAGGCGTCGGCGAGGCAGCGATCGGAGTTGGTGGCGAGCTTGACGCTGTAGGTGGCCTGGATGGTCCCGGCGCCGCCGCGGCGCACGCGCAGGGTGTAGAGGCCGACCGGCGCGGCGCTCAGGGAGATGCTTCGGCCGCCCAGATCGGGGTCGCCCGTGAGGATGTCGCCGTTGGGGGTGATCAGGACGGAGGAGGACTGGGGGACGGTGGTCGGGACGGTGACGAAGACGGAGAGGTCCTGTTCTTCGCCGAGCAGGACGAAGGTGTAGGTGTCGACGTCGTTCTGACAGAGGGTGAGGTTGGAGAACTCGGCGAGGCCGCCTGTGAAGGGCAGGCGGCGGGCGCTGGCGTCGTCGTCGTTGGGCTCGGCGCTGTCGACGGTGCACTCGTCGGGCTCGGGGGTGACGTCGGCGATCAGGTCGTAGGTGGTGCTGGCGCCCACGCCGCTGTTGTCGAAGGGGTAGATGCGGATGAAGTAGCGGCCGGTGGTCGAGGCGGTCAGGGTGATGGCGTCGACGCCGCCGCCCGAGTTCGAGCGGGCCAGAAGTCGGCGGTCGGGGTCGAAGAGGTCGAGATCCAGGTCGACCCGGTGGGGATCGTAGAGGGCGGAGAGGCGCAGGGTGTCGCCGACGGCGAGGTCGATGGCGAGCCAGTCCTCCTCGCGGGCGCACAGGCCCAGGCCGGTGTGCGCGCCGGGCTCGATGAGCGTGGCGGCGTCGGGGTTCTCATTGGGCTCGCCCAGGTCGAGGACGCAGGCGCCGCGCAGGCTTACATCCATGCTGTAATTTTGCCGGAATGTGCCGTCGCCGTCGACCTGGATCAGGTAGGTGTCGTTGGCGGGCAGCTCCACGGTGAGGGTCTCGCCGTCGGTGAGGCTGTCGACGGCGGCGATCTGGCCCAGGCCGCGTGGTCGAAGGACGCTCAGCGAGAGGTCGCCGTTGTCGTGGACGAAGTCCAGGTCGACCTGGAGGGTGTCGCCGGCGCGGCCCTGGAAGGCGAAGAGGTCGGGATCGCCCTCGCAGAGCACCTGCCCGCGCAGAGTGCTGATGGCGGGCTGGTCCTCGGGGTTGCTGAAGATCCGGCCTGGGGGGATGGGCTGCTGGGGGGCGCTGCGGCGGTCGACGAGCAGGGTGGCGCTCTCCTCGTCGTCGTTGTCCTCAAGGCGATCGTCGGTGCACTGGAGCTCGACGCCGGTGATCTCGATGAGCATGTCGTAGCGGTTGGTGACGTCGAGGTCGAAGCGCTGGGCGGCGACCAGGACGCAGGCCACCAGGGGGGTGTCTCCGCCGTGTTCGAAGGTGACCACCTCGCTGTCCCGATTCGTGGCGCTGGAGGCCAGCGGGAGGCCGATCCCGGTGACGAGCTGGGCTTCGAGGTCGCCCAAGTCGTGCTCGAAGGTGATCGTCGCCGTCAGGGTCTGGCGCGCGGGGATCGTCGTGCAGTAGTGGTCAAAGTCGCCCGCGCAGATGGTCAGGCCGTCGAAGAAGCCCGGCGCGAGGGGGCGTCCGACGGCGTCGGCGACGAAGTCGTTGGGCTCGGCGTCGTCCGGCGCGCACTCGGCGGTGTCCTCGAGGGTGGCCCGCAGCGTGTATCCGCGCTCGGAGGTCTGCCCGGACAGCTCCAGCAGGAGGTCGCCGGCTGCGTCGGTGACGTGCGCGATCGACACGAGGGGGTCGCCGATGGCGTCCTGCTGGATGGGGTTCTCCAGATCATCGGGCCGGAACCAGCGCGCGACGAGGTCGCCCTGGCCGAAGCCCAGGCTCGCCTCGATCAGCACCCGATGGGCCTCGGGGACGTCTTCGAAGAGGAACCAGTCGCGATCCTGGTCGCAGATGCGCAGCGCCGGGTGGTTGATGCCCAGCGGCAGCCGGGTGGCGGCCTCGGGGGTGTTGTTGGGTTCGAAGGCGTCCGCAGGGCAGGGGTCGATGTCCAGCACGAGGCTGTAATCGTCGCGGTCGCCGACCTCCGAGAAGACGCGCACGAAGTGGGCGCCCGGCTCTCGGGTGATCGCCACGGCCGCCGGCCCGCCCTCGCCCTCGACGGTCGAAGAGATGATCGACAAGGTGTCGGGGGCGATCACTTCGACGCTGAAGGGGACGCCCTCGTGGGCCGTCGTGACGAGCGCTCGGACGGTCTGGTTGGGGACAGCCTCGAAGGTGAACCAGTCCACGTCGTTCTCGCAAAGCGCCAGACCGTCAACCGGGCGGCCGCTGACCAGCGCCGTCGCCTCGTCGGGCAGGTCGTTGGGCTCGGCGGCGTCCGGTTCGCACAGGTTGACGCTCAGATCGAGGTCCAGCGTGTAGGCTCCCTCGGCGCCCCCCTGGCCGTCGATGCGCAGGAAGAAGGTGCCGGCCTCGCTGCCGTCGACGAGGAAGGCGAAGCTGCGGTTGGCGTCGTTGGTCTGGGCGATCAGCTCCTCCTGCCCGTCAAAGAGGCCCACCCGGATCAGCCCGTTGGACTGCTGAGCGTCGTAGTCGATGGTCGCGCGGATCTGGAAGAAGCCGTCGATCTCGATGGCGAGCCAGTCCTCGTCGCCCTCGCACAGGAACCCGCTGATCGGCGCGTCTTCGACCGTGATCGGCAGGGCGTCCTCGATGAAGTCGTCCTCCTCGCGCTCGTCGTCCTCGCACAGCGCCCGCTGGCCCAGGTAGCGCAGGGTGTACTCCACCCTCAGCCCCACCTCCAGCTCCCGCACCCGCAACAGGAAGCTCCCCGGCTCGGGCGGCTCGAAGCTCAACCGATAGCCCTCGCCGCCAGCCTCGGCCGTGGCCAGGACCGTGCGCCCGTCGATGAGCTGCACGAGCGTCACCTCCAGCGCCGCCTCGGTGGCGACGAAGACCTCCAGCGTCTCTCGCCGCTCGGTGCTGACGATGAACCAGTCCTCGTCGCCCGGGCACAGCGCCAGCGGGTGCTCCTGACCCACGAGCAGCGCCGGGGCCTGGAGCGGTCGATCGTTCTCCTCGCGCCCGTCGTCCAGGCAGGGCTCAGGCTCAGGCTCGGGCTCGGGCTCAGGTTGAGGCTCAGGTTGAGGCTCAGGCTCGACAATATCCCCTCCGGCGTCCTCTCCTTCGGCGTCGGCTGTCCCAATGTCGCCCGTGTCCTCTTCGCCCTCGGCGTCCTCCGAGGCGTCCGCCTCGGGCTCATTGACGTCAGGGGGATCCTCGGCGTCGGGAGGATCGCCGGCGTCGGGCTCGTCGTTGTTGTTGTCGCCCATGGTGCAGAAGCCCACGAGGCACTGTTGCCCCTGCGGGCAGTCTGCGTCGACCGTGCAGTTTGAGCAGATCCCGTTGGGGCAGGGCTGATCGGAGATGCCCGAGGCTTCTTCGTCGCAGCCCGCAAACAAGAGCGCGACGGAGGCCACCGCGCCAAGAAGGCCGAAGATAGCGCCCCGTCGGCTCGGATCGATGAGGTTGTTCTGTCGAGGGTTCATGAGACCGCCTGTGTTGATCAAGGCCAGCGGGTCCATCGAGGCCCAGGCCGGCTCGACGCTGACCTGAGAGGCACCTGCGTTCGGACCACCCCGAGCGGTGAGCGCAGTCCCTTCTGCCAGGCAGGGCCTCGCCGGGCTTCATTGTAACGGTCGCTCGCCCTCGCGCAAGCCGATGGGGCGAGGATCCCAGGCCGCCTTCTCAACGCCGAGGTTGATGGGCTACACTGCCCGGCGAGGTGACGCCGAGCATGAAGAAGCCCGAGACGAGGTTGTTGCGCAAGGACTGGGACGAGGTCCGCGGCTTCGGAGACGTCGAAGATCCAGAGATCATTGATCTTTCCGAGGGCGATGGGCAACTGGACCCGCCCCACGACGGCGGTGATCGTGCCGACGATGATCGCGCCCAGGGCAGTGACGATCCTGGCCGACGGCGTCTGGACGGTGACGATCATGGCCGACGGCGTCTCGGCGTCAATCGTGCCGACGGCGTCAATCGTGCCGACAGCGTCAATCGTGCCGACAGCGTCAATCCAGACGCCCCGCGCCTGGCGATGTTGGCCGGCGCGAGGCTCCTGCGCCAGATGCCCTCGCTGGTCACCTGGAGCGTGCTCGGCGAGCTGGTCGCGGGGATGCTCAAGGCCACGCCGCCTGCCGTGCTCCTGGCCGCGATCATCGTCCGCGCGCAGCTCGCCTCGCCTCAGACCGCAGAGGAAGCCCTTGCCTGGCTCGTCGGGACGGCCAGCTGGCTGCTCTCGCCCGAGATGATCGTGGGCGGGGTGGGGATCATGGGGACCGTGTGGGTCTCGGCCTGGGTGTTGGGGGTGGCGATCGACTCGGGCGTGCTCGGCGCGCTCAAGCGGCGGATCGCGGACCCTGAGGGGGCGACCGGCGGCCTCTTCTGGCGTGGGCTCGGAGAGCGCTTCTGGGCCTTGATGGCGTGGGGGGCGGTGAGGTGGTCGCTGGTGGGGGCGTGGGCGGCGCTGACGGCGATGATGGCGTGGGCGGGGTGGAGGGCGGCGACGCTGGCCTTCGGCGATGCGATCCTGACCGCGCCCTGGGGGCCGCCGATGGCGGCGCTGATCGTCGCGCTCGGGGCCGCGCTCGGCGCCTCCGGGGTCGCGCTGGCGGCGGCGACGTGTCACCTCGCGCTTGGCCCGCTGATCCTGGAGGAGAAGGGCGTCTTTGAGGCGCTGGCCGACAGCGCCGCCTTCGTGAGGCGCCACCTCGTCGAGGTGGTGTGGTTGTATCTACTTGTTTTTGTGTTGTTTTTTGTCGTCCTGGCGGTGTGGACGCCCTTCTTCGGCGTGGCGCTGAGCCTGGGAGGGCAGGCGAAGGGCGCGATGGCCGGCGCGCTCATGCGGGTGTTCATCGACGTCGTTTTGACGATCGGGCTGGCGGTCGCGACGATCTGGGGTCGCGCGGGGGCGTTGAGCTACTTCGCCATTCGGACGGGGAGGATGACGCGGATGCCGTCGCTCAGATCAAGGGTTGAGGACGTCGAGGTTGTCGAGGCCGTGAAGGTCGGCGAGATCGGAGCGGGCGCGGGCGCCGAGGAGGAGTCGGGGGCAGGTCTGGAGGGCGAGCCTGACAGGCCAGCGGGGTCCGTCGAGGCGCTCTTGCCGGAGCGGTGCGAGAGCGTGGTCGAGCTGGGTGAGATCCGTCGTCGGATGAAGGGCTGATACCAGACCACAGCCGAGAGACTCACTTTGTGGGCGTCCAGGCGGCGCCCTGAGCCTTTGCCATCACTGGGCGGTGCGGTGCACCAGCCTCGTTCAGGCCCATGCCCAGGCCATCCCCCTGTCCTCGCCCACAAAGCAAGCCCTTCGTCTGTGATTGGGTATGAGCGGTCGAGGCGCCTGGGGTTGAGGACGCTCACTCGGAGGGTGATTGGCTTGCCGTGAGGTTCGAAGGGGTCGAGGTGGGTTGCAGGATCAATCGACGATCTTGGAGATATCTTCGGGGGCCTCGATGACTGCGACCTCGGCGAGCCCTTTGCGGCGTCGTCCCAGGCCGATGGCGGACTCGGTCAGGCCCAGGAGGATGTAGGCGGACAGGACGCCGGCGAAGGCCAGCCCGGTGTTGGTCTGGACGCTGGTGACCACGACGCAGGCCAGCAGGGCGAGCAGGGCGAGGCCGGACTTGCCGCGGATGCGGATCTTCTTGAAGGCGCGGTAGCGCACGCTGGAGACCATCAGGCCGGAGAGCACCAGGATGACGGTGATGGCTGCGCCGTGGGTGAGGGTCTGCATCTGGCCGGTCATGGTGACGTGGGCCATGACGATCGCCATGAGGGTGCCGGCGGCCAGGGGGATGGGGAGCCCGACGAAGTGGTTGGAGGGTCCGGTCTCCTTGGCGGCCAGGACGTTGAAGCGCGCCAGGCGCATGATCCCGCAGGCGACGAAGACGAAGGCGACGAAGAAGCCGAGGCCGCCGAGCGGCTCCAAGGCCCACTTGTAGGCGATGAAGGCGGGCGCGATGCCGAAGGCGATGGCGTCGGCGAGGCTGTCGAGTTGGACGCCGAACTCGCTCTGGGTTCGCGTGGCGCGGGCGACCCGGCCGTCGCAGCCGTCCATGATCATGCTCAGGCCGATGAGCCAGATGGCGGCGATCATCTCCTTGGGGGAGTCGGCCTTGGAGACGAGCAGCATGGCGTAGAAGCTGGCGGCGACGCTGGAGAGGGTGAAGAGGTTGGGGAGGATGTATTTGGCTTTACTCAGATCCATGGGTCTCTCTCCGATGTCGCCTTGAGAAGTTGTGCGTTGAGAGACACCGGACGCGATGGGCCGTTGAGGTTTTCGCGGGGGGTGTCGTCACCTGGCGTGACTGTGGGGCCACTTTGTTCGGGGGCAGCAAGCCGTGTGCCATGGCGTCAGTCGGGGACGAGGAGAAGGTCCGGCCCGTCGGGGTGCGCGGCGAGGGGATCCGCATGGGCGCTCTGGCCGCTGGTGTGGCGCGGGGGTGCGAAAAACATTTCGCACCGAGAAGCGGTCTACGCGGTGGCAGGGCGGTCAGGGTTCCTTGGGGGGGCGTGTGGGGAAGGACCATCGGTCCTGGGTCCAGGGGAAGTCGGGGTAGAAGATCTCTTCGAGGCAGAGGCCCTGGGGGGGGGCGGTCTGCCCGGCGAAGCGGCGGTCGCCGGTGTCGAGGGTTTCCTGGATGCGTTTGAGGGGGATGGCGCCGAGGCCGACGTCGACGAGGGTGCCGACGATGATGCGGACCATGTTCTTGAGGAAGGCGGAGCCGTGGACGAGGATCTCGACATTGCAGCCGTCGGGATCGCGCAGGATGTCGAGGCGGTAGAGTTGTCGCAGGGTGTCGGGGGCGTCGCAGGAGCTTGCGCGGAAGCCGGCGAAGTCGTGCTCGCCCAGGAGGAGGTCGGCGGCCTGGTACATGCGCTGCCAGCCGGCCTCGTCGGGCTTGCTGCGCAGGTTCCAGCGGCGGTTGTGGAGGTGAGGGTGGGCGATGCGGTTGAGCCAGAGGCTGTAGCGGTAGATCTTGCCGCGGGCGCAGTGGCGGGCGTGGAAGGGTCTGCCTCTGTGGTCGAGGGCGTCGACGCGCTCAACGCGCAGGACGCTGATCTGGCGAGGCAGGAGGGCGTTGAGGGAGCGGCTGATGGTGTAGAGTTCCAGGGGCCTCTGGAGGCGGTCGATGGGCAGGGAGACGACCTGACCGAGGGCGTGGACGCCGGCGTCGGTGCGGCTGGCGCCGTTGACGGAGACGGGGTGGCCGGCCAGGGTGCTCAGGGCGCGCTCGATCTGGCCCTGGATGGTGTCTGAGCCGGGCTGAACCTGCCAGCCGTGGAAGGGGGCGCCGTCGTAGGCGACTTCGAAGCGGATGACGGCCATGAGGTCTCTGGGTCAGGTCGGGCAGGAGGGGCCTGGACGGCTGAGGTCGAGGCTCAGTACTCGAAGGCGATGCCGAACATGAAGTTGCCGTTGGTGTCGGAGAAGTCGAAGGACTCGTCGCTGCCGAAGTCGTCGATGGTGTTGAGGGCGAACTCGGCGAAGATGTAGGTGTTCAGGAGGCCGAAGTCGGCCTGGAGGGTGTCGGCGGAGGTCTGGTCGAACCAGTCGAGCAGGAGGTGGAGGGCGAAGGCGGTGTGGTAGCCGAAGGTGCCGCCGAGGCCGCTGGAGTCGTTGCCCTGGTCATCCCGGAAGTCGGCGGTCTCGCCCTGGCTGTTGGTGATCCAGAAGATGTAGTGGTCCAGGCCGACCTTGAAGACGGGGACGAGGGGGATGTCGAGGTCGACGGCCAGGACGTCGAAGCGGTAGATGAGGCTCAGGCGCGCGGTGAAGAGGCTCAGCTCGGTCTTGTCGGCGCTGTCGTTGAAGATGATGGCGCCGTTGTCGCCGGTGCCGGCGTTGACCTTGGCCTCGCCGGTCTTCTCCATCAGGCCGAGGGTCAAGCCGATGGCGGCGGTGCCGAAGCCGTTGTAGAACTGGTTGTCGATCTCGATCTCGGTCAGGAACATGGCCCCGCCGCCGAAGGCGGCGTTGTAGGGGGTCTGGTTGTCGAAGGCGTCGTCGATCTGGGGGGTGTAGGAGCCCAGGCGCAGTTCGAACATGCCGGAGGTGGGCTCTCGCTCCTGGGTCCGGGCCTGGGCCTGGGCCTGGGAGGGGGCCGAGAGCGCGAAGGCGGCGGCGGCCAGGGCGATCAGGGCGGCGATGTTGCCGCGTCGGTGGTGGGTGGCGGGTCGTCGGGCTCGGCGAAGGCCGATCAGGGCGCCGAGGAGGAGGGCGCCGAGGAGGGCGTGGCCGGGCCGGGCGGGCGCGTGGCCGGTGGTGGCGCAGAAGCCGCCGGGGTCGGTGCCGCCGGATTCCTTGTAGAGTTCGAAGAAGTCCAGGGTGCTGACGCCGGTGAAGGTGGCGGTGGTGCCGGTCAGGGATTCGTTGTTGATGCTGTCGACGGCGACGAGGGCGACGTAGAAGGTCTGGCCGGCGCGCAGGATGTCGCTGGAGATGGTGTTGGAGCCGGGCGTGACGGAGGCGGAGCGGAAGGAGGCGCCGAGGGTCTCGGGCTGTGTCCCTGGGGGGACGGCCTGGGTGCCGAAGTAGAGCTTGTAGTTGAGGGTGCTGGCGGCCTGGAAGGAGGCCTGGAAGGTGGACTCGCCGGCCTCGATGGAGAGAGCCACGTCGGGCTGGGGGGGCCGGATGGTGCTCAGGACGAGGGCGAAGGAGTCGGACAGGGGGATCTCCTTCTTGGTGCCGGTGGCCTCGTCGATGGACTCGGCCACGACGGTGAGGTTGGCCGAGACGCTGTCGAGGTTCTCGCAGTTGTCCGCGGAGGTGATGTCGGGGAAGAGGTCGTTGAAGTCGACCAGGGCCTGCTGGAAGTATCGGGAGGAGTCGGAGGCGTCCACGGCCGAGGGGATCGCGGCGCTGTCGATGGCCAGCGAGCAGCCCTCGCCGGTGGTGTTGAGGCCGGCGGTGTCGCAGCTGGCGCCGGTTCTGGCGACCTTGAGCGAGAAGCGCAGGTTGGCGGACAGGGGGAAGGTGCTCTTGGCCAGCGAGACCTTGACGGTCAGGGAGCCGGCCTGCTCGGCGCGGCAGGCGGCGAGGTTGAAGGTGGCGTCCGAGGTGTCGATGGCGGCGTCAGAGTCGATGAGGCTGATGGTGATCGGCGCGACGGCCGCGCCCTGGGCCTGGGCGGTGGAGGTGGCGGCGAGCAGGGAGGTCAACAAGAGCGCGGCGGAGGCCGTCGCGCGGGTCATTGAGGGCGACATGAGGGTCCTGGCTGGCATTCGGTGGTGTCTCCTGCGGCGTTGAGATCGCGTCAGCGATCGAGGTGTCCGCCCTCGATGAGCGCTTCGACGATCTGGACCGCGTTGGTGGCCGCGCCCTTGCGGAGGTTGTCGCTGACGACCCACATGTGGAGGGTGTCGAGGCGATCGAGGTCCTGGCGGATGCGCCCGACGAAGGTGTCGTCGACCCCGTCGGCGTCCCTGGGCAAGGGGTATGCGTTGTTGGCGAGGTCGTCGACGAGCTTGACGCCGGGGGCCGCGGCGAGGATTTCGCGGGCCTGCTGGACGCTGATCGGCTCGGCGAACTCGGCGGTGACGGCCTCGCTGTGGCTTCGGATGACGGGGATGCGGACGCAGGTGGCGCTGACCTGGAGGTCGGGCAGGCCCATGATCTTGCGCGTCTCCAGCGCCATCTTCATCTCCTCGCGGCTGTAGCCGTTGTCGAGGAAGACGTCGACGTGGGGGATGGCGTTGAAGGCGATGGGGTGGGCGAAGCGCTCGGGGCCGGGCTCGGGCTGCCCGGTCATGAGGGCGCGCGTGGCGTTCATGAGCTCGTTGATGCCGGAGCGCCCGGCGCCGCTGACGGACTGGTAGGTGCTGACGATGACGCGCCGCAGGCCCGCGCGGGCGTGCAGGGGCTGGAGGGCGACGACCATCTGGATGGTGGAGCAGTTGCGGTTGGCGATGATACCTCGCCCGCCCCGGGCAGGCAGGGCCAGGGCCACGGCGTGCGCGTTGACCTCGGGGACGCCCAGGGGGACGTCGGGGTCCATGCGGACGGCCGAGGAGTGGTCGACGACGAGGGCGCCGGCGGCGGTGGCGACGGGGGCGAACGCGACGCTGGTGGAGCCGCCGGCGCTGAAGAGGGCCACGTCGATCCCCGCGAAGCTGTCGGGGCCGAGCGCCTGGACCTCCAGGGCGTGGCCGGCGAAGGGGACGACCAAGCCGAGGGAGCGCTCCGAGGCCAGGGGTCTCAGGCTGGCGACCTTGTCCATGAGCCGGCCTTCGACCAGCTTGATCATCTCGCGGCCGACCGCGCCGGTGGCGCCGACGATGGCGATGTTCAACTTTGCGCCCTGTGTCATGGGCCCTTGTCTCCCTGGGGTTGTGCGGCGCCTGCTGGCTCGGTCCTTGAGCCAGCGCTCGACCTTATTGATGGATACCTCTACCACCGTCCCGATCCCTGTCAAGGTCAGCCGCGGGGCAGCCTCCTGGCCGCGGCCTTCTGGCGAGGCGGCCCGAACGCGGGGCCCTGGGGTCGGGCGGAGGCCGTCCCCTCCGACCTCGCCAGGGCGGGGAGGGGGAGGGGGGAAAACGGATTGACACCTTGTAGTCGATCACCTAATGTGCCATGCGCCGCTCGGCCATTTTTTTTGGAGGCCGTCACGGCGGGGATCTTCCCCGGCGGTGAGGGCCTCAACAGGCCGAAGGGCGAAGGGACGTATCCAACACGACGCCCCTGGATCACATTCCAGGGCGTCGTTCAGAAGACCAGGTCATTCAACGCGAGCGTGGTGAAGTGACTTCGACGGAGGGTGCTGTGATGAAGAAGTGGAGAATGTTGTGTGCGTTCATGCTGTGTAGCGCGCTGGCGCTGGGCGTCTCGGCCTGCGGCGATGACACGGAGGAGGAGCCCGAGGGTGAGCCCGAGGCCCAGCCGGAGGCTCAGCCGGAGCCTGAGGCTCAGCCGGAGCCTGAGGTTCAGCCCGAGCCCGAGCCCGAGGGCCCTGAGTGCGGCAACAACCTCTGCGAGGCCGGCGAGAACCCGAACAACTGCCCGGCGGACTGCGCCGAGGAGAACGTCTGCGAGGGTGTCGGCGATCCCTGCGACGAGAACACCGGCGAGGGCAACGGCCTGATCTGCCTGGCGGGCGGCGACTCGACGAAGCCGATGGACTCCAGCTGCCACCAGATCTGCGATCCGGCCCTTGAGGACGAGGACTGCCCGAACAGCTCGTTCTGCGCCGAGCTTCAGGATGGGACCGCGGTCTGCATCCGCTCGAACTGCACCTCGACCTTCGAGTCGGCCACCGAGTGCGCCGGCGTCGGCGAGTTCGGCGGCACCTGCTTCGAGACGAGCAACAACGGGCACTTCTGCTTCGCCGCCGGCCCCGGCGCTGTCGGCGACGCCTGCACCGAGACCGACGAGTGCGGCCCGGCGCTCTTCTGCCTCAACAACGTCTGCCAGAACGTCTGCCCCAACGGCTCGGAGGGCGAGTGCGCCGAGGGCCTGCTTTGCCTGCCGGTGCTCAACAGCGAGATCGTCGGCGTCTGCGGCGAGGGCTGCACGGGCTTCGGCTCCCACGAGGAGTGCGGCGAGGGCTCGGCCTGCTTCGCGCTGACGATCGATCCCCCCATCGGCCTCTGCCAGGCTGCCGGCGAGACGGCCATCGGCGCCACCTGCGCCGATCCCAACGAGTGCGTGCCCGAGGGCCTGTGCCAGCGCATCAGCGACGCCGAGCCCTCGACCTGCCACACGGTCTGCGATCGCTCGCAGGGCAACGGCGACCAGACCTGCCCCGAGAACGAGATCTGCCTCGACATCAACGAGGCCTCCGGCGTCTGCTTCCCCGGCTGCGTCGCCGGCGTCCCCGAGGGTGAGAACGGCTGCCCGGTCGACGGCTTCCAGGCTTGCGTGCCCATCGACACGCCGACCAACCGCGAGCGCTACGGCATCTGCCTGCCCTCCGGCGACGTGGCCGTTGGCGGCGAGTGCACCTTCCCCGACGACTCGATCTTCGGCTCCTGCCAGGGCAACGCGCTGTGCGTCCAGGAGGAGGAGAACGCCGAGACGGGTGTCTGCGCGACGACCTGCAACAACTGGTCGCTGACCCACGACTTCGAGTCGGGCTGCAACGACCAGACCGAGGTCTGCGAGACCTTCGGCGTCAACTTCGGCGCCTGCCGCCCCCGCACCATCAACCCCCCGCTGGCCGCCCTCGATCCCTGCCCGACGGCCGGCGACTGGTGCGACCACGGCATCCTCTGCCTCCAGGTTGATCAGCAGGGCACCAACGTGTGCATCCCGCTGTGCCGCCTTGAGGCCGACGTCCCGAACGAGGACTGCCCGGCCACCGGCGACGGCTCCCCCACGCTCTGTGAGGCGGCCCTCCAGTCCGACGCCTTCGGCGCCTGCCTGCCCCAGCAGTGATCCTGCGCGCAGCGCCTGCGCCCCGGGCTCTCCCCGGTGAGCGTGGGCGCCGCCCGCCTCCTGCCCTTCGCGGCCGCCTCTTTCTCTCTCTTCCTCCTGGCCCCTCTCCCCTTTCATCTCGGCGCCTCCGTGTGCGCCGGCCCTGTCGCTGCGGTCGCCCTCGGCGGCGGCCTCCGGCGGTCTGGATTGACACCCCCGCCTGCCCGCCTCTATAACTCTGCGTTCGCGCTGGGGAAGTGCGCGCTGGCTGGTGCGTGCGATCCTCCCTCGGGGTCTCGCCGGTCAAGGACCGCGTTCAAGGTGGGTGAAGATGATCGCGTCGTCGAGAGGGTTCAAGGTCGCCGGGCTGCTCGGCGTGCTCGCGCTGGTCGGGTGCGTGACGCCGATCGCGGACGACGGAGGGGGAGAGGACGGCAGTTGCCTGGACGCGTTGGACTGCGATCCCGGCTTTGACTGCACCATCAACCCGGTCGACCCCTCCCAGCCCGGCCAGTGTGTCCCCATCCGGAACCAGCAGCCCTGCTCGACGAACGAAGACTGCTTTCGAGGCGAGGTCTGCCAGGGCGGCGTCTGCGCGCCGGGCGTCGCCGATCCGAACCCGGAGCCCCAGCCCGAGGCGCAGCCCGAGGCCCAGCCTGAGGCGCAGCCCGAGGCCCAGCCCGAGGCCCAGCCGGAGCCCGAGCCCGAGACCGAGGCCTGCCAGGGCGCCGCAGACTGCGAGGTCTTCGAGGAGTGCTGCCGGGGGCGCTGCATCGAGCGGGGCACCTGCCAGGGGCTGTGCGCCACGCAGGGTCAGCCCTGCGCGCTGGAGGAGGGCGAAGACCTCATCGAGGACGGCGCCTTCTTCTGCGGTCGCCTTGAGGAGGGCGGCCCCGGGGTGTGCATGGCGCGCTGCCAGGATCCCTTCAACGCGGACACCTGCGCGCAGGGCAGCTATTGCTGGGACGTCGGCCCGGAGGGGCAGCCGATCAACCTCTGCCTGCCGACCCAGTGCACCAGCTCGGCGCAATGCGCCGCCGACGTCCCCGGCGAGATCGGCGGCACCTGCCTGCGCTTCGACAACAACGTCGGGCTGTGCTTCAACGCCGGGACGGCCGGCCAGAGCGCGCGCTGCGACGTCAGCAGCGAGAACCCGGCCGATCGCTGCGCCGTCGATCTCTTCTGCAACACCGATGGGCAGAACCCGGTCGGGATCTGCCGCCCGCTGTGTGACTTCTGGGGCGGCGGGGGCTGCCCCGGCGGCACCGCCTGCGCGCTGCTGACCCCGGAGGCGGGCCTGTGCGACACGCAGACCTCGAGCGGGCGACAGCCCTTCGACAACTGCAACCCCGCCGGAGACTGGTGCGGCGACGGCACGCGCTGCTTCACCACCGGGGAACCCCCGGACACCCAGAACTTCTGCCTGGCCTACTGCCGGCCCAACCAGGGCTTTGATTGCAATGGGATCAGCTTCCAGGGCATCCCGACGGTCTGCGAAACCGTCTTTGTCGATGACAACATGCAGCCCCTGACCGACATCGGGCTGTGCCTGCCCCCTCAATAGAGAGGAGTTTTCCATGAAGGGTTCGTTGTTGAGGCTCCTTGTCACCGCTCTATCCTGCGCCGCCCTGGCGCTCACGGCCTGCTCCGACGAAGGCGGCGGCGACACGCCCGCGCCCGAGCCCGAGGGGCAGCCCGAGGGCACCCCGGAAGGCACCCCCGAGGGCACCCCCGAGGGTCAGCCCGAAGGCAACCCCGAGGGCAACCCGGAAGGCAACCCCGAGGGCCAGCCCGAGGGCCAGCCCGAAGGCAACCCCGAGGGCGAGCCGGAGGCCTACTCCTGCGATTACGTGCCCTCGGGCAACTTCCAGGCTGGCCCCAACGACCAGTGCGACCTGATCGCCCAGGATTGCCCCGAGGCGCAGGGCTGCTTCCCCAACGAGGAGGGCGCCAGCTGCTTCGGCGTCGGCGACGGCACCTGCGGCGGCGCCTGCGAGGCCGGCAACGACTGCGCCGCGGGCCAGATCTGCGCCGGCGATCCCGCCCAGTGCCTCGCGCTGTGCGAGCGCGGCCGCAACTGCCCGGACGGCTCGCCTTGCGGCGGCCTCCAGGGTCGCGACGACATCGGGGTGTGCGTGCCGCCGATGGAGGTGGTCGGGTGCAGCGTCCTGACCCAGACCTGCCCCCAGGGCCAGTCGTGCTACATCGTCAACGGCGGCCAGGAGTGCGCGCCCCCGACGCCGGACGCCAAGGGCCAGGGCGAGCGCTGTGAGTTCGCCAACGACTGCCAGCCTGGCCTGGTGTGCCTCGGCGCGACCCAGGACGACCTGGTCTGCCTGGCGACCTGCGCCAACGACGGCTCGGTCCAGTGCGCCGCCGGCACCTGCACCCGGATCCAGGGCTTCGACGACGTCGGGGTCTGCGTCGTCAACTGACGCCCGCTGTGTCCCTCATCCCCATCTCCTTCGCCCCTCGCCTCGCCCTCGCTACCAGCTCCAGGTAAATTGTTGAAGCGGTTGGCATACTTCCATGTCGCCGCGGCGCTCCACCCCTTGTGTCACCTTGCCGTGGTGGACGAGCGCGACGAGGGGCCGCGTGGCCTCGGGCAGGGTCATGAGCTCGTCGAGGTGGGTGTGGACGGTGGCCTCGTAGCGGGGCATGAAGGAGCAGTCGTGGAAGACGCGGTCGCCGCGCTCGGCGCTGAGGTCTGCGAAGAGCGGCCCGCCGGGTTCGAAGGTCGTGTCGCCGCTCCAGCGCAGCGTCGGGGCCTGGGGATCGGGGCCGAAGGAGAAGAGCAGGGCGAAGGCGGCCATGCCCTCGACGTGGGGCACCGCGACGAAGCGGACGCGCAGGGCGCCCTCGATCAGGGTGGCCTCGCCGCCCCGATGGTCGCCGCAGGGGCGGGGGTCGAAGTAGCTCGACAGGTCGGCCTGGCTGACGACGCCGGGGGCGAGCTGGAGGCATTGCATCTTGGGGGCGAGGGACTGCCAGAGCTGTTCGAGGATGGGGGCCGGGGAGATGAGGGCGGCGCGGTGCTGGTAGAGGAAGAAGTTCTTGTAGCCGGCGACCTCGAGGCCGTCGATGTGGTCGCCGTGGGCGTGGGTGATGAGGACCGCGTCGATGTCCTTGTAGGTCAGGCCGAGGTGGTGGAGTTGTCGGCCGCAGGTGTGGCCGCAGTCGATGAGCAGGCGCTGCCGTAGCGCCTGGCCTTCGAAGATCTCGACGAGCGCGTTGGTGTTGGCCAGGCCCAGATCGGCGTCGAAGGCGCCGCCGATGCCCAGCAGGGTCAGCGTCAGTCGCCAGGCGTGGTCGGGGTTGGGCGAGGTCATGGGTCCACCTTCTTGGCTCGTGTCCCTGATGTCAGGGCGCCGAACGCGTTCTGACGTCCTGGAGGCGCTGGACCTCGACGCCATTGCCGATGTGATGCCAGCCGGAGATGGCGTGGTCGAGCAGGTCGTTGGCCTGGGCGAGGCGGCTGGAGCGGTGGCAGGCAGCGGCGACGGCCTCTTCGGCGCGGAAGATGCCGTCGATCACGGCGCCGATCTCCTCGCTGAGGTGGAGGGCCTCCTTGAGGTGGATGAAGGCGGCCGAGAGCAGCAGGGGTGCGTTGTCGCCCTGGACGAGCCGGGCGGTGAGCGCGTGGGCCTTGATGAAGGAGATCTGGTGGCCGGACTTGCTGGTCAGGCGCTGGCTGCGCGCGTACCACTCCATGGCCTCCTGGGGTCGGCCGCAGAGGTCATCGAGCCTGCCGAGCAGGAGCTGGAGTTCGGGCGTGTAGAGGCGTGCCTTGCTGCTGCGGGCGATCTTGATGGCCTCGTTGAGCAGGCTGTGGGCGCGTTGGGACATTGACTGATCCAGCGCGAACCAGGCGTAGTCCAGCAGGCAGCGCAGGAGCGTGAGGCGAGCGCCGTGGACGCGGCTGAGTTCGATGGCGCGCTCGAAGTGCTCCTGGGCCTCTTCGGAGTGGCCGAGGCTGTCGAGCGTCTGGCCCAGCAGCGCGTGGCAGCGGGCCACGCGGGGCTGCCGCAGGTCGCCGAACCTGGCCAGCAGGTCCATGAGCAGCTCGCGGGCCGGGGTGGGCTGGCCGCGTCTGGCGATGGCCGCGGCCAGGTTCAGCTTCGCGTCGACGAGCCCGGTGGAGGGCCTGACCTCGGAGAAGAGCTTCGTGGCGTGCTCAAGGATCTCGAAGGCCCGCTGGACGTTGCCGCGCTCGAGCGTCAGGCTGCCCAGCAGCCGATGGCAGCAGGCCAGCCCCCAGCGCAAGCCGTTGTCGTGGAAGCACTCGGCGGCGCGCTTGAGGAAGGCGTCGGCGTTGCGCAGGTGGAACATCTCGCGCTGGACTCTGCTGCGGTACAGGAGGGTGGTGGAGAGGCCGACCGAGGTTTTCAAGGGTTGCATGGACAGCCACAGGCCCACGAGCGAGAGGCCCTGCTCCTCGGGGGTCAGGGCGGCTGCGGGCGCCACCTGCTCGCGGTGCTCAAAGCCCTTCTGTGCGGCTTCCAGGAGGGCGTCGGCCTGCTCCAGGCGGCCCGCGCCCATGGCCATGATCCCGGCCTGGAGGGTCAGCTCGCGGATCGCCTCGGTGTCGCCGATCTCCTCGGCCAGCCGCATCCCGAGCACCTGGAGGGCCTCGAAGTCGGCGAAGGCCCCCAGGACGAGCTTGAGGTAGCTCAGAGAGACGATGATCCGCAGGCGAGAGTCGGCGAGGCTGTCCTCGTTGGCGCACAGCGATCGACAGCGCTCCAGCAGCTCGGCGGCCTCGCTGAGCTTGTTGTCGAGGCCCTGGTTGCGGGCGGCCCGGAGCAGGAAGCGCACGGCCTCGGCCCTATCGCCGGCCAGTTCGAAGTGCGATCCGATGGCCTCGACGTGCGCTTCGAGGGTCTCGTTGGCCCCGTAATGGCGCTGGAGGGCGACGGCGGCGTGGCGGTGGAGCTCCTCGGCGTTCGGCAGCGCCTCAAGGCGCTCGACGAGCACCTGGTGCATCAAGTGCTGGGCGATCGAGAGGCTGCGCGAGGTGTGCCCCTCCTTGTCGACGCGCTCCTTGATGAGGATGATGTCCTGCTCGGCGAGGCGCTGAGAGAGGGGCTTGAGCCGGGCCAGAGTCTGGGCGGCCTCGATGTTGCCGGCCTCGGCCTCGCGCTTGAGGGTGGTCTGGAGCAAGCCGTGGGGCACATTGCGGCCCAGCAGCGCCATGCGGGTCAAGATCGTGTCGAGGGCCCTGTGGTCCTGCTCGGAGCTCAAGAGCTGGTTGAGCCTGGAGCGCATCAGCTGGCCGATCCGGGCCGGGATCAGCGCTTCGATGATGACGCCCGGGGTCAGCTGGATGCCGTTGTTCGTGGCGCTGAGCAGCTCGTTCTTGATCAGGTGCTGGACGAGCTGGAGGATGTAGAGGGGGTTGCCGCCGCTGCGTTCGGTGATCGCCTCGACGAGCGACTGGGTCGGGGCGCCGAGGATCCCAGCCGCCTCGGCGGCGGCCTGGAGCGCCAGGCGGGAGAACTCGCGGGCGTCGATCCGGGTCATCTCCGGGATGAACCAGGGCATCACGCAGGTGCGCTGGCGCGCGAGGTTCTTGAGGCGCGCGGACAGCTCGGGCAGCCCCGGCAGGGTCTCGCGGCGGACGGTCAGGAGCAGGAGCAGCGGCGAGGGGGTCTTGTCGAGGCCTTCGGCCAGGGCCTCGAAGAGCGCCAGCGAGGTCGTGTCGGCCCACCGGATGTTGTCGATGTGCAGCACCAGCGGGCGCGCGTTGGCCAGCTCCATCAGGAGGACCGCCAGCGGGCGTGGATCAAAAGTTGCTGGATCGACGGGCATTTGCGCGTAGAGGGCGCAGATCGCATTGCGCTCCACGCTCGACAGCGCCCGGCCGATCCTGGCGGCCACCGCCTCCTCGATCTTGCCCGCCGGCGGACCCATGCCCTCGCGGCGCGAGAAGCCCAGCGCCTGCGCCAGGGCCTGCGCCGGCGCCTCCATCACCCGCGGCGAGCTCTTGCGGAAGGCCCCCGTGCCGCTCTGCGCCTGCCTCTTGTCCACCTCCGACAGCAGCCACTGGCACAGGCGCGTCTTGCCGCTGCCGGCCGCGCCGCCGATCAGCACGATCCGACCCTGCCTGGTCTTGATCGTCCCATCCAGGCGGGCGAAGAGCCAGTGGCGCTCGGACTCTCGCCCCGTCATCGGCAGCGGGGCCTCGATGCTCTCGCGGGCGCCGCCCGAGGAGGTGATCCGATCGGAGGGGCGGGGGTCGGTGTGATCGGATCGGGGCCGGACGTTGCGCGGCGCGCTCGACGGGGAGGCCAGCTCGGCGGGCTCGATGGCCGGGGGCAGGCGGATGACCTCGTGGCGGCGGACGGCGCCGACGGCGTCGAGGGCCTTGAAGAAGGTCATCCCGTTGTCGTAGCGCCGGTCGGGCTCCTTGGCCGTGGCCCGACGGATGATCATCCCCAGCTCAGAGCGCTCGATCTCGTCGGGCATCTGCGGCAGCGGCTCGGCCAGGTGCCGCTGGGCCAGCTTCTGCGTGTCCTTGTCCTCGAAGGGCCGCGTCCCGATGAGCATCTCGTAGATGATCAAGCCCAGGGAGTAGACGTCCGAGGCCGCCATCAAGGGCTGACCCGAGAACTGCTCCGGGGACATGTACTCCGGCGTCCCCAGGCCCGCCGGGTCGACCTCCCCGATGATCTTGGCGATGCCGAAGTCCAGCACCTTGACGAAGTCCTGCTCCCCGTACATCTGGCACAGGAAGATGTTGGCCGGCTTCAGGTCCCCGTGGATGATCCCGTGAGAGTGCGCCTCGCCGAGCGACTTGGCGATCTGCTTGGCCACGTGCACCGCGACCTCGGGCGACATCTCCTTCTCGCGCCACAGGCGCTCGTAGAGCGTCTCGCCGTCCAGAAACTCCGTCACCAGGTACAGAGTCCCTTCCTTCGTCTCGCCGTAGTCAAAGAGGGTGATCGTGTTGGGGTGCTTGAGCTTGCTGGTCAGCAGCGCCTCGCGCCGGAAGGCCTCGATGAAGTCGAAGCCCTGGATGTCGGCGACCTGGTGCCGGATCGTCTTGAGGGCGACGTGCCGGTTGACCCCCTCCTGGACCGCGCGGTACACCACCCCGAAGCCACCTCGGCCGATCTCCTCCAGGATGACGTAGCGGTCGGCGAGGCAGTCGCCCGGTTGCAGTTCAAGGTCCATGAGCACCCTTCTGGGATCTTTACGACGTCCGCGCCCGAGGCAGTCTAAAGGCTCCCGGCCCCGTAAGCAATGAAGTTGCCCCTCAACTCCAAGGCAATCGCAAAGTCGACTTCGTTGACGGGCACGTCGTTTCACTCCACCCCCTGTCCCCCTCCTCCCTCCGGAAGGGAGGCAGTGCCTCTCGGGGGGACGCTCGTATTACGGGATGGGTGGATCGGCGAGTCGACTTCGTTGGTGGTCACGGGGAGATCGGGGGGTCGACTTCGTTGGAGGTCACGTCGAGATCGACTCGCCGATCTCCCACTCCGATCACGCGGGCCGCACCGCCGGATCGCCGCTGATCTCCCACCAGCGCGGCCCCCGCGCGTCCGCGGCGGGGCGGTTGTAGAAGCGCACGAACTCGTCGCCCAGCGACCAGATCAGGTCCGCCGATTCGCGGTTGACGATCGCGTGCGCCCTGTCGCCCTGTCCCCCCGGCCGCTCCACGATCGCATTCTGGCCGTACTCCAGCATCGAGGCCTCGCGCTCGTCCAGGAAGAGGTGCTCGACCCGCCCGTCCCGCGCCATGAAGTTGAAGCGCCGCTTGCCCCGCTTCGGCCGCGTCGCGTAATGCTCGACGACGTACAGGACCCGCAGGTTCCGCTCCTTGTCCTCCCGCGCCGCGCGGCGCTCGGCCTCCAGCGCCTGATCGCGCTCGCGCTGGGCCTGGAGCTGCGCCTCGTAGAGCGCCTGGCGGCGCGCCTCGGCCGACTGCGCCGGCTCCGCTCGCCCGTGGCGCTGGTCCTGCCGCTGCTGGTGCTCCGACCGCCGCTGATCCTTCTTGGACACCACGCCGGCCTTGAGCAGCTTGTCCCTCAAGTTCTGCATCTTGAGCCCCCCTCGCGCCTCAAGGCGCGCTCGGCGACACCCGCGCCGCGCTGATCGACAGCCTCACGCTCCAGCCATCCAGCAGCGCGTCGCGGTCAATGTCCAGGTCCTGCGTCTGCGGCCCCAGGAAGTCCTCAAGCGTCTGTCCGACCCCCTCGGCCTCGATCTCGACCTCCCGCGCCACGCGCCGCACGATGGCGCCCTCGACCGACAGATCCAGCCGCTCGACCCCCTGGCTCCCCGTGACCTGCCCCGTCACCAACGCCGCCGCGATCGGCACCGTGATCGAGAAGTCCTCGCCCACCAGAGCGACGTAGAACCCCTCCTCCGGCTCTCGAAAGGGCGGCGTCGACGCCGTGGCCAGCGCCAGCCCCTCGCGCGTGACCTCGATCGACGCGCCGCTGAGCGCCCTGGGCCTCAGGCGCCCCTCGAAGAAGGTCAGCCCGAAGGGCAGCTCCCCCGTGGCCGACCCCACCATCAGCTCAAAGGGCAGCCCGCTGACCTCGCGGCGGAAGATCACGAAGAGGCGCGCCCGCTTACCCTCCAACGCCCGCTCGATGAAGGGCGTCAGCCGCCGCGTCGCCCCGTTCGAATTCGTCGCCACCAGATCGAAGACCTCGTAGACGCCCTCCGGCGCAGGCAACTCCAGCGGATCGCCCGCCACGGGCCAGTTCGGCCCCACGCGGCCGCAGCTCCCCCCCTCCAGGCACAGCAGCCCCTCCCGGCAGTCCGCGTCCGCCAGGCACTCCTCGCCCTCAGCCCCCAGGCCCTCGATGGGATCGACGCCCTGACAGCCGATCGCCCCGAGCAAGGCTGCGGCGCACAGAGCCGCGGCGCTCCACAGCGCCCCTCCCGCCTCGACCCTCATGCGCCACCTCGCCGCTGATCGCGCCGCAGGCTCAACAGCCGCCCCGCCGTCTGGCTGATGGCGGGGTGCAGATCCAGCGCCCGCGCCACATCCCTGATCTCCTGGGTCCTGAGCGTCGGCAGCATCTTGAGCCCCAGCCCCGTGGCCGCGTAGGGGTTGCACAGCACCGCGAAGCGCACATTGCCGTTGATCAGCCAGCGGTGGCTGCGCACGATCTCTTCGAGCGCCTCGGGCATGTTCGGCCGCCGCGTGCACACCTTGAGGATGTCCTGCTCCCGGATCCGCGGGTTGGCGCACAGCTTCTGCAGCACCGAGGGGTCCAGATCCAGCAGCAGCCGATCGATCACGCCCCGATCCACCCCCCGCGCCATCTGCTTGCGCTCCCCCAGCGAGACGTCCCGCTCGAACCTCGGCCCCTGCAAGGACTTGCGGTTCTCCAGAACCCGGTGCGGCGGCAGATCCAGGAAGAGGTAGGTGACCAGATCCCGGCCCTCCTGGGCCGAGGCCTCGTAGATCCTCCCGAGGGCCTCATCCCAGGCCTCGCGGCCCTCCTGGCCCATCCCCAGCAGCAGCGCCGTGACGCTCAACATCGCCGCGGACGACCTCGGATCGCTGTTGATCGCCCCGCGCACGATCTGATCCAGGACGAAGGCGCCGTCGTTGGGTGCGCTCGACAGCAGCAGCGACGACAGGCCGCCGACCTGCATCCCAAGCTCCGGCAGCGCGTCGACCCTCCGCAAGATCGCCGCCAGCAGATCCATCGGGTCGCCCTCGAAGGGTCTCCCCTGATCCGATCCCTCCGTGCCGCTCTGAAGATCCAAGGTCACCCCGACGCCCCCGAGGCGGGCCGCTCAGTCGACTCGCCGCCCGCCCCCCGAGGCCCGCTTCGGCACGCTGGCCTCCTCGCCGCCCGCGCCCACCCTCCGCGGGGTGATGTCGATCGCGTCGTCTCCCTTGAGCCCGCGCCGGTAGTTGCGCCTCATCTTGCCGATCGCCTCGCCGATCTGGGGCAGCCGCGCCACCCCGAAGACCAGCACCAGGATCGTCACCACCACCACGATCTCGCCGAGGTTGAGTCCCATGAAGCCCCGCAACGCCTGACCCAGAAGACACGTCGATCAGAACACGAGCACGAAGACATCATAGATCGCGTGGGTATAGACGGCAACCGCGAAGCCCCGCGCCCAGAACAGGCCCGCGAAGATCGCCCCGGCCACGAACCGGAACGCGAAGCTGTACAAGGTGAAGTCGTCCGCCATCGACCCCGTGTAATGGATCCCGCTGAAGATCAGGCTCGTGACCACCACCGCCCCGATCACCGCCCACACGCTCTCGATCTTCGCGACATTCTTGATCAACCACACCGACCCGCCCAGCAGGATCAGCCTGAAGACCAGCTCCTCGTACAAGCCCGCGCCCAGCGACAGCACGAAGTTGTCCATCGGCCCGAGCGCCTCGCCCACCGCCAGCGACGACGTGATCCCCACGCTCTGCAGCATCGTCCCGATCACGCCGCCGAGCACGAAGCCGTAGAGCGTGCTCTCCAGGATCACGAAGCCCAGGATCTTCGGGTTGAAGCGATCCTTCTTGCTCAGCGCCCACGCCGTCAGCCCCAGCGCCCCGAGCACCCCGAAGTTGAAGAACACATAGTGGAGCGTGTTGCCCTCGAAGACCGTGAAGCGCAAGAAGCCGGTGACGAAGTCCACCCCGTTCTGCACGCCCCCCGTGGTCAACACCCCGATCTGGTAGATCACGAAGAGCGGCACCACCAGGATCAAGCTGTTGAGCAGGTTCCGGCTGTCCTGAAAGTAGCGCTGCACCGGCCCCGCCGGCCTCGCCTGCTCTTCGCCCTCGTCCGTCCTCTCCAGCGCCACCTTCTCTTGAGTCATCTCGATCATCCTCCAGGCTTGCGCGATCGCCGCGCTCTCCTTGATAAAACACCCGAGGGCTCGCCGTCTATTCGGCGCCGCCTCGTCGCCACCCGAATGCTCCCGGCGCCACCGGCCCCCGAGCCCGCGCGGGCGATCAACCTGGAGGACCCATGGCCCCCGATCTCGACTGGGATGCCCTCGGCGAGCGCGGCGTCGCGCTGCTGATGGCGCTGCTGCGATTCGAAACCGTCAACCCGCCCGGCAATGAGCGCCCCGCCGCCCTCTTCGTCCAGTCCGAGCTGGAGCGCGTCGGCTTGAGCGCCCGGATCTTCGAGGGCGCCCCCGAGCGCTCCAACGTCGTCTGCCGCATCCCCGGCGACGGCTCCGGCGGCGGCCCGCTGCTCCTGTCTGGACACCTCGACGTCGTCCCCGTCGAGCGCCAACACTGGGACCTGCCCCCCTTCGAGGCCGCCGTCCGCGACGGCTACCTCTACGGCCGCGGCACCATCGACATGAAGAACCACGTCGCCGCCTGCCTGCTCGTCATGCAGATCCTGGCCGAGTCCGGCCTGACCCCGCGCCGCGACATCATCTTCGCCGCCGTCGCCGACGAGGAGGAGGGCTGCCGCTGGGGCAGCCAGTACCTCGTCGAGCGACACCCCGAGGCCGTCCGCGCCGAGTATATGATCGGCGAGGTGGGCGGCTACAGCCTGGACATGACCGGGGTGCGGTACTACCCGATCCAGATCGCCGAGAAGGGCAGGGCGAAGATCAAGATGACCGCCTTCGGCGCGCCGGGCCACGGCTCGATGCCCCACCGCGACATGGCCGTCACGCGCCTGGCCCGCGCGCTCAACACCCTCGGCGCCTCGCGCCTGCCCCAGCACGCCACCGGCGCCATGAATCGCTTCTTCGCCATCCTGGCCGACACCCAGCCGGCCCCCATGCGCTGGGTCCTGCCGCAGCTCCTCAAGCCCCGGATCGCCGACGCCCTGCTGGCCCGCGCGCTGCCCCCGGATCGGGCCCGCTCGCTCGGCGCGCTGCTCTCCAACACCGCCACGGCGACGATGCTGGAGGGCTCCTCCAAGTTCAACGTCATCCCGGGGGCCGCCTCGGCCATCCTCGACGGCCGCACCCTGCCGGGCCAGACCCCCGAGGATCTCGTCGCGGAGCTGCGCGCGCTGCTGGGCGCCGATCTCCAGTTCGAAGTCCTCGACAGCGCGCCCCCCGTCGAGCAGCCCGACCCCGCCAGCCCCCTCTACGACGCCATCTGCGCCTCCCTGCGTCAGCATGACCCCGAGGGCGTCCCGCTGCCCTACATGATCCCTGGCTTCACCGACGCGGCCTGGTTCTCGCGCCTGGGCTGCCGCTGCTACGGCTTCTCCCCGCACCGCTACCCCGCCGAGGACAACATCCGCTTCACCGACCTCTTCCACGGCCACAACGAGCGCATCCACCTCGACGGCTTCCGCTGGGGCCTGCGCCTGCTGTGGGACGTCATCGCCCGCTTCACCCTCGACGCCCATTCTTGACAGTCCAGCCGCCCCAGGCGTAGGGCCGCCGCCCGTAGGGCCGCCCCAGGCTCGCGCCCGGGGCTACAGGGAAGGGACGCCTCTTCGAGGCTTCCGACGGGCTCTGGGTAAGCCCGCAGGATCGTGTCGCTCGGCTCGATGGCTTCAACATCAAAGGCCGCTTGTCCTGGGTGACACCATCCCTGAAGGTTGACGCCTCGTCGGAAGCCTCGAAGAGGCGAGACGCCGTCGGCACAATAGTAGCCCCGGGCGCGAGGGCGGCGGCCCTACGCCTGGGGCGGCCCTGGGCCTGGGGCGAGCGGGCTCTGCGTCCCTGGTCACACCCTGCTCCACACCCTCCGGCCCCCTCGATCGCCCCTGGCGATCGAGGCCCTTTGATCAGCGTGATCCTGAGCGCCGATCCTCCTGAGTCGGAGCGATCCTGGGCGGTCTTGAGGGGCTGGGGCGAAACCGGAAATGGACTGCGGCCTTCGCCCTGGGTGAGGGGCGAAACCGGAAATGGTCGGCGGCCTGCGCGCTGGGCGAAGGGCGAGTCGGGTTTGGGATTGGGGCTTGCGAAGGTGGGAAAGCTGAATCCGGTTTGGAGTTTGGGCGAGCACGCAGGCCGTGGAAGGATCAGGGATCGAGATCGGGGCGAGCGAAGGTGGGAGAAGTGCAGTCGGGTTTGAGTTTGAGGCGTGTGGGCTCGGCGCCTGGAGAGTTCGGGGACGGTTTCGGGCGAGCGGGCTCGGGGAGTGGAGACTTCGGGCTTCGATTTTCCCATGCGCGCAGGCGGCCTGGGAGTCTGGGGACGGTTTCGGGCGAGCGCGCTCGGGGTGTGGGGACCTTGGGGTGCGATTTTCCCACCTGTGCAGGGCGCGAGGAGAGTCCGGGGACCGATCTGGGCGAGCGGGCCTGGCTTGGCGGGCGTCGGGGATGGGTTGGGGCCGAGAGGGCAGGGTCAGGGGGTTGTGTTGGGTCGGCTTGGGCCTTCAGTCGAGCAGGGCGTTGAGGAAGGGGCCGACGAAGCGCTTGCGGTGGTTGGCGTCGGTGAAGTCGGGCTCGGGCCAGATGGCGAAGCTCAGGGCGAGCGCTCGCATCAGGGTCGAGACCAGGGCGTTGTGGGCGACGCGGACGGCCTCGGGGGTGGCGTCGGTGGTGACCTGGGAGCGCTCGGTCAGGCCCAGGAGGCGGCCGAAGTGGGTGTTGAGCGCCTTGGCTTCGACCACCAGATCGTCGCAGGCCAGCAGCGTCGCCGCCGCCAGGACAGGCGCAGGCACGTCGTCGAAGCGGCGGCCAAACTCCAGCCATTGGTGCTCGAAGTCGGTGCGGGTGAAGTTCAGACCCTCGGTGAAGAAGTGATCCTTGAGCTTGACCGCTGCCTCGTGCTTCGCGGTCCCCTTGGGGCGCTTGAGGCCGGCCTTGACGATGTCGCTGATCGATGAGGCGCGGCTGTCCAGCCCGCGGTTGAGCAGGCCCAGGTTGTTGAGCGTGTCGAGCGGCTCGAAGGCCAGCAGCTCGGGGGTTGGCTCGATCTGGCGTGAGGGCGGAGGGGGGCGAAGCTGGCGGACGATGGCGTCAAGCTCGTTGGAGCGCTGGGTCATGTCTCTGACCAGCTCCTCGAAGGCGCCCGCGTGGCTCTCGGGGACGTGGGGCCGGACCTCTTGCTGGCCGGCGATGATCTCGGTGGCGACGATCAGCGACTCGTCGCGGGCGATGCGGCGGTTCTGGATGTAGCCGGAAGCGTCGATCGTGAGTTGGGTGGTCATCGAGAGCTCCTGGGGTGGGGGTGGCCCTTGGGCGGGCCACTGTTGTTCTCTGAATACTTACTCCACTTCGGCCTTCAGGGGGAGGCCCTTGAAAAATTGTCGGGATGGGTGGGTTGCACTCCACCCCCTGTCCCCCTCCTTCCGGAGCTGTCTCTTAGTCACATCTCCTCCGGGACCCGGCGCAGAGCCCTCTGAGCCCTTTTGACAGGCCCACGGGTCGATGAAGGATGGCGGCCAACACGGGATCGAGTTTTTGA
>SXGT01453037.1_pt1 | contig 73252 bp, 60 predicted proteins | sample 3176221 | NCBI WGS metagenome assembly SXGT01 (sample SAMN11356862, study PRJNA531348) | freshwater metagenome | isolation source: freshwater sample F1-120 | place: China: Fuxian Lake, Yuxi | collected 2017-12-25
GGGCACCTCGGCCGGGCGGGGCAGTGCGGGCGGCGGGGGTGGCGCGGCGGGGCGGCTGAAGGAGGGTGGCGCGGGCTGCGCGACGGGAGGCGGGAGGGCCTCGGCCGCCGGCGGCGGGGACCGGAGCGACCGCGGCGCCGAGAGGTCTTCGGCAGGGGCGTAGCCGGTGTTGCGTGGTGCCGCCGGTGACGATCTCGGGCTCGGCGCGGCAAAAGCCTCGTCGTCGTCGTCTTCCTCGGCGAGCATCTGCGCGATTTTCTCGCGGCTCCAGAAGGAGGTGCTCTCGCCCTTGCTCGAGGGCGCCTGCCTCACCGCGCCCTTGGCCATCGGGGCCCCCAGCGCGCTCGGCCCCTCGAGGATTTCCACGTTGCTGGGCATGGGCCGCATCGCGGGCGCGCCTGACGAGAGTGCCGCTGACGAGGGTGCAGCGCGCACGCCCGTGTCGACCGACCACTCGGGCAGGCCGTCGCCGGGGATCTCCGCGGCCACGGAGAGCAGCACGTTGGCCGCGTCGAGAGCGGCGGGCCGCTCGTCGGGGTGCCAGGCCATGATCTTGCAGAGGAAGGTGCGGACGTCTTGCACCCAGCGCTTGCCCTGGACGGCGCGGAAGTCGAGCGCCAGGACGCGGTTGATCACCTCGTCGTCGTGGCCCTCCTCGTCGGCCGGCAGCTCGCCGATCCCCTCGTCGGCGAGCATCGAGTGCAAGACGATGCCGAGGCCGTAGATGTCGACAGCGTAGGTGTCGACCCGTCCCTCGGGCGCGCTGGAGCTGCCCCGGGCTTGCCCGAACCCGTCGAGGCTCACGTCGCCGTTGGTGGCCACGCGCACCAGGGCTGGCCTCAGGTCCCCGTGCACCACCTGGTCCATCTCGGCGATGCACAAGATATCCGCGATGGCCGCCCCGAGTTCGAGCGCGGCTTTCAGCGGCGGCCGCCCCTCGCGCAACAACTCCTCGAGCGTGCGCCCCGGTGCGGTGCCCTCGGCGGCGAGGACTTGCCCCGTTTCACCGGCCTCGCGGGTGTAGTGGTAGGCGCTCACGCGCCGCCGTCTATCCCGGCGATCCGTCGAGAGCTTCCCGCAGCAAGCGCTGCGCGACGCCCGGCTCGGCCTTCCGCCCCGTGGCCACCATCAGCTTCCCCATGAAGAAGCCGAAAAGCCCTTTGTTGCCCGCGCGGTACTTGGCGAGCTCACTCCGGTTGGCGGCGAGAACCTCGGCCACGATGTCGGCGAGCTTGCCCTCGTCGCTGAGTTGACCAAGCCCGAGTCGCGACACGATCTCGGATGGATCTCCGCCTGCCTCGGCCAGTACCTCGATCACCCGCTTGGCGCCGTCGCGGTTGACGGTGCCCGCGTCGACCAGGGCCTGCACCCGGGCGAGGCCCGCGCCGGTGATGTGCCCCGGATCTTCCCGGCGGAGCACCTCGCCGGTCACCCAGTTGGCCATGGCCTTGGGCGATCCGCCCGAGGCCACGGCATCCGCGAAGATCGCGGCTGCCTCCGGGTTGCCCAGGATCACCGTCACATCGTAGGGAGAAAGGCCGTAGTTATCCACCCAGTCGGTCACGCGTCGTTCGTCCTCCGCGGCGAGGAAGACGTCCATCGGCACGCCGGGCAAGAGCGCGCGCTGGCCCTCGATTTCCCCGGCTTCGAGCACCAGCGGGCCGAGGTCGGGATCGGGGAAGGAGCGGTAGTCGGCCGAGCCTTCTTTCTTGCGCAGCGTGACCGTTCCCTTACCGGCCCAGGTTCGCGTCTCCTGGTCGACCGTGCCACCTGCCCGAAGGACTGCCACCTGCCTCTCGATCTCGAAACGAATGGCCTTGGCCACGAAGCGGAAGCTGTTGACGTTCTTCACCTCCACCTTGGTGCCCCAGGGCTCTCCGGGCCGGTGGACGGACACGTTGGCGTCGCATCGGAAGTGTCCCTTCTCCATGTCGCCGGTGCACACGCCGGTGGCCACCAGCACCCGATGGAGCATCCGCAGGTAGGCCTCGGCCTCCTCGGCAGTGCGCATGTCGGCCTCGCTCACGATCTCGATCAGGGGCACGCCGGCGCGGCTCCAGTCCACGGTGCTGCCGCCCTCAGCGTGTGTCATCTTCCCGGCGTCTTCCTCGAGGTGGATCCGCGTGATTCGAAAGCGTTTGCCGAGCGCATGGATCGCGCCGCCGGTCGCCAGCGGGCGGTCGAACTGGGAGATCTGGTAGCCCTTGGGCAGGTCTGGGTAGAAGTAGTGCTTCCGCGCGAAGATGCTCGTGTCGTGGATCGTGCACCCGGTCGCGAGGGCGGCCCGCACGCCGAGCTTGACCGCGTGGTCGTTGAGCACCGGCAGCGTGCCGGGGTGCGCGAGGCAGGTCGGGCACACGGCGCCGTTGGGCGGCGCGTCGACCACCACGGGACAAGCGCAAAACATCTTCGAGGCCGTGCGCAGCTGCGCGTGGCACTCGAGGCCGATGATGGCTTCGTAGCCGTCGAGGAGCATGGCAGGCGCCTATTCGGGCCCGAGAGCCGAGGCTCGCCGAGGTGCTCGCGAGAGGGCGGCCCCTGTCGGTGAGGCGTTCGGCGGGCACCGCGAGGCGAAACGTCCGCGGAATGCGAAGGACATCTTTGTCGCGACAAATTTGACCGAGGGGTCATCGGTCGCAAAATCGGACACTTGTCAGAGTCATCGACCAGAAAATAGGACAGATCCACGCCCGCGGGGTCGTTGACACCGAAGTCTCGCGCGAAAACCGGCATTTGCTCGTACGCGAACTCCGCCGAGGCGTTCCACAGTCCTATTTTTTCCCCGATGGGTAGCGGCAGTGTCCTATTTTCAGGGGCATGACCCTGGCTCGCGACCAGGTGCCGCCGACGCGCGCTCGCGGTCAACCCCCGTGCCGCCCCGGGTGACCCGCCCGCGACGGAGTTAGCCGCCGAGACACCATGGCCACCGTCCAGAACGCCCGAGGCACCCGCGACCTGCTCCCCGCCCAGATGCACGGCCGCCTGCACGTGATCGGCATCATCCGCGAGGCCTTCGCCTCGTTCGGCTTCGAACCCTTGGAAACGCCCGCCTTCGAGCGCATCGACACGCTCATGGGAAAGTACGGCGAGGAAGGCGAGAAGCTCATCTTTCGCATCCTCGAGCGCGGCGAGGGCGGGCGCGAGGGCAAAGCCGACCTCGCCTTGCGCTACGACCTCACCGTGCCGCTCGCCCGGGTGATCGCCCAGAACCCGGCGATCCCGATGCCCTTCAAGCGGTACCAGGTGCAGCCGGTGTGGCGGGCCGACCGGCCGCAGAAGGGGCGGTTTCGCGAGTTCTACCAGTGCGACGCCGATATCGTGGGCATCGACTCCCGCCTCGCCGACGCCGAGTGCCTCGCGGTGGCGCACGAGGCGCTGTCACGACTCGGGTTTGCGGACTTCCAGATCAAGGTCAATCACCGCAAGCTCCTGAGCGCGATCTGCGCCGCGGCCGGTGCGGCGGACCGCGAGTCGGAGGTGCTCGTTGCCATCGACAAGCTCGACAAGATCGGCCGCGACGGGGTGAGCAAAGAGCTGGCCGATCGGGCCTTCCCGGCCGAGGTGATCGAGCGCCTGTGGACGATGCTCGCCGAGCCCGGGGATCTCGACGCCGTGGAAGCGGCCGTGGGCGAGTCGGCGCGCGCCCCGGCCGCCGAGCTGCGCGAGGTCTTCGCTCACGTGCGGTCGCTGGTTGGCGACACCTCGCCGCTGGAAGAGCTCGCCGCCCTGGGGCGGCCGCCTGGCGCGGGGCGCGTGGTCTTTGACGCCACCCTCGCGCGCGGTCTCGGCTACTACACCGGCCCGGTTTTCGAGGCGGTGATCCTCGAGGGCGGCGTGGGCTCGGTGTCAGGCGGTGGTCGTTACGATGGCCTAGTCGGCATGTTCTCGGGGCGACAGGTGCCGGCGGTGGGCGTGTCGCTGGGCCTGGAACGCTTGCTCGTCGTCATGGAAGAACGCGGCATGTTGCCGACCAGCGGCACGCGGACGAAGGTGCTCGTCACCCGATTCTCGCCCGAGACCGACGTGGCGGCGCTTCGAGTGGCCGCCCAGCTGCGCGCCGAGGGCATCGAGACGGAAACCTGGCTCGGCGCCCCGGGCAGCCTCGGCAAGCAGTTCAAGTACGCCGGCGGTCGCGGCATCCCGCTGGCGGTGGTGATTGGCCCCGAGGAGCTGGAGGCGGGCGCGGTGTCGCTGAAGGACCTGCGCAGCGGTCACCAGAGCCGCGTGGCCACCGAGCTGCTCCACGGGACGATCTGCGCCGCTCTGGATTGCAGGAGTGCATAGCGTGTTTCGCGACGACGTCCTCGCCGGGCAGGTGGCGCTGGTCACCGGGGGCGGCACGGGTATCGGCGCGGCCACGGCTCGGATGCTGGGTCGGATGGGCGCGACCGTCGTCATCGCCTCGCGCAAGGCGAGTAACATCGAGCCGGCGGTGGCGGGCCTCTCCCGGCAGGTGGGTCGTCCCGTGCACGGCATCGTCTGTGACATCCGCGACCGCGCGGCCGTCGACGCGTGTGTCAAGTCGGTCATCGACACCCACGGCCGCCTGGACATCCTCGTCAACAATGGCGGGGGACAGTTCCTTTCCCCCGCCGAGGTGATCACCCCGAAGGGCTGGGACGCCGTCGTGGCCACCAACCTCACCGGCCAGTGGAACATCACGCAGGCGGCGGCCAATGCATGGATGCTGGGTCACGGGGGTGCCATCGTCAACATCACCATGCTCACCGCCCGCGGTTTCCCGGGCATGGCACACTCGGTGGCCGCCCGCGCCGGCGTGGAAGCGATGGGTCGCACGCTGGCGGTGGAGTGGGCGAGCCGGGGCGTCCGGATCAACAGCGTGGAGCCCGGGCTCGTCAATAGCTCCGGCTTCCGTCGATACCCGGAGGGGGCCTTCGACCTGCGCGAGCTGCAACGCCGCGTGCCCATGAAGCGCATGGCCACGGTCGACGAGATCGCCGGCACCGTGTGTTTCCTCGTGTCTCCTCTGGGCGGCTACATCACCGGCCAGACGATCGTGGTCGACGGCGGCCACTCGCTCTGGGGCGACAACTGGATCGTCCCCGACCCAGAGCCCCTGCCGGACGTGGTGATCCCGAGGGAGGAGTGGGAGGAGTAGGCGTAGTCAGAAGTCGAGGCACTCGTAGGTTGTGAACATGCCGAAGCAGTCGTTGATCCCGGGAAAGCCCTCCTCGCAGCTCCGGCGCGGCGCCGTAAGGGAGAGGATACACTTTTCCGCCGCGCACGGGTCGAAATCGTCATAGCTGCACGTTCCCGGGAGTTGGGGCGAGCCGCCGTCCCAGGTGGCGATGCAGTGGTCGACCGTGCTCGCCCCCTCGTAGCAGCGGGCACTGTACTCGCATGCGGCGACACGGTAAGCGTCCTCGGCGCCGTCTGGTGTGATGTCCTCGCATACCTCGGCGCTGTCCTGGCCCTCGGACACGGTCGCGCAGCCGCACAGTACCACCGAGAGCAGGCCAACCTGCGCGCGGTTCATGGGGGTCTGTGCCGGCCCGTTGCCGCGCGATGAGGAGACGTGGTCAAGTGGCCGGCACGTGGTGACGCTGTGGAGTCAACACGGGGCGTTTCCCGGGGGGGCTCAGATGTCCGCACATGCGTAGGACGTGAACATGCCAAAACAATCTCCAATGTCCGGGAGGTTCTCGTCGCACGAACGCCGCGGCGCCGTCAGGTGGAGGATGCACTTCTCAGCCGCGCAGGGGTCGAAATCGTCGTAGAAGCAGTTGCGCGGCAGCTTTGGAGACTCGATCTCCCACAGTGCAATGCACTCGTCGGTCGATGGCCTAGCTTCGCCGCATCGTGACCCGTATTCGCAGGCGGCGACTCGGTACGCTTCCTCGGCGCCTTCCGGAGTGATGCCCTGACACACCCCTGTGCTGTCCGCCTCGCTGGGTCCCACTGCGCATCCCGACGCGCACGTCAGAACCATGGCAGTCCACACCAACGTCAACGGGCACCTTCCAGACCGGGCGCTGACGGTCCGCAACAACACTGTTCCGGTGTCCCTACCCCAAGGTGATTACACGTGGTTATCGCTTGGCAATCTCGGTCCAGAGGGTCGAGCTGGTGCTCGATGGATCCCATCGCGCGTACCATGCAGTCGCCATCGCCCGCGTTGTCGGTGTCACACCAGCCGGTAGAACAATGGGTGTACGCGCTCCCGGGCACCCCCGGGCTTCGCACGAAGCAGAAATTCACAGCGTTCTGCGAGCCCTCACTGGGGCCAGTCATCTCAAAGCCACTGGGCGTGCAGTAGGGGTTGCTGTTGCTCGCGCCCTCGCTCGGGACACATGTCCCCGTGGGAAGGCCGAGGTGCGCGATCACGCGACAGGTGAAGGGCGCCAGCGCGGCTTCCATAAAATAGAACTTACCAGGTCGGTCGCTTGTTTCGTTGTCGTCGTCGTCGCCATCGTCGTCAGCGCAATGTCCGTGCGCGTTCCACGTGTGCCCCATCTCGTGCCCATGAAGGCGCGCGAGTTGGAGCACCCTCCGAAGCACGCTGCGACCCAACGCCCAGGCGGGCGTGAGGTGACTCTCGACACGTCTCCAGCATTCTTCGACCGATTCGGCCGCCAGGCAGTATTCCACCGAGAGCCAGGCGTAGAACATGAGGACATCGGACCATCGACCGTACCCAGCGAGTGTGCGGGCATGATGGAACAAGTGGTCGTATTGGAGGGCATCGCCGCTCCAGGTTTGCGCAGCCGGGCCGATCGCGGCGTCGGTGTAGCTGAGGTAGCGAACGCCATCACTGCCGGTTTGCCACTCCACCTCGAACTCGTGCTCGTTCCCGGTCGCCGAGATTGGGGCACCATTCGCATCGTAGAGTAGGACATCGGTGTTGCAAGCCCCAACGTCCGGAAACGTATCGGTATAGTTAGAATCCTCCGACACCGCGTGCACCCAGTGCCACCACGGTTCGCCCGCGTGGTCCGGTTCGTCATGGTGCCGCGAGTGTGTCGCCGCCTCGGGTGCCGTGAGGAAATCCCGAAGCGCCTGCCCAAAACCATCGCCCTCGTGGGATCCGGTCGCTCGGTCGCGGATCCACGGCGAGTAGGTGCGCAGCATGGTGAGGGTGTAGCCGAGCACGTAGTACGGAGCACCCCCGTACGCGCGGAAGAACAGGTACCCATCGGGGTCGGGATCGATGTTCCAACACCCGACGAGGTACCCCCACCAGGGCTCGATGCCTTCAGTCCCGGTGATCCCCGCGTTCCGGGCGTCGGACAAGAAGTCCGACCAGAGGATCTGGAGCGTGTCTGCCCAGGCAAGCACGTCGGACGAGCCGGAAAGCAACGCGGCCGTTCGCTCGGCCGCGAAGTCAGCCGGCACGGAAACGACCGCGCTCCCGTGGGTGATCCCCACCGAGATCTCGAGCCGTGCCGGCGCGGCCGCGGTCGTCGTCATGGAGGGCGGCGAGGTGGCGCCCGCCGACACGCCTCCCGTCGAGACGCCGGCGTGTCCCCCGGCGCGCAGCGCCCGGACGAGCCCGAGGTTCGCTGCCCGTCGCCGTACCTCGACCGTCGTGGGCGCGGGGACGAGCAGCGTCGGGACTCCGCGTGCGCGCGAGGCGAGCACGGAGTTGTAGAAGACGCAGGGGTCGTCCGCCATTTGCAGTGGGCCCACCAGGCGGTGGCCATCGAGTCGCCGGCGCTTGCGGAGAGCGCGTCGGGCGAGTTTGCCCGCGGGCGACGAGACCCGAGGGGCCGGCTCGCAAGAGGAGTAGCCCGTCTGTAGGCCCACGCGACCCTTCGGGCGAGCCTGCGGGTGCGACGAGCGCGGCGGCTGGGGCGCGGGATCGGAGCGGGCCGCGCAACCGCCGCTGCAGCCACCGGCGCCGCAGGCACCCCCGCACTGGCAGGCCGCCCTCAACGGCTACTCCTTGGCCACGATGTCGATGACCACCATGGGGCCGCCCGAGAAGTTGCCGCTGCCGGAGCGCCAGCGCACGAAGCGCATGAAGCTCGGCACCTCGACGTACACCACCGCCATCGGCGCGGTGGTGTCGACCCGCACCGAGGTGCTGTTGATCGCGAGGTAGGCCTCGTCTTCGTTCGTGGCCGCGTGCTCGAGCACGACCGTCGTGTTCACGTCCGTGGCGGTGCCTGCGCGAAGCCCGCGGACGGCCACCTGCAACGTGCGGTAGGCGCCCAGGTCGGCTACCTGCTCTCGCGGCGACGTCTGGTTAGCACTGAGCACTCGGGCGTCTGCGATGCGGACATACTGAGATGACAACGTTCCTCCATTGTTCTTGGCAAGCGTACCCCCCCCCCCCCCCAAATCCGTCCACGGGCGGCAAGCGCTCGCGACAAAAGGTGACGAGGGGAGGATGGCTCACCCCACCACCGGGTTCTCCGTTCGCAGCGAGGGAAACCTCGACAGGTCGCGATCGGCGCTCCAGAGCGTGGAAACGCCCTCGGCGAGGCAGGTGGCGACGATGCGCGCGTCGTGCACCATCGGCCCCGTGATCTTCGCCTCCTCGGCCGTCTCCCAGAGCCGCGCCATCGCCGACGGCCCTTCGAAGATGACGACGCACGCGGGCGACTCTGTCCACGCGTGGACCTGAGCCACGGCTTGCGCCGGGGTGCTGGGCGGCCGGTAGATCCGGGGGTGGGTGACCACCGCGTAGAACTCGGCGAGCGCCTGCATCGGAAGCGCGAATCGCACCGTGCCCAAGCAGAGGGACCGCATCCGGGCGGCGGCGGCGCTATGGAAGGGAGAGTCGGCGCGGTGGGCGTACACCAGCAGCTGGGTGTCTACGGCGATCAAGGCGTGTCGCCGTAGATGGCGCTGCGGATGGCCGGCCACCCGCCGTCCTCGTACTCGGGCGAGATCCCCGAGCCTCCGACTGAGCGGTCCGGCAGAGTGTAGCTTGATCGGGCGGAGCGGCTTGCGATCACGTCGCGCAGCCCCGCCTCCACGAGGGCGCGGAGGGTGGTGCCCTCGCGCGCGGCGATGGCGCGCGCCTGCGCGAGGAGCGGGTCGGCGATGTCGATGGTGGTTTTCATATGGGTACCCATATCGTAGCACCCGTATGCCCGTGGGCAAGCAACTTGGTGCTACCATCCCCCGATGCTCCTCCTCCTCCTCGCCTGCGCCGACGCTGACTCCGGGTCGAAGTCCGACTCGCCAGCCGACACCGCCGCCCCCGAAGACACGGGCGTGGAGGACATCCCCACCGACAGCGGCCCCGATAGCGCCGTCGACACCGCGCCGCCCGTCGACACCAGCGTCGACACCGCGCTGGACACCGCCGTGGTGGACACCGCCGACACCGGCGAGGGTGCCACCCCCATCGATTGCGCGCGCGAGGCGATGAGCTTCGACCACGAGGGTGAACTGTCGAGTGACACCACCTGGTGCGCGATTGACACGGTGCTGGTGCGTGGCCCGGTGACGGTCGCGGGCGGCGTACACCTCGCCATCGAGGCCGGCACCACCGTGCACGCCACCTGGGGCACCGACGGCAGCGCCGGGGAGCTGATCATCGGCCAGGGCGCCACCATCGACGCGGTCGGCACCGAAGACACGCCCATCGTGATCCGTCCCCTGGGCGATGGCACGGACTCCACCGAGTTCGAGGGCCTGGAGGTGGTGGGCTACGGTCGCAGCCCGGAGAATCCCAGCGACGACCCGTCTGAAGGCAGCGGCGTGTTGTCCTACATCCGCGTGGAGTACGGCGGCAACACCGACGCCGCGATTCACTTCGTGGCGGTTGGCGACGGCACCGAGGTCGACCATCTCGCCAGCATCTACAGCTACGACGACGCCTTCGAGTTCGACGGCGGCGAGGTCGGCGCGAAATACCTCGTGGCCTACGACTTCGCCGACGACGGCTACCAGTTTGAAGACGGCTACGACGGCCACCTCCACCATTGCCTCGCCAGTGACGGCGGCGGCGCCGGCATCACCGTGCGCAACCGCGATCCCGACGATGGTGGTGGCAACAGCGACGAGCCGCGGACCTACGCCAACGTCAACAACTTCACCATCGTAGACACGTATAGCGAGGGCATCTACCTCGACAACGGTGGCCAGGGCGAGTTCACCAACATGCTCGTGTCGTCCCCGGCCGACTGCACGCTCAAGATCGACGACGCGAGTGTCGAAAACGTCGACGAGGGCATCGAGCTCGGCTTCGCGGTCTTGTGGCAGGCCGACACGACCTTCTGCCTCACCGACGACGGCGTGGACATCACCGGCTACGCCCACGACTATGTGGTCGCCGACCCCCTGCTCGACGGCTACGAGCCCGACGCGACGAGCCCCGCCTGGGACCCCGCCTACATCGACGAGGACGACGACGACCAGGTGGGGGCCTTCTCCGACTGGGACTGGTCGAACGGGTGGGGGGTGCCGGAGTAGGGGCGTTACTTCGCGGACCGGGTCCGCACGCGTTCCCACGCCTGGTCCAGCTCGAGCTCATCCACCCACCCGGTGACGTATTTCAGGTCGAGCGCCGATCCCTGGACCCGGACGATGCCAGCCGCGTCTTCGAGCTGTCGATCGGAACCGCCGGGCTGCCACCAGCGCATCTTCGCGATCAACGTGTCCTCCGGGCTCGCCGTCCATGTCGCGACATCCCCAATGCTCACTCTCACCCGTCGCGGGAATTCCGCTCGGGCGTGTCGCGTCCAACGGGGGACGATGATGTCGGCCTTCCAGGAGGATTCCATGTCGATGACGTTGAACATGCTCCGGTGCCGGACCGCCTCCTCGGCTGTGTCCAGGTCGAGGTAGAAGCTCTCGGGATCGAAGGCCTGTGCAAAGCGGCGGACAGTCCGCGCATCGAGTTTCGCGACAACGTCCAGGTCCATCGTGCTCCTCGGCTCGCCGTGCACGCTGCTCGCCATGGAGCCGACGACCATGTACTCGACGCCTGCAGCATCCAGGGCTGCCACCACTCGCGCCAGGAACGCCCGGAATGCCGGGTCCATCAGCGATTCGCGAGCCTCGTTTCCACGGCCCGGGCCAGCGCATCGCCCAGCAGCAGGCGCCGGATCTCAGCCTCGGGGTCGCGCCCATCTCGAAGAGCGCGCGCCCGCGCGCCGGCCACGGCCGCAGCGCGAACGGTGTCCGACAACGCCAGGGCCATCTCGCCACGGCGCCCAGGACCCGCTTTCCGGAGCAAGCCGAGCAGCAAGGCGCGGGCGGCGGGCGTGGTGTCGGGCGAGTCGAGCATCAGCTGTACTGTATCCCCGCCTCCCGCCTACCGCCCCACCTGCCTGAGAAACACGTCCGGCAACTTCGTGGCCTTGCGCGCCGCGAGATCAATCATCACGAAGGTCATCTCGGCCTCCGCCACCACCTCGCCGTCGGCCGTCCGGGTGATGACCTGGCGGAGTCGCCCGATGTCGCGACGCGCGGAGATGGGCTCCACGGAAACGTGCAGCTCGTCGTCGTACAGGCACTCGCGACGGTAGCGCACGTCGGCGCGGAGAATGGCCGGCCCGAGACCGTTCTTCACCATCTCAGGGATGGGGGAGCCGCCGTGGGCTGCCCAGGCGAAGCGCGCCCACTCGAAGTACTCGAGGTAGCGCGCGTGATTGCAGTGGCCGAACATGTCGATGTGCGAGGAGGGCACGCGGATCGTGATGCCGGGGAAGCGGTCTGACATGCGGCGCCGCTAACCGCCAGGATGGTGGGGTCGGCAAAACTGACCGGTCAGTCTGCAAATAAGACTTTTCGCGCACTTGGACGATGCGCCGGGCCATGGTACACGCGCGCCCCTCCCTGCCCGAGAGTCCCGATGAGCACCCCCTACCGTCCCGACGTCTCGACGATGCCCGCCACCGTGGTGGAGGCACTTCGCCGCCTTCGCGGCGTCACCGACGTGGGCCACACCTACCTCGACAACGCGGCGAAGCCGACCTTCTTCTCCTTCGACGCGCTCAACGAGGCCGCCGAGCAGCGCGGCCGTCGCCTCCTGGCGCAGGGTCTCAAGAAGGGCGACCGCGTGGGCATGGTTCTGAGCCAGCCCAGGGACTTCGTCATCTCCTTCCTCGGCTGCGTGTACGTGGGCCTGGTGCCGGTGCCGATGTACCCGCCGCTCTCGTTCGGCAAGCTCGACGCCTGGGCCGAGGGGGCGCTTCGGATCCTGAGCGACGCCGAGGCCTCGCTGCTGTTGACCGATGGCCAGCTCCAGAACGTGCTCTGGCAGGTGGTGCCCAAGGTCAAGTCGCTGCGCGACCTCATGACCATCGAGAAGCTCGACGCGATCACGCCGATCAGCGGAGAGCTTCCCGTCGTGTCGCCCGCCGACCTGTGTTTCCTCCAGTACACGTCGGGCTCCACCGCCGCGCCCAAGGGCGTGATGGTGACACACGGCAACCTGATGGCCAACAGCTGGGCCATTGCCGTGGACGGCATGCAACTGGTGCCCTTCGCCGAGACGGCGGTGTCCTGGCTGCCGCTCTACCACGACATGGGCCTCATCGGCTTCGTCATCACCCCGCTGGTGAAGGGCATGGCCGAGGTGTTCATCCCCACGCTCTTGTTCGTGAAGCGCCCGAACATCTGGATGCAGGTGATGAGCGACTACAAGGCGCAGCATACCTTTGGTCCCAACTTTGCCTACGCGCTGGCGGTTCGAAAGGCGACAGAGGCTGAGCTGGCCAAGTGGGACCTCAGCCACTCGCGTGTGTACGGTTGCGGCGCCGAGCCCATCCATCTCGACACCATGCTCCGCTTCGAGGCCACCTTCGAGCGCTGCGGACTCAAGAAGGGCACCATCATGCCGGCCTACGGCATGGCCGAGGCCACCCTGGCCATGAGCTTCCACCCGCCGGGCAGCCAGGTCTTCGCGAGCGCGCTCCACGACGATGGCCCCGCCTTCGTGAGCTGCGGCAAGACCTTCTCCGAGCACGAGATGGGCGTGATGGACGAGGAGGGCAACCTGCTCGGCGAGAACGTGGAAGGCGAGCTCGTGCACCGCGGCCCGTCGGTCACCCCCGGCTACTGGAAGAACCCCGAGGCCACGGCCGCCTGCTTCTTGCCGAGCGGCTGGCTCCGCACCGGCGACCTCGGTTTTGTCCGCGACGGCAACGTCTACATCACCGGACGCAGCAAAGACCTCATCATCCTCAATGGCCGCAATCATCACCCCACCACCATCGAGTGGGCGGCCGCCGAGGTCGATGGTGTCCGGAAGGGCAACGTGGTGGCCTTCTCCGTGCCCGGGCAAGACAGCGAGGAGCTGGTGGTGGTGGCCGAAACCCGCCCCGAGCCCCCGGCCGAGACCGCGGAGAACATCACCCGCGCCGTGGCCGAGCAGCTCTCGCTCAAGGTGAGCGCGGTCGTCTTGCTCGCCGCCGGCCAGCTCCCCAAGACCAGCTCCGGCAAGCTCCAGCGCAACAAGACCCGCCAGCAGTATCTGGCCGGCGAGCTCGGCAAGCAGGGCGATCGCACGCTCGGCAGCTCGGGCGAGAAACTCACCGTGGCGAAGCACGTGGCCAAGTCCATCTGGGGCCGGGCCACCCACACCGCCAGCAAGCTCATCAACCGTCCCCCTGAAACCTAAGGTGCAAGTATGGAAACCATGAACCTCATCAAGTCCGCGATCTCCGCCGTCGATCCCTCGAAGACGGCGAAGTTGTCGACCATTCGCCCCGACATGGAGATCCGCGAGCTCGGCCTCGACAGCGTGGCCACCATGGAGATGGTCGGCTTCCTCGAGGAGAAGCTGGAAACGCAGTTCTCCGACGAGGTGATGATTCGTATCCAGACCTTCGGCGACCTCGCCGCGCTCATCGACAACTCGAAGCAGGCGTAGGGCATGTCGCGGTCGAGCGCCATCGCCGTCGTCGGTCTCGGCTGCCGCTTCCCCGGCGCCGAGAACGTCAATCGTTACTGGCAGCTCGTCCGCGAGGGTCGACACAAGTTCGGCCCGCCCCTTCGCAACCGCTGGGATCACGAGGCATTTTTCTCGACCAGCCAGCGTACGCCCGACCGCTACTACGCCCCGCACGGCGCCTTCCTCGACGACGTGGCGAGCTTTGCCGCCATGGAGTTCGGCATTCCGCCGCGCCGCGTGGAGGTGATGGACCCGCAGCAGCGCATGGCGCTCGAGTGTGCCTGGTACACCCTGCAAGACGCGGGCTACGCCGCCGCCATCGACGGGGTGGACGGTGGACGACCCATCGATCGCTCGCGAGTGGGCACCTTCCTCGGCCTCTGCGCGATGGAGTTCCGTTCCATCCTTGGCGCGCGCACCATCGCCCAGATGCTCGCCGCCGGGCAGTTCGGCGACGCGGCCACGTCCGACGAGGCCAAGCGCCTCGGCGACATGATCAACCGGCTCGTGCCGTCGCGCGCCTTCAGTGGGCCGGGCGTGCTCTCCAACATGAGCGCCGCCGTCGTGGCGCAGGAGCTCGACCTCGGCGGTCCGGCCTTTACGGTCGACGCGGCTTGCGCCTCGGCGCTGGTGGCTATCCACGACGCGGTCACCTACTTGCGCGCGGGCCACATCGATGCGGCGCTCGCCGGCGGCGTGTACCTCAACCTCACCCCCGACCACCTCGTGGGTTTCAGCCGGATTGGCGCGATTAGCCCCGGCGGCATCTGCCGCCCTTTCGACGTGAACGCCGATGGCTTCGTGCAGGGCGAGGGCGTGGGCCTGGTGATGCTCAAGCGCCTCGACGACGCCGTCCGCGACGGCGACCGTGTGTACGCGGTGCTGCGCGGCTCGGCGCTCAACAACGACGGCAAGGGCGACGGGCCGATGTCGCCCCGGAGCGAGGGACAAGAGTCCGTCATCCAGACGGCGTGGAACGACGCGGGCATCACCGCGCGCGACGTGGGACACGTGGAAACCCATGGCACAGGCACGGCGGTGGGCGACCGGACGGAGATCGGTGCCTTGCGCAAGAGCCTAGTCGGACGCGAGGGACCGGTGCTCATCGGCTCGGCCAAGGCCAACGTCGGGCACACCATGTCGGCGGCCGGCGTGGCCGGCTTCATCAAGGCGGTGCTCAGCGTTCACCACGCCGAGATCCCGCCGCTGGCGAACTGGACGGCGCCCCACCCAGACATCGCCGCCGCGCCCGAGACCTTTGCCGTCCCCACCGCACCGGTGCCCTGGACCGATCCTCGGCGGGTGGCCACGGTGTCGTCCTTCGGCTTCGGCGGCACCAACGCCCACATGGTGCTCGCCGCTCCGGAGGCCCGCCCCACGGCGCGGCTCTTCGCGCTCGGCGCGCCGGCGCCGCGGCTCGGCGCCGCCCAGCTCGTCGTCATCTCCGGCGACGACGGGGCGCTCCTCGGTCGCTACGCCCGCGAGCTCGCCGACACCTTGGCCGACACCGACAACCTGGCCGCCGTGGCGCACACGCTCAACGTGGGCCGGCGCCGTCGCGCCGTCCGCGCTGCCCTCGTGGCGCAGAGCACCGCCGAGCTGCGCAAACACCTGCGCAAGGTGGGCGACACCCTCGGCAGCGACCCGTCCGCCCGGGGGGCACAGGGGCGCGACGCGGTGATTGGCGACGCCGCCACCCCGGTGCCGGTGGCCTTCCTGTGTCCCGGCCAGGGCATGCAGAAGGTGGGGCTCCTGCGCGAGTGGCTCGCCATCCCCGAGTTCAGCGACACGCTGCGCGACATGGAGGCGGCGGTTTCTGACATCACCGCGCGCCCGCTCCGCGACTACCTCTACGCGGAGGGGGCCACCGAGGAAGCCCTCACCGACACGCAGATCGCGCAGCCGGCGATGTTCGCGGTGGGCATGGGCGTGGCCGCTGTGCTCGGGCGCTACGGCGTGAAGCCGTCGGTGGTGCTCGGTCATTCGCTGGGCGAGTTCACCGCCACCGCGTTGTCCGGTGCGGTGAAGCCCCGCGAGGCCATCCGTTTCGTGGCCCGCCGCGGCAAGGCGATGTCGGCGATGACCGGCGATCACGGCGCGATGGCCGCCTGCATGGCCGCCGTGGCCGAGATCGAGCCGCACCTCGAGCCGCGCGTGATCGTCGCCAACCTGAACCACCCCCGCCAGAACGTGATCTCCGGCCCCACGGCGGCCGTGGAGAAGAGCGTGGAGCGGCTCGTGGCCGCCGGGCTCAAGGCCAGGCGCATCCCGGTGTCACACGCCTTCCACTCGCCGATGCTGGAGGGCGTGCAGGGCGACGTCGAGGCCGGGGTCGCGGAGACCCACTTCACCGCGCCGACCCTCCCCATGGCCTCGTGCATCGCCGCGAACGCGCCCCGGACGGCCGACGACGTCAAGGCCATTTACCGTCGTCACGCGGTGGCCCCGGTCGACTACGTCACCGGGCTCGGCCAGTGTCGCGACCAGGGCGCCCGGATCTTCGTGCAGCTCGCCCCCGGGGCCACGCTCTGCGCCTTCGCGCGCGGCGTGCTCGAGGGCGGCGAGAGCATCCTGTCGGTGGCCGCCGACGAGGCCGACGGTGGGGTGGGGCTCCTGCGTGTGCTGGCGCTCTGCGCGGCGAACGGGCACCGCGTCGACCTGACCGGTTTCGGCGAGGGCATCGCGACCCTGCCGCCCACGCCCTACCCCACGCAGGTGTACTGGCCGGTGGTGGCTGAGCGCCAGAAGACCGCCGAGATCGTGACCGTCCGCCGCGACGACGCGCCGGCCACCGAGGTGGTGCACCCCGGCGCCGCGCCCGCCGCGCCTACCGAGGAAGACGTCCAGGCGCGCGTGCTGCGCATCGTGTCGAAGGTGAGCGCCTTCCCGCTCGAGGCCCTGCGTGCTGAGCAGCGCCTGATCGACGACCTTGGTTTCGACTCCTTGATGGCGAATGAGCTGTCCACGCGACTGTCGGAGGCCTTCCCCGGCTTCGCGGGCATTCCCCGGGCGCTCTTCGCCACCTCTCCCCGGGTGTCCGACATCGTCGGCACCGTGGAAGGCGGCGGGCTCGGCGAGGCGCTGCCGCTCACGGCCCCCGACCGCGCGATGGTAGCCTACCGTCCGGTCCTGCGCGCCGCGCCCCCCTCCGGGCGTAGCCGCGAGACCGGCGGACGCGTGCTCGTGCACCCCGAGCTCGCCACGCTGCGCACCCTGCCGAAGGGCGATGTCGCCGTGGTGTCCGAGGTGCTCGGCAACAAGCCCACCCGGGCCGCCGTCAGTGGCTTCGTGAAGGCCCTCGCGCGCGAGTGGCCGGAACACAAGGTGGTGGTGGTCGATGGCTCCGAGGCCGAGGCTCTCGCCGAGCTGGCGGGTTCTGATCGCGACGTCGAGGTGGTGTACCAGGGTGGCGTCCGCCACGTGGTCGGGCTCGAAGCGGTGGCGGCGAGCCCGCGTGATCTCCGAGGTCAGACGGTGCTCGTCACCGGCGGCACCGGCTGGCTTGGCCAGCGCATCGCGCGCGCGCTCATCGAGGCGGGCGCGAGTGTGGTGCTGAGCGGCAGTCGCGACCGCGCTGAGGTGCTGGCGGAGCTTGGTCCAAGCGCACGTTTCTTCAAGGCCGACCTGGGCGGCAACCCTGACTTCACCGGCCTCGCGGTCGACGGCATCATCCACGCGGCCGGCGTGCTGGCCGATGGCCCCGTGGGCACCGCCGACGGGGAGCGGGCGATGGTGATCAAGGTGGGCGGACTCCGTCGCCTGCGCGCCGCCTTCCCGGCCGCGTGGATCGTGTCGCTCGGCAGCTACGCCGCGCGCTTCGGCAATGCCTACCAGACCGAGTACGCCGCCGCGAACGAGGCGATGGCGTCGCTTGGTCGCGCCCTCGGCGCCGGCACGCAAGACTGGGGACCCTGGGCGGAGTCGGAGATGGTGTCCACGATCCCGGCCCCGATGAAGCGGGCGATGCGCGATGACGGCCTCTGGTTCGTCGACACCGCGCAGGGTCTGCGTGCGCTCCTGGCCAGCCTCGGTCTCCCCGGCGAGGTCGTACTGGGGCTCGACCTGCCGCCCGTGCGTCGCGCACTGGAAGTGGAGCGGACGCTCAGCCCAGAGATGCCCTGGTTGCGCGACCACGCCCTCTACGGGCGCCCCACCGTCCCCATGGCGGCGGTGCTCGAGTGGGCCTGCGACCTCTCCGGCCGGACGGTGGAAGACCTGACCTTGTACGACGGCATCGTGGTCGACAAGACCGTCCGCGTCCGCCTGCGGGTGGATGGCGACCGTTTCACCGCCCATTGTGACGGCAAACTGGCGTGGACGGCGGTGCTCACCGACGAGCCGCTCGCGCGGGTGGTCCCGCCGGCGCTCGGGCAAGACACGCTGCCGATGTCGCTCGCCGAGTTCTACCGCCACACCTTCCACGGTCCGCTGTTGCGCGGGATCGTGTCGGTGAACGCGCTCGGCGACAAGGGCGTGGCCGGCGTGGTGCGCCTCGGCAAGTCGACCGACTGGAACGAGGCGCCGTGGTCGCTCTCGCCGCTCGCCATCGATAGTGCCTTGCAGCTCGCCGCCTACTGGTCGCTCAACAAGTCCGGTCGCGCCGGCTTCCCGGTGCGCGTGGGCCGCTGGACGCAAGTGCACACCGACGCAGAGGAGCTGTCCGCCACCTTGTGGTTCGACGAGCAGACGGGTGACCGGTTCCGGGGCACCGTCGTCCTCTCGGAGCCCTCGGGACGCGTGGTCGCCGTGGGCGAGGGCGTGGAAGCCGAGCTGCGGAGCGACGGTCTCGACATCGCGCCTGAGCACACGGACTTCGAGCTTTTCCCGGCCTGGGTCGACCTCAAGATGCGGCTCGACGCCGCCTTGATGCTCAACATCAGCAACCCCTACTTCAAGGTGCTGGAGGGCACGGCGCGCGACAAGGTGGTGATCAAGGGCCAGGAGATGATTCACTTCTCCGGCTACAACTACCTCGGCTTCTCGGGACACCTCCACGTGACCGAGCGCGTGTGCGAGGCCGTCGCCAAGTACGGCACCAGCGTGTCGGCCAGTCGCGTGGCGAGCGGGGAGCGTCCGATTCACCTTGAGCTCGAGGAGCGCATCGCTCGGGTGCTCGGGGTCGACGACGCCATCTTGTTCACCGCTGGTCACATGACCAACGTGAACACCATCGGGCACCTGTTTGGCCCGAAGGACCTGATCCTTCACGACGAGCTGATTCACGACAGCGCCATCCAGGGCATGAAGCTCGCCGGGAGCACCCGTCGCCCGTTCCCCCACGGTGACATGGCGGCGCTTGAGAAACACCTCGAGCAGCTCCGCGGCCGCTTCGAGAAGTGCCTGATCATCGTCGAGGGCGTGTACTCGATGGACGGCGATATCTGCGATCTCCCGGCCGTCATCGCGCTGAAGAAACGCTACAAGTCCTTCCTGATGGTCGACGAGGCCCACAGCTTCGGCGTGGTCGGGAAGAACGGCTACGGCGTGCGCGAGCACTTCGGCGCCGACGGTCGCGACGTCGACATCTGGATGGGCACGCTGTCGAAGAGCCTGTCGTCGTGTGGCGGCTACATCGCCGGCAGCAAGACGCTGGTGTCGCTCCTGAAATACACCGCCCCCGGTTTTGTGTACTCCGCCGGTCTGACACCGGCGAACACCATGGCGGCCATCGCGGCGCTGGAGCTGATGGAGCGCGAGCCGCAGCACGTCGCGAAGCTCCAGCAGAACGCCAAGTTGTTCTACGAGCTCTGCCAGGCCGAGGGCCTCGACAACGGCCCCGCGCACGGCGAGAGCGCGGTGATCCCGGTGGTGGTGGGCAACTCCTTCCACGCGCTCCTGTTGTCCGACGCGCTCATGAAGCGCGGCATCAACGTGCAGCCCATCCTGTACCCGGCGGTTGCCGATAATGCCTCGCGGTTGCGCTTCTTCCTGTCGTCCCTGCACGACGAGGCCGAGCTTCGCTACACGGCCACCACGGTGCGAGAGGAACTTGAGCGGATCCGGGCGAGCGGGTAGCGGGGTGGTAGCATGGGGGCATGATCCTGCACATGCTCGCTTGCCCGGACGACGCGAAGGACTCCGCCGACACGGGTAATCCGGTACAGGGGTGCGATCCCGCGTCCGCCAACGTGGTTGGCACGGTCACCAACCCCATGGAGTACTGCTCGGTCGAACCCGACACCGTGGAGTTCTGGTCCTTGAGCGGGGCGGGAACTGTCTGCTACGAGCAGTGGATGGCCTACGACAGCGCCGGGAACGACGGTGGCTGGGAGGACTGGCGTGGCGAGCTCGTGGCGACAGCCGCGATCACGGACCGGCACTTCGAGGCTCTGGTGACCGCCGGCGAGCGGGTGGGCTTCGCTGACAAGGGCTGCTTCGCCTGCGAGCCGTTCGCGGCGGTGGCGGATGATTGCACCGAGTTGACGATGCAGCTCGAGGAGAGGATCTCGGTCGATGCCCCGAACGTCTACCTCTACCCCGAGGCGCCCACGCCGGTAACGGTGCGCGTGGGCCGGCCGGCCGCGGTGACCGTCGCCATCCCGGCCTATCCGCTCGACGGCTGGTTGGTGCTCGCCGAGCCCGACGGCACGCTGCGCCTCGGGCAGTCAAGCTTCGACTACCTCTTCTACGAGCTGCTCACCCGCGAGGAGGAGTACCAGTACGAGGAAGGCTGGTGTGTGCCCGGGGAGCTTGCCCAGGCCACCGTGGAAGACGCGATGTTCGACCTGGGCTTCATCGAGCCCGAGCTGGAGGACTTCCGCGACTACTGGGACGCGGCCTGGCCGAGCGCGGAACTCGTGGGCATCTACCCGCAGTTCGACCTGCCGGCGCTGAAGATACGTCCCGAACCGGACACGCTCCTTCGCGCCTGGTTCGTGGTCACCCCGCGCTGCGACGCCAAGCGCCTACCCGAGCTGTCCCACACGGAGCGCGTCGGTTTCACCGCCACCGAGTGGGGGGTCATCGTGGCGCCGCCCCTGCCGCGCGTGGAGGCCTGGCGCGTCGAGAGGCCCTGAGCGCCGGCTATCCCCCTGTGGATGAGACAAGCGCGGGAGCATGCCGGGCAAAAGGAGACGCCGCCCGGGGCGCGGGGGGATGCCGCACGAGACAACGCCGATTGTTCACGAGGCGATCGGCTGGGCGGTGGGCCAGGACGCCCCGGCACGCCGCCCCTGTCTCATTCCCGGGGGCATAGTTTCCGAACTGTCTCCTTTCCGGGGGGATAGTCACCCCCGCGCCCCCGCGAGCTACGGCCGCCCCCCCCCAGCGCGACAACAAGCGATGGAGCCACTGTCGGCTCACGCCGAGCTGGTCGGCGGCCTCCGAGCGGTTCTGCCCGCAGGCATCGAGCGCCTGCCGCACGAGCTGTCGCTGGAAGTTCTCCGTGGCGGCCAGGAGTCCCTGCGCGGGTGAGCTCGGCGCGGTGCCCGGCTCGTTGTCGAAGTGCGCCGGGCGCAGGGTGTCGTCACCCCAGGCGAGGGCATGGGCGATGGCCACCTTCAGGGCGTTGTCGAGCTCGCGGACGTTGCCCGGCCAGTCGCGGGTGGCCAGCTCACCGAGGGCGGCGTCCGCCACGCAGAGGCGCGGCGCGTCCGGTAGCTCCGCCAGCGCGCGGTCGAGCAGGAAGCGCGCGAGCGCGGGCACATCGTCGCGACGCTCGCGCAAGGGTGGCACCCGGAGCACCCCGGCGCCGAGCCGATGGTAGAGGTCGGTGCGGAAGCTCGACCCGGTCTCGCCGATGGCCCGCCACGTGGCGGCGACCACGCGTCCCTTGAACCGGAGTGTCTCGGTGCCGCCCACCCGCTCGTAGCTGCCCTCCTGCAGGAGCCGGAGGAGCTTCACCTGGAGCCGCGGGGGGGCCTCGCCTACCTCGTCGAGAAAGAGCGTTCCCCCGGCCACGCGCTCCATCAGGCCCTCGCGGCGACGCTCGGCGCCGGTGAAGGCCCCACGCTCGTGGCCGAAAAGCAGGCTCTCCGCCAGCTCGTCGGGCACGGCCCCGCAGTTGATCGCGAGGAAGGGCTCCCCGGCGCGGGGACCGAGCGCGTGCAGCGCCCGGGCGACGGCCTCCTTGCCGGTGCCCGTCTCGCCGAGGATCAGCGCCGGCCAGGGCATGCGCGCGAAGGAGCGGATGGCGGCGGCGAGCTCCCGCATCGGTCGCGACTCGCCCAGGAGCCCGGGGATCGCCAGCGCCGGGGCGGCCACGGGTTCCTCGCCGAGGAAGGCCCCGGCGAGCTGCGCCAGCGCCTCTACGCGGAGTTGCACGGCCACGGTGAAGGGGCGCCGCGCGTCGCGGAGGTAGAGGATCCCGGCCGTGCCCAGGGGCACGCAGCCCACCGCCCGATCGCCCGTGGCACGGACGGAGGGGGCGCCCCCGAAGCGGGCGTCGGCGAGCGCGTCGTCGGTCCACACCGGCACGCCGCCACTCATCGCCTCGGCCACGATGCTCCGGCTCACCTCCAGCGGCCCGGGGACGGTGCCGCCAGCCGACGCCAGCGCGGCGAAGCTGAGGCTCCCGTCGTCGAGGCGACCCTGCCAGGTGCCGGCCCAGGCGTCTTCTGCGCCGGTGAGGGCCCGCACCTCGTCGACCAGCGCGAGAAGCAGCTCGCCCCGAGTGCGTGGCGAGGCCAGTCGCCCGAGCCGACCCTGCGCCCATTCCAGCGCCTGCAGGCGAGCGTCGAGGCGATGCACGTGGACGCGGAGCCGCGCGGCGACGGCGGGGTTGCTCGCCGAGAGTTCCGCGAGGCCGGGGATGTCCATGACAACGAGTATGTTACCCGCCGCTCGCCCGCCATGCCTCTCGCGCCTCGCCTGCTCGCCGCTGTCGTCGTGGCCATGCTGGCCAGCCCGGCGGCCTGGGCGGAGCAGGTGGTCGCCGGCGCCTGTGAACCCGGCTGGAGCGCAGCCACTGCGGCGGATCGTGCGTTGCTGGCGTATATCGATCGCGATCTTCCGAGCTTCACTGCGGAGGCTACCGCCATCGAGGCCGCGCTGCCGTGTGTCACGACGGTGCTCGACCCGGTCACGGCGTCGCGACTCCATCTCGTGTTCGCGCTTGCCCGGCTCGGGGTGCGCGATCGCGAGGGGGCCGTCGCCGAGCTGCGCGCCCTGCCCGCCGGGTTCTCGCCGCCGCTGGGCCTGGCCCCCGAGGGACAGTTCCTGCATGGTCTGTTCGCCGAGGTGGCGGCCATGCCCCCGCGGGCGCGCTTGCCCGCGCCGGTGGCCACGGGAGAGGTCCTGGTGGTCGACGGGGTGCCCTCGACCGACCGCCCCGAGGGCGCGGCGATCCTCCAGGTGCTCGGCTCCGATGGCGGCGTGCGCTGGACCGGTCGCCAGTGGCCGCCGGTGCTCGTCGTGCTCCCTGTGGAACCCCTCGTGTCCGCCAGCCCACCGCCCCCGCGTCCGGTGGCCCCGGTCGTCGCCACCGCCGCCGCCACCGCTCTCGGGCTCGCCGGTCTGGGGCTGGGGCTCGCCAATCGGAGTGCCTTCGACGACCTCGACACCCCCTACGAGAACGTCGCGGGCCTGCAATCGCGCTCCACGCTCTACACCGGGCTGGCGATTACGGGTGCCGCCGCGACCGTCGCCTGCGGCGCGTGGTGGGTGGTCACGTGGTGATCCTGCTCGGCTGCATCCTCATCTCCGAGGCCGAGCTCACCGCGCGCTACGACGTCGATGGCGACGGCATGCCGTGGCCGGACGACTGCGACGACCGCGACGCCTCGGTCACCCACTGCGTCAGCGTGGAGCCGCCCCCCGACTGGCGCGAGGGCGAGGGCGACTACGGTCACGACGTGGCGCTCCTCGTTGGTGGACACGTGCTGGTGGGTGCGCCAAGCGAGGCCGAGGCTCATGTCGACGAGCGCTTGCTGCGCGGCCCCTCGAGCTGTGCGAGCGGGGGCGATGGCGCGGGTTGGTCGGTCGCGGCGGTGGGCGATCTCGACGGCGACGGGGCAGGCGAGGCGCTGGTGGGCGGGCCGTCCCTGGGCGCGGGCGGCGGTTGTGCGGGCGCCGCGTGGCTCCTGCCGAGCGCGGCCTGGACCGACGACGTGTCCCTGGCGGAGGGTGGCGGTACGGTCACCGGCGAGGCCGCCGGCGACGGGCTCGGCTTCGCCGTGGCCGGGGTCGACCTCGACGGTGACGGCCTCGACGAGATCCTGCTCGGCGCGCCCGTGGCGGGGGCGGTGTACGCGATCTCGGCGGCTGAGCTCGGCGCGGGCGCGAATATCGCCGCGAAGAGCGGCGCCGTCTGGACGGCGGCCGGAGCGGGGTTCGGCGTGCGGTCCGGTGGCGACGTGGACGGCGACGGTCGTGGCGACGTGCTGGTGACCACCGACGCGGGCCTCGTCGTGCTCGGCGGGGCGCTCGACGAGGTGCTCGCCACCGTGCCCGGCGTGGGCGGCTGTGGCCCGCGCTGTGCCTCGGCGCTCGGCGACCTCGACGACGACGGCCGTTCCGAGCTCGCGGTGGGCGACTCCGCTAATCTCTACTTGCTGCCCGGCGCGGCCCTCTCGGGGACGGTGGAGGCCACCGATGTCGCGACATCTGTATTGCTTGGGACGGCGATCTACGCGGTGGCGCCTGGCGACGATGGCGCCTTGCTGGGTGAGGCGAGCGGGGTTTTCCTCGTGACGGACCCGCCTCTCGGCGCCATCGATCTCGCCGATGGCGTGGCCCGCGAGTACGCCACCGAGGCGCCGGGCAGCGACTTCGGCTGGGCGATCGACGGTGGCGTCGACCTCGGACTGGGCGCGTCCGGTCCCGACGTGGCGGTCGGGTCGCCGGGCGAGGGCCGCGTGTACTTCTTCGCCGGTCGGAACTAGGCGATGTGGCGCGTGCTCGGCGTGCTCGGTCACGGCGGCCACGGCACCGTGTTTCTCGTGGAACACTCGGGCGAAGGGGGACTGCAACGGCGCATGGCGCTCAAGGTGCTCGGGCCCGCCGGTGAGCGCGCTGCCCAGCGACTGCGCGACGAGGCTCGCATCCTCGCGCTGGTGCGCCACCGCGCCGTGGCCCGCGCCGAGGCGCTCGTGAAAGTGGAGGGGCGCTGGGCGATGCTGCTGGAGTACGTGGAGGGGGCCAGCCTGCGCGACGCCTTGCTCGTTGGCTCCCTGCCCCCGGCGGCGGCCCTGGAGGTGGCCGCGGAGATCGCCCGCGCGCTCGATGGCGCCTGGCACGCGTCTGGTCCTGCCGGGGAGCCCCTCCACGTGCTCCATCGCGATCTGAAGCCGTCCAACGTGCAGCTCACCCCGCGGGGCGAGGTGAAGCTCCTCGACTTCGGCATCGCCCGCGCCGCGCTGGCCGGGCGGGCCGACACCACCGAGGGGGTGGCCGGCACGCCGGGCTACGTGCCGCCGGAGCGACTCGAAGGCGCCGAGGAGGGGCCTGCGGGCGACGTCTTCGCGCTCGGTGTGCTCCTGGCCGAGATGCTGACCGGCCAGCCGGTGCGGCAGTTTCCGCTGGGCGAGGCGCGGCACGAGAGTCATCTCCGGGCGGTGCTCGCGCGCTTGCCGGTGGGAGAGGCGCTCTTGCGCTCGATGCTTGCCCGGGAACCGGGGGAGCGTCCGAGCGCCCGGGACGCTGAACGCGAGTTGGAGGCGCTGCGCAGGGCGGCTACAGGCCCCTCGCTGCGAGACTGGGCCGAGAGCACCGTGCCGGGACTCGTGCCCTCCTCGGCGGAGGGCGACCCATGGGTGGGGACGACGCTCACGCTGGACACGGGAACGGGTGAGGTTTCTTCCTCGCTTCCGTCGGTCACGGGTGGGCGGGCGACGGGTCGGGTGACGGGGGCCGAGGCGAGCGCTCGAGATCGCGTGGCGCCCCCTGGCCGGCGCGCATGGGCCTACCTGGCCGCGGGGCTCGGGCTGGCGGTCCTCGTCGCGCTCTTGTCCTGGCCGCCCGGCGAGCCCGTTCCGGACGGGACACAGGCTTCCGGTCCCCAGGTGGCGGCGGGCGAGCTCGCGGTCGACGCGGTGCCGAGCGCGCCCGCTTCGGCCCCTGCCGCAGACCCCATGGTGCCCGCGCCCGCCGGTCGCTCGTCGGTCACACCTGTCCCCGGTGGCTCGGTGGGAATCTCGCCCGAGGCGAGCGCGTCGTCCCCGCCTTCATCCCGGCGCCCAGACCCGAGCGCGGCCGTTGTCGTGCCTTCGAGCCCAGCCGTCGCGGAGACCGGACGCGTCGTGGTCAACGGCGACGCCGAGACTGTCCGCCTCGTCGATAGCGCCGGTCACGCCCATGCACAGCTCGACGCCCTCGCGCCGGGCACCTACTCGGTCCGCGTCCGCTTCTCGGGACTGGGCGAGGGACCCGGGGGGACGGTGACCGTGGTGGCAGGGACGAGCACCGTGCTCGAGTGCTCGAGCATCACCCTCGAGTGCCGCGCGCGCTGACACCGCTCGGCGACCTGTTGCGGAGGTCGACTCGTTTTCGGCGTCGCCCCGGGGCGGCGGCTTGGCTACCCTGTCCCCGTGCTTCTCCTCGCCCTCGCCCTCGCCCAGGAACGTGACCCGCCCGGTGCTCCGGACGGTGATGCCCTGCTCGCGAGCGCGCAGACGCACGTGCGCAACCTGCCGGGTTGCTGGCTGATGAAGGGCGACAGTCGCGACCACTGGGACGCGGGCATCTTCGGAGAGGGCGACCGTCACTGGCTTCTCGAGGGGCGGCTGGTTGACGGTCTCTGGCAAGACTTCGCCTTCAATCCCGCGGCCGACAACCAGACTCCGCCCGACGAGAACGACAAACGACGCTCGATGTTCGGGCGCTTCCCCGACGCAGAGGCCGACCAGGATGCGGGACGACAGTCGGTGCTCCAGGCCCTCTCCGACGACGTGTCGGTGCAGTACGTGGAGAAAGACGGCCCGGGTTGGAAGCTGGTGCGCACCTTGCGCGGCGGCACGGCGCTCAACAACACGCTAGTCTTGCATTACGACGCGGCGCTCCGCCCCTGGCGCTGGGCGGTGAGCATCATCGACCCGGTGGTGGTGGCGGGCGACCGGGGCAAGGCCAAGATCGTGCGCATGGAGGCGGTGCTGGAGGCCGACGAGCACGGCGCGCCGCGGTCGGAGAACTTCACCGGGACCTTCGCACAGTGGCCGTTCAAGGTGGAGGTGTCGGCAGTCACGCGGTGGACGGCGGGGCCTTGTTGAGGTGAGGAGGGGTCTACGGCCAGATTCATCCGGGTCGTGAGCGCTGCGTGCCTGGGAGGAGCCGGGGCCGCGCGTCGTGACCGATTGCTGTGCGAGGTGGAATCGTCGTGAGCGCAGGTCGCCCCAACCGGCACTCCAGGCCACCTCCGCCTGTGGCGTGCGCGGACCTGCTGAGAAAAATGGTGCTTCTACGTTGCGTCACCGGCCGGCTTGGGGTTGGAGGAAGCGCTGAGTGTCAGTTCAGCGGCGATGTGCTCACGACGATTCCGTCTCGATGTGTCTCCTCTTGCGACGCTCGGCCCTCCAGCCGCGAGGCCCGCCTCACGCCCCCTCCGGCAACCTCTCCAGCATCCACCGGTTCGCATCCAGCGCGGCCGCGTTGGCCTCTGCCGCTCGTCTGGACTCGAAGTGGATCTGCTCGTCGTCGGCCACGACGCCCCAGAAGCGCCGCGCCACCGCCCAGGCCTCCCGCCAGGCTCCGGGGAACCTCGGCGCGGGGGCAGGCGCGGCGAGCACCGGCGTGGAGAACTCGCCCGAGCGGACCGCGTAGGCCATCGGCAGCATGTCGTAGACCGGGGCCACGGCACGAACCTGTCCCTCCTCGAAGAAGAAAGACAGGTTCCCCGCGTGACGATCCGTGTTGCCTATCAGCGACCCGAAGCGATCGAGCCAGTGAACGAGCCTTCGCCGCGCGTCGTCGATCACCCCGCCGCGGACAAGGTCGTCAGCCGCGGTGGTCCACGACTGGATGTCGGCGCCGTGGTGGGTGGCGACGGCATGGAGTGACACGAGGCCGAGTCGCCCCTCGTCCTGCCGGTCGAAACGAAGCACCTCGAGGAAAACGCGTCCGTCCGCCTCGACGACCTCGCTCTCGGCGGCGGGCACACCGGCCTCGCGCAGACACTGGAGCGCGTGGTGCTCGCACCGCAGGAGGTCGGCGGTGCGCCGCGCGGTCGGATCGTTCCCGCGCGGCGAGAACTTCACCAGCACGCTGCCACTCGGCCGTGCGGCGAGGAACTTCGGTTGCTCACCGGCGGCGGAGGATCCGGGAACGCCCAGGCTCATCACGCCCTCGGCGAGCTGAGTGTAGCGGGCAGGTCGGTCCTCGTCGCTCACCACGACAGGGAGCTGGGCCTGCAGGCGCGTGAACGCCGGCTCGCCCACGACGAAGGCCCCGGCGGTGTCGAGCCCCCACTCGTGGAGCCAGCGCATCGCGTGGTCGCCCGACCAGCGGTTGACGTCGGGGGGAAGTCCGAGCTCTGGGTGCTGCCGCGGCACGAGTCGACCGAGGAAACCGGTGGGCCGCAGGTCGTGGAGAAACCACGGCAGGTCGGGGTAGAAGCCCCGGCAGGCAAAGGGGCTCTCGACGTGCCATCCCGCAGGCGCAATCGGGGTGAGCGTCGCGAAGAGCCGGACCCCGGAGGGTCGCAGCTCGTAAACCGGGATCTCGGCGGGAAGCCCCGGGACGGTGCGGCGCAACGCGTAGACAAGCGAGCGCGTCGCGCCCACGGCGAGGAGATCGGCGCGCAGCGCGGCCGCTGCCCGGGTGAAGGTCGCCGTGCTGAGGCCCAGCTGCGCGCGGAGGTCACGAGCGGTGGCAGGCCCCCCAACCCGGAGTGCCTGGGCGACCCGTGCGGCGTGGGCGTCGAGAGCTGTCGCCATGTTGTCAACAATGATATGAGCAGAGACGTTGCGCGTCAATACGTATGCTTATGGCTGTTTATCTGGTGCATTGACGTGAGTATTGATTGAAGTATTGATGAAAATCACCCCACCACGCTCTCCCACCCAAGCTTCAGAAGCACCGTCCACGGCCACACCCCCGGGTCGGGGTCGAGCCCCTTGCCCATGCGCTTGATCTGGTAGCTGTACCAGGCCACCTCCAGCAGGCCGTCGAGCACGTTCACCCCGGTACGACGAGGTTCAACCTTGCTGTCGTCGGCCTCGGCGCGCAAGATGCGGCCGGGGAAGTCGGGCTCCAGCGCCATTGGGCGGGCGATCCCCACCACGTCGACGGCGCCGCTCGCCACGGCCGCCTCCATGCCCGCCCGGGTGCGGAAACCACCGGTGAGCATCAACGGCAGCCGGGTGCGCCCGCGTACCCTCCGCGCGTAGTCGAGGAAGTAGGCCTCGCGGGCCACGGTGCTGGCGCGCACCTCGGCACCGCGGCCGGCCATGGCGGGTTTCTCGTAGGTGCCACCGCTGATCTCCAGCAGGTCGACGCCCTCGCCCTCGAGCGCGGCCACCACCTCCATCGACTCCTCCTCGGAGAAGCCACCCCGCTGGAAGTCGGCGCTGTTGAGCTTCACCCCCAGGGGGAAGCCGGGCCCCACCTCGGCCCGCATCGCGCGGACCACTTCGAGCAGGAACCGGCGGCGTCGCAGGGGGTCGCCGCCCCAGTCGTCGTCGCGCAGGGTGGAGAGCGGCGAGAGGAACTGCGACACCAGGTCGCCGTGCGCGCCGTGAATCTGCACGCCCTGGAACCCAGCGGCCTTGCAGGCGCCGGCCACCCGGCCGAAACGGCCGACGATGTCGACGATCTCGCTCGCCTGCAGTGCGCGCGGCGGCGCAAAGACCTTCCTTGGAAGCTGGAGCTCAACCGCCGATGGTGCCACGGGCTGTCGGGACAATGTCCGAGGGCTCTGTCGCCCCGGGTGGTTCACCTGCGGCCAGCAAGACGCCCCGCCCGACTGCGCCGCGTCGGCCCAGGCCGCGAGCGCGTCGTGGCCCCTGCCGGGGACGACAACCACGTTGTGGGGCTCGCCGAGCGCGGTCTCGTCCACCATCACGTTTCCGGTGATCAAGAGACCCGCACCACTGTTCGCCCAGCGGGCGTACACCCGGCGGAGTCGCTCGTCGGGGAGGTGGTCCTTGTCGCCGAGATCCTCGCTCATCGCCGACTTCGCGATGCGGTTCGGGAGGCGGGCCCCGCAGGGCAGGACGAGCGGCTGGGCGAGGATGGACATGCGGCCGAGGGCTAACGAGGAACGGCATCAGGCCGGTGTCGACCGTCCAACGGTGGCCGCCAACCCGGCGTGGGCCGCGACCGCGGCACCCATCCCCATCAAAATAGGACAGTTCACTCAGTCATGTGGGAGGATTTAGGACAACTCGGCGTCGGCGACTTCGTGTCAAACGATACAAAGCTCATTTTTCGCCAACCCCTTGGCTCCGCAGTGCCTCCACCCCCCCAATCTGTCCTATTTTTCCCCACATGAGTACGCGGGCTGTCCTATTTCGCGGGGGATGACCTGACCTCCGTGCCCTCCCGTCGGGCACACCGGCTCGGCGTGCCGCAGCCCTGAGACGGCCTCCGGGCGCCCCGCGCCCACCCGGTACGGCCCGCGCGCCTCCAACAGCTACACTGCCCCCCGTGCTCCTCCTCCTCGCCTGCGCCATCCCCGTCGACAGCGCCGGTACCTGCCCCTGCGCTGACATCCCCGTCGCCAACCCGGTCACCACCGAGGCGGCGATGCTCGCCCTGCTCGAGGCCACCCGCGACGCGACCTTCCCCGGTAGCGGGCAACTCGCGGTGCAACCGGAAACCGACCTCGCCTACTTCCGCGCCAGCCTCGATGCGCAGTCTCTAGGTCAGGACCGCATTTACGTGGTGAGCTACGATCCGGTGGTGCTCGCCGACCCGCCGGATGCCAGCGCGCTCGCTGCGATCCTGGTGCACGAGTTGGGCCACGTGGAGGACTACGCGTCCATGAGCGATGCCGAGTACGTGGAGTTCGGCCTCTGGTACGGGGCCCAGGACCCGGCCACCTCCGACGAGCTTCGCGACTACGAGTGCGCCACCGATGAAAAGGCCCTCGCGCGCGGCTGCGCCGACGGACTCGCGGCGATGCGGCAGTGGATCTACGATCACGCCTCGGCCGAGGTGCGCGCGGAGAAGGAGCGAAACTACTACACTCCGACCGAGATTGGCGCATGGAGCGGGGCCAACGGCGAGTGCCCCGGATACCTTTAGGCCTCGGATGCTCGACCTGCGCCCCCGCATGCTCTCGATCGGCACGGCCAACCCGCCGGACCGCTGGTCACAGGCCGACTTGTTGAGCCGCTTCGGGGTGACCGACCCGAAGATCGTCTCGCTCTTCTCCTCCAGTCATATCGCGTCGCGACACCTCTACCTGCCGCCGGGCCGGCCCGAGGGCGGCCCGGAGCCCGAGACCCAGGGCGACCTCCTGCGCAAACACCGGCGGGGCACCATCGAAGTGGCCCCCCAGGCCATCGAGCGCTGCCTCGCGCCGATGGGGCTCACCGTGCGCGACATCGACTACCTCTGCTGCATCACCAGCACCGGCTGGCTCACGCCGGGTGTCACCGCGATCCTCATGAAAACCATGGGCTTCCGCGAGGATTGTTCGCGGGTCGACATCGTGGGCATGGGCTGCAACGCCGGGCTCAATGGGCTCAACCCGGTGGCGAGCTGGGCGATGGCCAACCCGGGCAAGAACGCGCTCATGGTGTGCAACGAGATCTGCTCGGCCGCCTACGTGTTCGACGGATCGATGCGCACGGCGATCGTCAACTCGCTCTTCGGCGACGGCGTGGCCGCCCTCCTGGTGCGCGCGGACGAGAAGGACGAGCGTAGCTTCGCTCCGAAGATCCTTGGTTTCGATAGTCACATCATCACCCCCGCGATGGACGCGATGCGTTTTGACTGGGACGAGGAGCAGGGCAAGTACAGCTTCTTCCTCGACCGCGACATTCCCTATGTGGTGGGCGCCAACGCCGAGAAGCCGGTCAACCGCCTGCTCAACCGCCATGGGCTCAAGCGTCGCCACATTAGCCACTGGATCGTCCACAGCGGCGGCAAGAAGGTGGTCGACGCGATCAAGTACAACATCGGCCTCACCGACCACGCCGTGCGCCACACGCACTCTGTGCTCCGTGACTTCGGCAACTTGTCGTCCGGATCTTTCCTTTTCTCCTTCAAGCGATTGCTCGAAGAGGGCAAGGTACGCCGTGGCGACTACGGCGTTCTCATGACCATGGGCCCCGGCTCGACCATCGAGACGGCGCTCATTCGCTGGTAGGAGCTTCCATGTACGAGACCCTCGGCTACGAGGAGCGCGGCGACATCGCGTTCGTCACCATCAAGCGCACGCGCATCAACGTGCGCCAGATTCGCGAGTTGGAGCGGGTATGCGACCACCTCGACGACGTGTCGCAGGCCAAGGTGGTGGTCTTCCGCGGCCACTCCGAGGGCATCGACTTCCTCGACTTCGACCCGAAGGAAGCCATGGACATCCACGGCTTCAACAAGTGGGAGAAGCTGGTCAACCGCATCGAATCGCTGGAGAAGGTCACCGTCGCGCTGGTCGACGGCCCGAGCGTGGGCGGCGGCTTCCAGATCCTGCTCGCCTGCGACCAACGCATCTGCGTTCCCGGCGCAACATTCCAGTTGCCCGAGGTTCGACAAGGTTTCTTGCCTGGCATGGCCTGCTACCGGCTCGCCAAGTACGTGGGCCTGGGCCACGCGAAGCGCATCGTGATGACCGGGGTGGTGGTGGGCGCCGAGGAGGCGCTCCGGCTCGGCATTGTCGATGCCGTCACCCCCGATCTCGACGGCGCGCTCAAGAAGACGATCGACAGCTTCGGCCCCATGCACACCGCGGCCTTCACCCTCGCCCGTCGCCTGCTCAACGAGAGCTTCTCCACCGGCATCGAAGACGGCATCGGCAACTTCCTGGCCGCGCAGCATCGCGCGGTCTCGCAAGCCGCGTTCCTCGACACGCTGCGGGCCGAACACAAGAAGAAGTAGTGATCAAGCCTTTCCCGGTGGACGAGGGCGTGATGCAGAGCATCCGCCCGATGCAGTTCCGCGATGCCCGTCGCGTGGCGGAACTCCATCACGCGGCGATGGGCACGAGCCTCTGGTCGATGCTCGGCCTCCGCTTCCTGCAGACCCTCTACCAGGCTCTGGTGGACAGCCCCTACTTCATCGGCTTCGTCTACGTTGAAGACGGGCGGGTGCGGGGCTTCATCGCAGGCAGCCTTGATACATCGAAGATGTATCAAGATATTGGGCGTAGACGCTTCATGTTTCTTGGCCCGACGGCGGCGCTCGGCCTGCTGAGACATCCCGGTGTATCACTCAAGCTCATCGAGACCTATCGATACTTCGGCGTCTCAGGCGCCGACGACGTGCCGGGAGAGAGCCTTTTCTGTTCCTTCGAGCCCGACCTGCGGGGCAAGCGAGTGTCGGGTCACATCAACAAGGTGCTCTTCGACGAGCTGCTCGCACGGGGTCACCGCGCGGTGAAGATCACCACGGAAGTCAGCAACGAGGGGGCAAATCGCCAGCTGCAGAGCTGGGGCTTTGGCGACGCGCATCGCTTCCGCTTCTACGGCAAGGACATGGTCACCTACGTGCTCGAGCTCGCGGGCCACCCCCGTCTCGAGGCTCGGAGCCGGCATCCTGCTGTTTGACGGGGCTGTTTGACGGGGCTGTTTGACGGGGCTGTTTGACGGGGCGGACTGAGGGTTCTTCGCCTGCTCCTCCGTTAAGCCGTCGACCATGCCCACCGAACCCCGCTACGAGATGCTCTGGGACTGCCCCGCCTGTGGCACGTCCAAGTTGCTTGGCCTCACGCACCGTCACTGCCCGGGTTGCGGCTCGCCCCAGGACGCGAGCAAGCGCTACTTTCCGCCGGCGGGCGAGGAAGTGGCGGTGGAGAACCACCCGTTCCAGGGTCGGGACAAACAATGTGGTGGTTGCGATACACCCAACGCCGCCTCGGCGGGATTCTGTACCAGTTGCGGGGCACCGCTGGACGGCTCGAAGGAGGTCCGCACTCGCGACGAGCAGCTGGCCAGCGGGGGCAGCTTCGCGGGCGACAGCGCCAAAGCTGCCACCGAGGAGCACCGCGAGGCGAAGCAGGCCGAGCGCGAGGCGGTGATGGCACAGCATGCGGCGCAGAGCGGTCACGCGTCGCCTCCGCCTCCGCCTGCCCCGAGCACGGGCAGCAAGGCGCTGTGGGTGGGCGTCGCGGGGGCGGTGCTGCTCGCGCTGTTCTGCGGCGTCTTCCTCTTCTGGGAGAAGGAGGCCGCAGTGGTCGTGAGCGGCCACGCCTGGGAACGAAGCGTGGCGGTGGAGACGCTCTCGCTCACCCAACAGAGCGCGTGGAAGGAACAAGTACCGGCGGGCGCCCAGGGGGTGAGCTGTCGGCAGGAGCAGCGCGACACGAAGCAGGTCCAGGACGGGCAAACCTGCGTCGACAAGCGCCAGGACAAGGGCGACGGCACCTTCGCCGTTACGCAGGAGTGCACGCCCAACTACCGTTCCGAGGCGGTGTACGGCGAGAAGTGTAGCTACACAGCGCTCACCTGGGCGGTGTCCGACACGCGGAGGTCCGGGGGCAAGGGCGTGACCCCCGCGCCGAGCTGGCCGGCCGTCGCCCTCGCGGCGACCGGCAACTTTGTGGGCGCGCAGCGTGAAGGCCAGCGGACCGAGAGCTACACGCTGAACCTGGTCAACGAGGCCGACAAGTCCGCGCTCAGCTGCACCCTCCCCGAGGCCAAGTGGGGGAGCATGGCTGATGGATCCCGCTGGAAGGCGCAGGTGGGCGTGATCTCCGGTGCGGTGGACTGCGCTGGCATGTCGCCCATGTAGCGGCACCCTGCGGGGAGCGTTAGCGCGCCACCTTTTCCGAGGTTCCCATGTTTGCGCTTGCCCTCCTCGCCTGCTGGCCCACCGCCGAGAGCAACAAGGACGAAGACACCAGCAGTGTGTTTGGCGACACGGCGGGCGACGCCGACACTGACACGGACTCGGACACCGACACCGACACCGATTCGGACACCGACTCGGACACCGACACCGATGCCGACGGTGACACCGACACCGACACCGACACCGGTCCGAAGGACACGGGCGAGGACACCGGACACGACACCGGCAGCGACACGGGCACCGATACCGGCGAGGACACCGGTCACTCCAGCGGCGACATCACCGTCGGCGACCTGTTCGTCAACGAGGTGATGAACAACCCGAGCCCCGTGGCCGACGAGCAGGGGGAGTGGTTCGAGCTGGTCAATACTTCAGGTCGCGACCTCGACCTCGATGGGTTGACCATCAGCGACGAGGACGCCACCAGCCCGCAGAGCTTCACCGTCAGTGGGCGTCTCGTGGTGCCCGCAGGCGGCTACGTGGTCTTCGCCAACAACGCGGACAGCGCCAGCAACGGCGGGCTGAGCGTGGACTACGCTTTCGACGGCACGAGCTTCCAGCTCGGCAACGACAGCGACGAGATCGTGCTCTCCATCGACGGCGTGAACATCGCGCGCCTGGCCTACACCGAGGACTGGGCGGGCAACGCCAAGGGTTACTCGATGACGCTCGACGCCGACAAGCTCACCGCCGCCGACGCCGACCAGGAAACGAGCTGGTGCAACGCCACCTCGAGCTTTGGTTCCGACGGCCAGTTCGGCACGCCGGGCGCCACCAACGACGACTGCGGCGTGTAGTCCGATGACCCCCTTCCGCATCCGCGAGCGACTGCGCAAGTTGCTCGGTGGCGACCTAGCCCCCGCAACCGACGCCGTGTCCCCGGCCGCGCACCCGGTGCCGCGTCCCCCCGCCCCTGTCGAGCCGGCGCCCGCGCCCGTGGAGCCGCCGCCGGTCCTCGCCGAGTCGCCCGCCGCTCCCGTGGAGCCCCCTGCCGGGGAGTCCGCGCCCGCAGCCGATGCCCCCGACGCCGCCAAGCAAGCCCGTCACTGGGCGCGCACCCGCAAGGGCATGCTCAAGTGGCTCGTCGACCAGGGGGGCACGGCCACGATGAAGGACATGCACGACAAGGCCGAGTCGAAGTACTTCGTGGCTCACCGGAGCTTCTCTCGGCTCATGGAGGAGTTCACCGAGGAGGGCCTCGTGAGCTACTCGGGCACCACCGGTATCGTCCAGGTGACCGACCAGGGGCGCGCCGCGCTGTAAGCGGCGTCGCGCGGCGATAAGCTGGGGCGATGGTGCTCCTGCTCCTCGCTTGCACCTCGGCCCCGGACAGCGGCGCCGCTGGCCGCGACGGTCGCCTCGACACGAGTGGCGTCGATTCCATGTTCGAAACAGGGCGCGATACGAGTCGCGACAGCGGACTCGACACCAGCCGGGACAGCGGGACCGATACAGGTGGGCCGGCGGGTCCGCTCGCCGAGGCTGACGTGGTGGTGATCGGCGCGGGGGGGAGCGGCCTCGCGGCCGGCGTGGCGGCGATCCAGGCAGGCGCGAGTGTGATCATCCTCGAGCGCGAGGCGAACCATGGGGGCGCGAGCGTGCACGCGGGCAACCTCTTCGCCTGCGGCACGCGCTGGCAGGCCGACGGTGGCGTGACCGACAGCGCCGAGCTCTGCTTGTCGGAGTGGGACGGCTTCACCGGGGGCGACGCCACCGCGAGCGTCGTGCAGGCTTTCGTCGACGAGAGCGCCGCCACGCTCGAGTGGCTGGCGGCCTTCGGCGGTGACTTCACCCTCGCCACCTCGGTGGCCCCGGAGACGGGCACGGTGCCGCGCATTCACCAGCCGACGGCCGGCCTCGAACTGCCGGTGAACCTCCTCGGTGTGTACGCGAGGGACCACATCCGCCTCGGGACCACCGCCACCGGGCTGGTGCGCGAGGACGGCCGCGTGATTGGTGTCGAGGTCGGACCGGGGAGCGACGGGAGCGGCGACACGGGGTGGATCAGCGCCGGGGCCGTGGTGGTGGCCACCGGCGGCTTTGGGCGCAACGACGTGCGGGTGGCCGAGAACGTCCCGGGCATCGAGAACTTCCCGACCTTCTACGAGGCCACGCCCGGCATGGACGGCAACGGCCTCGACCTCGTGGAGGCGGTGGGCGGCGCGCTGGCCAACATGGACGACGTGGGCCTCTACGCGCATGCGGCCGCCGACGCCCAGATCGGCGCGCCCGAGGTGATGGTCATCAGCAACCTCGATCGCACGCTCGTGGTCGACGCGACGGGCAGGCGCGTGGCTGACGAGCGCGAGTTCATGACCTCGATCATGGGCAGTCGCTACGTCGACGAGGGGCCCTTCTACGCGATCTTCGACGACACGGGCTGGGGCTTGCTCAACCTCTCGGGCCGGGGCTTCAACTACCCGGACGGCGTGAACATGAACATCGACGGGCCCACGTACGAGTCGCTTGTCCCCGTGCCCGTGGGCGACACGGCTGCCGACCTTGCCACCGCAGCGGGCTTCGACGGCGCCACCTTCGAGGCCGCGCTCGACCTCTACAACGAGGCCGCCGCGAGCGGCGTGGACACCGAGTTTGGCAAGCCCGAAGACTATCTGCAGCGTATTCGCACCGGACCGTTACGGGCGCTGGGCATCGTGCTCGGACGCTCCAAGAGCTTCGGTGGCGCGGCGCTCGACGACGAGGGGCGCGTGATCGACGAGCTCGGGAACACGATCCCCGGGCTCTACGCGGCCGGCTAGGCCGCCGGGTTCCTCGGTGGCACCTGGATCGGTCACGGCTTCAACGGGACGATCACCGCCGTGTACTGGTCAGGGCGGCGCGCGGGCCAGACCGCGGCCGGCGACCTCGGCTTCTAGGCAAGATTCGGGTCGAGGTCTTCACTCCGCAACATGCGGCGTCGCTCGTGGATCTGCGAGGTGTCGTGGCCCACGAACATGCCCTTGAGCACGTCGGTGGCCACCTCCAGCTGCTTGCGGAAGCCAACCATCGCGAAGAGGTAGTAGAAGGCCCAGAAGTACCAGGCGATCATGCCCGAAATGGGGATGCCGAAGGGCCGCGCCACCGTGGAGTGCCGCCCGAGGCCCACGATATAGCCGTAGTCGAAGTAGCGCAGCGAGTGACGCGCCTCCCCCTCGAGGATGTTCGCCGCCACGGTTTTCCCGGTCTGCAAGGCGCCCTGCGCCACCTGGGGGACCGACGTTCCTTGCTCGTCCACCCAGTCGGCGGCGTCGCCAATCGCCCAGGCGCCCGCGACCGGTTGTCCCCCGGCGTCGAGGCAGCGCCCGTGCTTGTCGACCTGGAGGCGCCCGCCCCGCCCGGCGGCGAAGGGCCAGGCGCCTTCCAGCGAGGCGCCACGAATGCCGGTGGTCCACACCAGCGTGTGCGCCGGGATCACCGCGCCGTCGTCGAGGGTCACCCGGTCTTTCTCCACCTGGCTCACGCGCCGATGCAAGACCACGCTCACGCCCGCGGTGCGCAGGTGCCGCGCCGCCACCTCGGCGTGTTCCACGTGCAACCCGCCGAGCAGGCGCTCCCCCGCCTCCACGAGGTGCACGCTCACCAGCGAGAGCGGCACCGAGGGGTAGAGCCGCGCCATGGTGCGGTGAAACATCTCCATCAACGAGGCGCACACCTCCACGCCGGTGATGCCGCCGCCCGCGACCACGAAGGTGAGCAGCCGTCGCCGTGCGTCGGCGTCCTGGGCCTGGTCGGCGAGCTCCCACATCTCCACCACGTGGGCGCGCAGTCGGATGGCGTCCATCAGCGTCTTGAAGGGGAAGGCGATGTCTTCTGCCCCGGGCACGCCGAAGTAGTTGGTGGACGACCCCGCCGCGATCACCAGCTGATCGTAGCGGAGCTCGATACCATTATGAAGGATCAATACCTTACGTTGGGCGTCGACGCTACGAACCTTGTTGCGAAGGAAGCGGATGCCCCGGGGCGCGCAAAAGGCGCGCAGCGGGTACACGATGTGCCGCGTTTCCACGGCGCCGGTGGCCACCTCGGGCAAGAGTGGGTTGAACTGGAAGAAGTTCTCCTTGTCCACCAATGTCAGACGCAGCTCCCCGCGCTTGTGGGCGCGTGCCAGCCGCTTGCACACCTCGAGTCCCCCGAAGCCACCGCCCACAACCACCACCTCGGGGACGGTCAATCGTCCTCCCGGGCCCACTGTCGGATGCGGGCGGCGAGCCCGTGCGCCCGGTCGAGCTGGGGGCAATGTCCCCAGTCCTCGGGCTCCTCCACCTTCACGTGTGCGCGGAAAAAATCAAGTGATGAGCTTGGAAGTAGGCGCTCCGCCTTGCCCCAGATGAGCAGGGTGGGTGCCTGGAGGAGCGCCATCGTCTCGGCCGACTGCGACGGCGAGCGGCGGAAGGCGAGGGCGAGGTGGCGAAGGGCAGGGCGCGCGAAATTGCGGGCCACGTCTGCGGCGATGAAACGCGCGTACCACGTGGGGCGCGCGTGGAGCCGGTGCACGAAGTCGATGGCCTTCGGGCGCTCGTCCATGTGGAAAGTCTGGATCACCGCCTCGGTTTCTTCCTCGCTCCACGGCGCGCCGGCGGGCGACACGAGCATTAGCTTGCGCACGCGGTCGGGCCGAAACTGGGCGTAGGCCAGGGCCAGGGCGCCACCGAGCGAGTTGCCGAACACATACACCTTCTCGTCGCCGAGCTCCGCGTCGAGGGTGCCCATCATCGCGCCGAACATCATCTCTGGGCTGAGCTTGTCCGGGCTGTCGGAGAGGCCGTGCCCCAGCTGGTCGGGGATCACGATGCGGCCGAACTGTCCCTGGAGGCGGCGAACGACGTCCCAGAAGTGAGCCGCCTGGTCGCCGAAACCGTGGAGGATGAGCAGCGTGCCCTCGCCACGACCGGGCACGTCGAGCACGTGCTGGCGGCCGAAGGGCGTGTCGTGAAAACGGCTCTGCGCGCCACGCCAGCGCAGGAGGCGGAGTTGCAAGCGGTCGAGCCAGTCCATCAACATCAAATCACCAGCCGTTCGGCGTGACGATACTCGCGGCCGATGGAAAAGTCGTGCATGGGAACATCAGTAAAGCCGACTGATACATGTGATACATCATGCCCTGTATCAGCAAGCGTGGCGGCCACGAGTGCCGTGAAGGGGCCGAACATCGCGCCGTGCCCCGAGAAGCCGGCCAGCCGGATCAGGTTCTTGGCCTGTGGGTCGTAGGCGAGGAAGGGGTTGTGGTCGGGGGTGGTGGCGTAGTAGCCCGAGGTCGTGGCGGTGATCCCGGCGAACTCCCCCACCTGGGGGATCACCTCGGCCACGTTGGCCCAGGCCGAGAAGGCGAGGCTATCGGTGCCGCTCTTGTGGGAGTAGGGCTCGTCGACCCGGTCCTGATCGTCGTAGTCGAAGTCGGGTTCGGGCAGCGCGTCGTGCGCCCAGCCCACCAGCAGCGACTCGCGGCTCTCTGGGCGGCAGTAGGCGCCGCTCGGGGTGATGGTGAGCGGCATGGCCGAGAGCTCGTCGGCCGAGAGCGAGCCGTCGCGCTGGATGAACCAGAGGTAGCGCTTCAAGGGGGCAATGGGCAGCTCGGTGGCGCCGAGCACGCGCGCCAGCCGGGGTGACCAGGCGTTGGTGCCGTCGATGAACAGATCGGCGCCAAAAGTGCCCTTTGGGGTAGACACCGACACGATCCGGTCGCCACTTCGTTCGCAGCCGGTGACGGGCGCGTGCTGGAAGAGCCGCGCGCCCAGGCGCACCGCCGCCGCCATTGCCTCGTTGTAGACCGTGGCGGGGTGGAGGAAACCATCGGTGGGGCAGAAGCTCGCGCCGAGCACGGCGCTCCGCTCCACCCAGGGGAAGCGTTGGGCGAGGGCGTCGTGGTCGAGGAACTCGGCCGGGACCCCGAGCCTGGCCTGCATGCCTACCCGCGCCGCCGCCTCGTCGAGGTGCTCCTGCATCGCGAGCAGGAAGAGGTAGCCCTGCTGGACGATCGGCCGCTCCTCGCCGCCCACCCGCTCGCGGAAGTGGGCGTAGAAGTCGACGGCGTAGCGCATGCCGGCCACGGTGACCGGCGTGGAGAACTGCTGCCGGATGCCGGCGGCGGTGCGACTCGAGGAGCCGGCGCCCACGTGCTGGGCCTCCAGCACGCTGACCGACCACCCACGTGCCGACAAGGCGTGCGCGACCAGCGAACCGGTGATGCCGGCACCGATGACGACGGCGTTTCCGGGCAGGCGAGGCTCCGCGAGGCCGGCGTGTCTAATCCGAAACAGGGGAAGGGGCCTCGCCGGCCCCTTCCCCTACCGCACCCTCCCCTCCGCCCTCCGGCATGCCTCCGGCATGCCTCCGGGCTCCGGCGACGAGCATGCTGCTAGCACGCTCGTCGGGGCGCTCTCCCCATCCCCGCAGTCACCCATGCCGCGAGCGTCATGGCTTTCGGAGCCGCGCGCGGCGGCATGGGCGCCTCGCCTGCCCACCCGCGGCAATCCGGCCGGATACGGGGGCGGCGGTGTTCCCCTCCTTCCGACAGCTCCTCCTCATCGGCATCGTGTGGGCCACCGTGGCCTGGTACACCGTGGCGGTGTGGGCGATGAAGGCGGTGGATGCGCCCTTCAGCGAGGCGTTCAGTACGTTTTACGCCGTGCGGGCGCCGGTGGTTGGGGCGCTGATGGGCATCCTGTGGTCGCCCGTCTTCGCCCTTGGCTACCAGCCGCGTCGCCTGCGCCTGGGGCACGACGAGGGTCGCGACCCGTTCAAGGACGACGCTCGATTGCGTCACGGGATGCGCCTTTTCCGCGGTGCCTTCGTGGGCCAGTTGGTCGGGGCGGCGGCGACCTTCGCGCTCCTGTTTCTCTGGCCCAACCAGATGCAGAACACGAGGTGGGACGCTCTCAAATGGGGCTTCACCTTCTGGGGCCTGTACTGGTACATGTTCGTGCCTGCTGCCGCCGCCGCCGGGGCGCTGAGCGTTTTCATGGCCATGCGTCACCGCGTGCGAAAGGAGGGCAGCGTGCGCCCCGTGGTCTTGCTCATCATGGATGGCGTCGGCTGGGGCCGGCGCGACGACACTGACGCCGTGTGTGTGGCGAACACCCCCAACCTCGACCGGCTCATCGGCTTGGCGCCGTGGACCTTGCTCAAGGCGCACGGCACCGCCGTGGGTCTGCCGAGCGACGCCGACATGGGCAACAGCGAGGTGGGCCACAACGCCATGGGCGCCGGGCGCGTGGTCGACCAGGGCGCGAAGCTGGTGGAAGAGGCCATCGAGAGCGGCAAGATCTGGGAGTCCGAGGCGTGGAAGGCGCTCGTGGCCTGCGACACGCTGCACTTCATCGGGCTCGTCAGCGACGGCAACGTGCACAGCCACATCAAGCACCTGCGCGCCTGCCTGGCGCGGGCCGAGTTGGCCGGGGTGAAGCACATCAGGGTGCACGCGCTCACCGATGGTCGCGATGTATCAGCGCGCTCGGCTCTCACGTGGATAAGGCCGCTTGAAGAAGAACTTGCGCGATACAACGACGCATGTATCGCCAGCGGCGGCGGTCGCATGAACATCACGATGGACCGTTACGAGGCGGACTGGTCGATGGTGGCGCGGGGGTGGAGCTGCCATGTGCACGGGGAGGGACGTGCTTTCCAGAGTGCCACCGAGGCCGTCGAGACACTCTACGCTGACGACCCGAAGGTGGACGACCAGTGGCTCCCCGCTTTCGTGATTCACCGCGATGGCGCCCCTGCCGGGCGCATCGAGGACGGCCACGGCGTGTGTTTCTTCAACTTCCGAGGCGACCGGGCCATCGAAATCTCGCGCGCCTTCGAGGACGACAGGCTCGACAAGTTCGACCGCGGCGCCCGGCCCAGCGTGGTGTACGCGGGGATGATGCAGTACGACGGCGACCTGGGCGTCCCCGGGCGCTTTCTCGTGTCACCCCCCGCCATCGACCGCACGGTGGCCGAGGCCATGGCGCGCGCCGGCCTGCGCACGGCCGCGCTCGCCGAGACGCAGAAGTACGGGCATGTCACCTACTTCTGGAACGGCAACCGTTCCGGCAAGGTGGAGCCGGAGCTGGAGGAGTACCTGGAGGTGCCCTCCGACGTGATCGCCTTCGACCAGAAGCCGAGGATGAAGGCAGTTGAAGTGACCGACGAGGCCATTGAGGCCCTGAACACCCGCCGCTACGATCACGTGCGCCTCAACCTCGCCAACGGCGACATGGTCGGGCACACCGGCAACTTCGCCGCCACCGTGAAGGCGGTGGAATGCGTGGACGAGTGCCTCGGGCGACTGGAGGAGGCCTGCCGCGCCCGGAACGCCATCCTCCTGGTGACCGCCGACCACGGCAACGCCGACGAGATGTACGAGCTCGACAAGGCCGGGAAGCCCTTGCTGGTCGACGGCAAGCGTAAGCCCCGCACCAGCCACTCTCTCAACCCGGTGCCGTTTATCCTCGTGGATCCCGCCGGGGAGTGGGCCTTGGCCGACGAGAAAGACGCGGGCATCGCCAGCGTCGGGTCGACCTTGCTCAACCTGCTCGGTGTGGCTCGACCCGCCGACTACGCCCCGTCGCTGGTGCGCCGTGCTCGTTGACCTGCGCTCCGACACCCTCACCCGTCCCACTCCCGGCATGCGCCGCGCCATGGCCGAGGCCGAGGTGGGCGATGATGTGTTTGGCGAGGATCCCACGGTCAACCGGTTGGAAACGCGAGTGGCGGAGCTGCTTGGCAAGGAAGCAGGCCTGTTTGTCCCAAGTGGCACCATGGCCAACCAGATCGCGATCCGCGTGCTCACCGAGCCGGGCGACGAGGTGCTGATGGAGGCCGACGCCCATCCCTTCCACTACGAGTCCGGGGGCGCCGCGGTCATTAGCGGGGTGACGATCCGGCTCGTGCAGGGCGAGGGCGGCGTGCTCAGCCCGGCGAGCGTCGCGGCGGCGGTGCGCCCGCCCAACGTTCACCACGCCCCGGCGCGGCTCTTGAGCGTGGAGAACACCAGCAATCGCGGCGGGGGGCGCGTCAGCTCGGTGGAGCGCTGCGCCGAGCTCTGCGCCATCGCGCGTGGCGCTGGACTGGCCACGCATCTCGACGGTGCCCGGCTCTGGAATTCCCATGTGGCCACCGGACGCGAACTCGCGGACTTCGCCCGTGGTTTCGACGTGGCGAACGTGTGTTTCTCCAAGGGGCTCGGCGCGCCGGTGGGCTCGATGTGGACCGGTCCCCGGGCGCTCGTCGACAAGGCCCGCCGCGTGCGGAAGATGCTCGGCGGGGGCATGCGACAGGTGGGTGTGCTCGCGGCGGCGGCGGACTACGCTCTGACCCAGCACTTGTCGCGCCTGGCAGACGATCACACGCGCGCGCGTCGACTCTGGGCCGCGTTGAAGGAACTGGGCTACGCCGTAGAAGCCGAGCCGGAGACGAACATTCTCTTCTTCCGGGTGCCGGACGCCTCGGCCTTCGTGGCTCGCCTGAAGGAGCACGGTGTGCTCGCGATCCCGATGACGGACACCCGCGTCCGGATGGTCCTGCACCTCGATGTCGACGACGCGGGCGTGGCGGCAGCCATCGAGGTGCTGGTGCGGGTGGCGTGATCGTCGGCGTTGGCCTGGCTCACAAACGTTGCACCAGCGCAAACAACCACCGCGCGTGCCCAGCCATGAACTGCAGCGAGGTGAGCTCTTTCTCGCTCTCGGGCGCGAAGTAGCCCGTGCCGAGGTTGGCCACGGGGATGCCGCGATCGAGGAAGGGGTCCACGCCGGTGCCGCCACGGATCGGGGCAATCTCCGAGGCCACGCCCACGACGCGGCCGGCGGCCAGCGCCCAGTCCACGAGCTCCGGGAAAGCCGACAGTCGCGGGCCCATGTCGAGGTACTGCTCGCCGTGAGTGGCCCCCGGCGCCAGGGCCTTCACGTGCGCCACGCGCGCGTCGCGCCCGGCGAGGCTGAAGTCGCGGATGCGGACGTCGAGCCGCAGGCCGCCCTCGTGCGGCAGCGCGCGGTAGGGGTGACTGTAGCCGTCACGCCCGGATGAGTCCTCGGCGGGCAGAGTGAACCCGGGGTTGCTCGCGTAGAAGCGGTGCAACCAGCGGACCATCGCGTCGGCGGCGGCGTTGCCCGCTCGCACCACGCTCTCGACGCGGTACGACGCACCGCGCGGCAGGTGAGGCGCCATGACCGCGTGGATCGCGTCGAGGGCGGTGTCCGGTCCGGTAGCGCCCACCACCGCGTCGCAGTCGCGCAGCGCGTCGCTCTGGAACTCGGTGATCATGAGCTCGGGACAGGCCGCCGCCCACTCGGCCACCAGCCGTGGCGCGGCGCGGTGCCCCTCGGCGCGGGCCGTGGCGCCGTGGGTGTTTACGCCGCCGATGTGGACGAGCCAGCGCGAGCCGGGGCCGGGGCCCCCTGGGAAGTGAACGTGGGCCACCGCCGCGTTGAAATTCTCGACGTTGATCTCGTACGGCAGGATGCCATCGATGGTGTAGGCGTACTTGACACCCCTCGCCGCGAAGTTCTTGGCGAGCGCGTGGATCGCCTCGAAGCGCCCGCACTCCTCGTCGGGGCGCCCGACGAGCAACAAGGGGGGGTGCTCCACCTCGGGGTGCTCGTGGAGCAGCGTGGCCAGCGTCATCATGTGGGCGAGCCCGAGCTTGTCGTCAAGGCCGAAGGGGAAGTCGCCAGGGCCGTGGACCACATCGTGACCGAGAAACGCGGCCAGGCCGGGGTAGTTGGCCACGTTGACGACGATGCCTGGGTTCCGGAGGAAACGAAGCGCGGTGCCGACCCAGTCACGCTGGACCTCGAGGCTGGGCACGGCCTGGGTGCCGCGGGCGGTGTCGAGGTGGACGAGGAAGGCCACCGGCGCGGCGCCGGCTCGCGTCCCGCGCCCGGGGACGACGGCGATGATGTTGGCGTGGGCGTCGCGCTCGGTGGCGTAGCCGAGCGACCCGAAGAATCGTTCCAGCTCGGCGGCGAGCACCCGCTGGCCCTCGGTGGTGGGGATGGTGGCGCTGCGCTCGTCGGACTGGGAGTCGATGGCAACGACGGCCTGGAGGTGACGCAGGCTGCGGGCGCCGAGCTCGGCGTCGGTGGGGCGGGCGGGGATCATGAGCGGCGGTGTAGCCCGGGTCGCGGGGCTAGGCCGGGTGGCGGCGCCGGCGTCGCCATGCGAGCACGCCGACCAGGGGGAGGGCCGCGGCCGGTGCCATCTCGTCGCACCCGCAGGTCTCCCCCTCGTCCGCCGCCGGATGCTCGGTGGTCGAGCTCTCGCCGGTATGGCCAGTGTCGATGGCCGCATCAACTCCATCGCAGTCCTGGTCGATCGCGTCGCCGGGAATGTCCTCGGCACCCGGGAACACGGCCGGGTCGCCGTCGTCGCAGTCGCCATCGACCGACGAGGACCAGGCGGGGTCGTCGCAGTGTTGGCCCGCCACCACCCCGTCGCCGTAACCGTCGCGGTCACGGTCATAGTACCAGGTCGGCGCGTCAACGGCGTCCGCGTCGCCGTCGCCGTCGCAGTTCTCGTCGGTGCCGTCGCAGTGCTCGTCGGCCCCGGGGTTCACCGCGGGGTCCAGATCGTCGCAGTCGCCATCGAGGGGTGCGCCCAGCGGCGTGCATGAATCCCCCAGTGAGTCCACGCCGTAGCCATCGGCGTCCTGGTCGAGGAACCACTCTGTCTCCGCTCCGATGCCCGGGTCGCTGGGGTCGCAGTCGAAGGCGTCGTCCGCGCCGTCACCGTCGCCGTCGTAGTCGAAACGACCGTCGCAATCCTCGTCGACGAGGTCGAGACCGTCTTCCATCGCGCAGGGTGCGACGCCGGGATCCGAGTCGTTGCAGTCGCCGAATTCCACTGGCCAGCCATCGCCGTCGGCATCTTCGATATCGACCGGCGCCCACGTGTCACAGTCGATAAACAGCACGCCATCGGCGTACGTGACCTGCAACACGTCTTCGAGCGTGACGCCCTCGCAGGGGCTCTCGCTGTCGACCTGGTACTCGCGCGTGCCGTCGCTTATCGTCCACGACTGTTCATAGCCGTACTCGCTTGACGCGTAGCCCCACTCGTAGGCGCAGCCGTCCAGCTCGGTGGTCCAGCGCTCGATCTCGCCCGCCCAGAAGTCCATCCCGTCGTAAAGGACTTGGTGGTAGTAGGTCGCGGCGAGTACCGAGGTCGTGCCGTCCGGCCAGTCGAGCGAGCCCCAGGCCCGCTCGGTATCGGCGTCGTCGCTCCATCCCCCGAGCCGCGCGGCGGAGATGCCGCTGCCGGTGGCCTCGGTGAAGGTGGCCTCGAGAGCCCAGTACTCGTCGGTGGTGACGGTCACGTCGCACTCGAAGCCGTCGTCGACGTACCGGACGCTGCTCTCCCCGGTGCCGCGTGCCTCGATCTCGCCCGCACAGTCGAGGATCGAACCACTCCGCGTCGCGCAACCGCTCTCGGGCTCGCCTGCCTCTTCGCTGGCTTCGCAGTCGGCGGCGCTGGCGGCCGCCCGGGCCTCGGCTGCGAGGTCGAGCGGACACGGGGAGAAACCGCAGCTCCCGGCCCGGTGCGCGGCAAGGTCGGCGGGCGCCGCGATCTCGGGGCAGGTCGTCACGTGGGTGCCGGCCGGATCGTCGGCCTCGTCGCAGTCGCTGTCGATCCCGTCGCCCGCCGTCTCGAGGGCGCCAGGATAGCGCGCAGCATCGGTGTCGTCGCAGTCTCGCAGCCGCGTGAAATAGTCGGCATAGGCCCCGTCACCGTCGTCGTCGGTGAGCGCCAGCCTGATCGACACCGCGCCGGCGCTGGTGTCGTGGCCGATGGCCAGGTCGGGCCAGCCGTTGCCGTCGCTGTCGCCGACGGAGGCAAGACTGGTGGGATCGCTGGCCGACAGCGTGATCGCGCTCGAGCTCGCGAGATCATAGACCACGGAGGTCTCGCGGTAGGCGGGACAGTCGCAGTCGGCCAGCGGGTAGCCGGTGTACAGCGAGGCGGCGATCTCGTCGCCACCGTCGCCGTGCGCGTCGCCCGTGCCGCCGACAATGAGGTCGGCCTCGTCGGCGTACTCGGGAACCAGCGGGAAAAGTTCCGCGTCAGGGGAGCTGCCAAGGCTGCCGGAGGACCCGAGGTAGAGCGAGGCCAGCCCCACCGAATCGCGCCACTCGGCCACGACGAGCAGGTCGCCGCGTCCGTCAGCGTCGAAGTCGCCGCCGATCAGCGCGTCCCCTGAGCGACGGCGGTCGGCCGTACCCTCGGGCTCCTGCCAGGCCGCTGCAGCTTCGATCTCGTCGGCATCGCCAAGGAACAGGTAGGCGGTGCCCGTGCCGACAGTTCCGACCACCCCCGGCGCCCCCACCGCCCACTCGTCGTCGCCATCCCCGTCGATGTCCGGTACCGCCGCCACCGAGTAGCCGAACTCGTCGCCGGTACCGTCACCGAGCAGTGTCGCAAATGCCGTGGCGCTGATCCCCTCGCTGCTGCCAAGGAAGGCGCTTGCCTCGTCGCCCGAGGGCGCGCCGACCAGGAGGTCGGAGAGCGCGTCGCCATCGACGTCGCCGCTGGCCAGCGCGTACCCGAACTCGCTGCCCGCGGTGCCGACGAGCGAGGTCGCCGTCGCGCCGAGGCCGCTGGCCGACCCGGAGTACACGTGGACGGTGTCGATCGCGGGGAGGCCCGCCGCGAGGTCGGCGTAGCCGTCGCCGTCGGCATCGGGCAGAAAGCTCACCACAGTGCCGAGCCCGCCGCCCGCGACGCCCCCGTCTACCCGCGCGTTCCAGGTCGCCTCGATGCCACCGCCCGTGCCGAGGAACACGTAGATCGCGCCCGCGTCGGCGCCGCCGCTGTCGTGCCCGGGAGCGCCCACCACGAGGTCGGCGATGCCGTCGCCATCGATGTCTTCCCCGCCGGCCAGCGCCGCGCCGAACCCGTCGCCCGAGGCTTCGCCCTCGATGTAGGGCGCGCCGGCCACGAGGAAGACGTAGCTCACGAAGGGAGCGTAGCCCGGTCGCGAGTCGGCCCGCTACGCCGCGCGGCGCCTCACCGCGAGCACCCCGCGCCGCTCCGTCGTAACCAGATGGCGTTTTCGAGGGCGCTCGCGGGTGAGCCCCGGAGAATGCGCCGGTGCTTTCCGCGAGGCTGCAAGACTCTCGGCGTTCGCCTGTGGAACCGCTAGCCGATCAGTCGTCCAGTCCGAAAAACGGCACGAATTTCGGCGGATTCTCGGAGGCTAACGGGGCGAGCGGGTGAGAATGCGCCGGTGTGTCGCGACACGGCACGCGTCCGCGCACGAGGCCCAGCGGGTTCGCGCAGGCGCGCGCTCCGTGCCCGGGATGCTCGTGAAGATCGAGCCGATGATCGGCCACCCACAAACGTCGGTCTCGGTGCCGCCTCGGCGCTGAACCGGAGCGTCCCGAATCACCACCGGCGGGCGCGGCGGGGCGCGCCGTCGGGGGGCCCCGGCCACGAGGAAGACGTAGCTCACGACGAAAACGTCGCGAGGCCGCTACGCCGCGCGCCGCCGTCCGAGGTCCGGCAACACCGACCACACCCCGCTTGCCATCTGCCGCGCGTCGACCGACCGGATCTTGAGCAACTGTCGCGCGATCATCCGCGGGCGCATGTAGAAACGGAAGGTGGCTTCGCGTAGCGCCTCGAGCAGTTGCGCCGGCGACTGCACCTCGCTGGCCACCACGATGCGGTCGAGATCCGGGTTGAAGGTGGTGTAGTTCTCCCAGTCGCGACGGTCGAGTCGGCCTTCGCGTGACATTCGTGAGTAGAGTTCGCTCCCGGGGAAGGGCACGGTGATGGCGAACTTGGCGAAGTCGAGCTCCAGCGAGCAGGCGTACTCGATAGTCTGTCTTGTTTGCTCGGGCGTTTCGCCCGGCATTCCCAGCATGAAAAGACCCACGGTGGTGATGCCGATCTCGCGACAGTGGCGGATCGTCTCGCGGCTCTTGTCTGTTGTATTGGACTTGTTGACGCCCTTGAGTAGAGTGTCGACGCCGCTCTCGATGCCGAACACGAGCCGTCGACAGCCGGACTTGTACATCCACTGGAGGGCCTCGCGGTCGACCACGTCGGTGCGCAGCTCGCTCAGCCACACCACCCGCTCGTGAAGTTTACGACTGATCATCTCCTCGGCGAACTCGATGGCGTGTTTGCGTCCCATCGGGAAGATGGGGTCCATGAAGCCCACCTGTCGCACGCCGAAATGCCGCACGTCGTGCTCGATCTCGTCCACCACGTTTCGGGCGCTTCGTTTGCGGTACACCTTGCCCTGGTTCTCCAGTGCGCAGTAGGTACAACGGAAGGGGCAGCCCCGGCTCGCGGCCACCGCCACGATTGGGCGAGCGATTGTGCCCAGCGGAAGCAGCGAGTAACGATTGTAGGGGAGAATGCCCCAGTCCGGAAACGGGAAGCGGTCGAGATCGTCGACCAGCGCTCGGGCGCGCCCCTTCTCCCCGCGCACACTGACGCCCTCCACCGCGTCGCCGCGTCCTCCCCGCTGCCAGGCGGCGAGCAGGTCGACGGCGGCCTGCTCACCCTCCCCGTGCACCACCGCGTCGGCGAGGCCGGTGTCGAGCAGCTCCTCGGGGAAAAGGTCGGCGTGGATGTTGCCGGCGAACACCTTCATCGCCGGGTAGCGCTGGCGTACCTCTCGCAATAGAGCGTACACGTCGGTCGCGACCGGCGTGAGGACGGACACCCCGAAGGCCTCGGGCCGATATCGCTCGATGGCGTCGAGCACGGCGACGTTGCCTCCGCGGAAGGCAAAGTCGTCCCAGGTGCGCACCTCGTGGCCCGCCGCCTTGAGGAAGGTACCGATGTAGGCCAGGCCGATACACGGCATGGCTTCCAGCAAGGCCGCGAAGCGCCCAAACTGCTGGGGCCGGATGCTCGGGTTGAGGAGGAGAACGCGCACGGGCCTGTTGAGTATACCGGGCCCCGCGATGGCCTCGGCGTCATGGGCCTCACCGGGGGATAAGGAGATTGCATGTTGCCCGTCGTCTTCGAGCTCAGCAGCGCCGCGTTCACCCACGGCGCGACCATTCCGGCGCGCCACACGTGCACGGCCGACGACGTGTCGCCCGCGCTCTCCTGGACCGCGCCCCCCGAGGGCACGGCGAGCTTCGCCCTGGTGGTGGACGATCCCGATGCACCCCGTCGAACCTGGCAACACTGGCTGGTGTGGAACATCCCGCCCACCACCCGGCAGCTCGGCGAGGCGCTCGGCGCCGACCAGCACGTCCAGGGCACCAACGACTTCAAGAAGCTGGGCTACGGCGGCCCCTGCCCCCCGCCGGGCCACGGGGCCCATCGGTATTTTTTCCGCTTGTACGCCCTCGACGTGATGCTTGGGCTGCCGGTCGGTGCCTCGCGCACGGAGCTCGACGCGGCGATCAAGGGCCACGTCCTCGCCTCCGCCGAGCTCATGGGCAAGTCCTGGCGGTAGACTGCGTCGATGCTCCTTCTCGTCGCCGCCGCGCTCGCCGTTCCCTTCTTCGCCGAGCGTTTCGACGCCAACGCCATCCCCACCGACTGGAAGGTGCGCGCCATCGAGTCGACCGGCGGTGGCGAGGCCAGCAAGGTGACCGTCGAAAGCGGGCAGCTCGTGGTCGCGACGGGCAAGTCCGGCAAGAAGTTCAGCGGTCTCGCGCGCAAGTTCGAGCTGCGCAGCGTGAGCTGGCTCAAGGTGCAGGCCCGGGTGCAGAGCGACGTGACCGGCGGGAGCGGCCAGTGCGACGTTGTGCTCCACTTCGACGGCGGCGTGGTGGAGCCCGCGCGCCCCTGCCTCGTGCGCAACGACCCCGAGCCCTACACCCGCTTCGTGCAGGTGCCCCAGGGGGCGCGCGACGTCGAGTTCACGATGTACAACACCCTGCCCGGCACGGTGCGCTTCGACGACATCTTGCTCGAGGCCGTGAACATCGACTGGAAAACCGTCAATCGGGGGAGCTTCTCGTACTACTGGCAGGGAAACGACGGTTTCCGCGAGGATAGTCTCACCGCGAACGACGAGTTGGTCGACAAGACGCTGGCTTTCATCGGCACCGCCGGCCGGGTGCACCTCGACGTGTGGAAGTACCCCGACGTGGCCACCCTCGAGCAGTACACCGGCGTGCACGCCGAGGCTTACGTGGAGGGCGACACGCTCCACACCACGGTGCGCAGCGACGCCCGCAGCGTGGTGCAGATGCTCGCGCGCGCGTGGGGGAGCGCGCCGTCGCCTGCTCTGGCGGAGGGCCTGCCCGTGCACGTGGTGGGCCAGTGGGACGACCGGGAGCCGCGTATGGTTACCCGGCGGCTGGTGGGCGAGGGGAAGTGCCCGTCGCTGGCCGACCTGCTCGATCCGGCCAAGTACGCCGCGCTCGATGCCGACAAGGTGCTGGTGGCCGGGGCGCTGGTGAGCTGGGTGATGGAAACGAAGGGGTCGGGCGCGGTCAAGGCCGCCTACGGGGCCGCGAATGCCGCCACGGCCCTGGAGGGCGCGCTCGGGATGACGCTCGCCGAGGCCGAGGCGAAGTTCCGCGCATGGTTGTGATCCTCCTCGCCTGTGTCGAGGACGACACCGGGGCCGAGCCCGTGGCGGTCGACGTGACCGAGCACGGGGCGGTGAGCTGCGACGACGACCGATCTAGCGTCGTTTTCGACCGGGAGGAGCTGCCCGGTGCCAGCGACGGGATGGCCGCCTACATGTACCGTTACCAGTTCGGCGCCGCCGGCATCGTGGCGGCGGACTTCGACGATAACGGCTGGGTCGACCTGTTCTTCCCCGAGGTGGGGCCTGACCGACTCTTCCTCAACGGAGAGGGCGGGCTCATGGAGAGCGAGCTGCCCGTGGACGACGACGTGGCGACCGGTGGCGTGGCCGGCGACGTGGATGGCGACGGTGATCTCGACCTCTACGTGACCGTTTTCGGCGGCCCAAACCGACTCCTTGCCTGGAACGACGGATTCTCGGCGGTGGAATCGGGTGCCGAGGGCGGGGGCTACCACGCCGCCGGCGCGGCGATGGCCGACCTCGACAGCGACGGCGACCTCGACCTCCTGGCCCTCAACCATCGCGACGACGAGGCCCTCGGCGAGGGGCTGCTCGCGGGCGACATGCCGCCCGGGCACCCCTCGGAGCTCTGGTTCAACGACGGCAGCGGACACTACACGGCCGCCGACATCGGCGAGGCCCTGTCCGGCGAGGGCACCTACCCCTTCGCCGGCGGTTTCCACGACCTCGACGGCGATGGCGACGACGACCTCTACGCGGTGAACGACTTCGGCCATGAGGCCAGTCCCAACGTGGCGCTGGTCAACGATGCGGGCGAGCTGTCGCCCGTGGCCGGCCTCGACGTGGCGCTCTACGGCATGGGCCTCGGCGCCAACGACCTCGACGGCGACGGGATCGTCGACCTCGCGATGTCGTCCTGGGGGGAGCTCCTGCTGCTCGAGTCGCAGAGCGGCTGGGCCAATACCGCTGCGGCGCGCGGACTCTACCCGGTGGGCGACGACCGCCTGCTCGCCTGGGGGCTCGATCTCGCCGACCTCGACAACGACGGCGACCTCGACCTGCCGGTGAACTTCGGCTTCCTGATGATGCCCGAGGACTTCGCCGAGGAGCTGGAAGAGACACGCGCGCTGGTGAACCCGGAGTCACAGCGCGACGCGCTCTACCTGAACGAGGGCGGCAGCTTCACTGAGGTGTCAGAAACCTGGGGCGTGGCCGACGACGGTATCGGCCGCGGCGTGCTCGCCGTCGACCTCGACCGCGACGGCACCCTCGACCTCGTGAAGCGCGAGCTCGATGGGGCGCCGATCGTCTACACCTCCCGCTGCGTGCGCGAGGCCTGGCTGGTGGTCGACCTCCGGTGGTCGAATCCGAACACTCGCGCGGTGGGGGCCCGGGTCGAGGTCGATGGCCAATACCGCTGGGTGCGTGCCGGTGGCACGAGCTTCGCCTCGGCGGGGCCGGCGGAGGTGCACTTTGGGCTGGGCGAGAGGACCGAGGCGGAGGTACGCGTGACTTGGCCCGACGGCGAAGAGAGCGTGGCGACGGTGGCGACCCGCCAGCGGGTAACGGTGTCGCGATGAACCGGTGGTTGCCCTGGGCCTTGACGCTGCTGCTCGCGGTGGTCGCGTACTTTCGCATCAAGGCACTCGACGAGCCAGGGCCGCCGCCCCCCGAGGGCATCCCCGTGCCGGTCATGGACGCCTTGGCGCAGCGCGCGGCGGGCGCGGCGGTGCATCCCAAGCTGGTGGCGGCGCTTGCGGTGGCGCTTGGCGTGGACGAGGCCGACGCGGCCGGTCGGTTGCACGCCCCGACGGACGACACGCTGGCCGCTCTGGTAAAGCTGCTCGATCACCCAGACGAGTTCGTCAACACGGCGGTGTTTGCCTACGCCTGTGCCGTCGACGCGCGCACCCGGGGACGCTTCCTCGCGCTGTGCGCGGGGAGCCCCCGGGCGAAGGGCGCGCACGACTGGGTGGCCGCGCGTTGTCCGGTCAGGAACTGACCGACTATTGCCCGATCTTCGACATCGCCGCCGTGATCGCCTCGCACATCGGTGCATTGCCGAGGTTTCCCTCGGCGAGGGTGTCGATGAGGGCGCCGGAGATGGCGCACCCGCCCACCTTGCCCACCAGGGCCTCGAAGGTGGCGGGGTCGGGGTTCGCGAGCTGGTCGGCCCACTGGTCGGCGCAGAGCGCGGTGTCGGCCGCGACCGTCGACAGACAGCTCGCCTCGTCGGCGATGAAGCAGGTGCGGACGATCTGGCCCTCGGCGCACAGTTGCGCGCTCATGCCGCCAGCGAGCTTGGCCCGCGTCTCGGCGAAGCTGGCGTCGATGGCCATCGCCGCAGGTAGCCCCGCGTTCATGCTGGTGAAGGTGCCCGTCGGCGCCGCCTGGCTGCTCCGTTGTTGTCGCACGGTGAAACCCGCGTTCTCGGCCTGCGCCACGAGCCCGGTGGGGCCGACCATGTGGCCCGCCCCCACCGCGATCAGCGCGTCGCCCTGCTCCAGCTCGGCCAGCACGGTCGGCGCCCAGGCGAGGTTGCGACGGTCGAGCAGCGCCGCCGTGGTGGGGTCCTCGGCCGCGAAGAGCTGGGCCGCGCGCGAGAGGTCGCCCTCCCGGCAGAAGGCCGCGAGGGCCTCGTCGGTGCCCGCGTTGGCGCCCGGGGCCGTCACGTGGAGCTGGTCGAGGAAGAGTTGGTCGAATTCACCGAGGATTGAAGCCTGTTGTTGGAGGGTCTCCAGAGTGCGCACCGGAACACCGGCTGCCTTGGCGCGCTCGGTGGCCACGAGATCCATGGGCATCGTGCCCTTGCCCTGCGCCACCGCGGTGATCGCCGGCATCATCGGCAACATCGAGGCCGCCAGCCAGGGCGGCATCCGGTCGAGCATCGGCGCCGGCACGCCTTCGCGCATGGCGCGCGACAAGGCGAGCCAGTCTCCCGGCGCCAGCCGCGTCGACATCGCGGCACCGCCGGAGCGAATCACGCTGAACATCGCCGTTGGATTCCCGAAGTCGAGGTCGGCCTCCACCACAAGCACCCGTGCCTTGGCGAAAGCCACGTTGTGGGGCGGCGGCAAGGCGTCGTCGAGCGCCACGCCCACGTGACAGGTGCCGAGCAGGTGCGAGACCTTGTCGCCCTTCTGCACCTCCCAGAACAAGAGCGGCCGGTCCACGGCCTCGGGCAAGGCGCCCTTGGCGCAGGCGAGCAAGAAGGCAAGGAGCAAGGGAACCTCTGGAGCGGCAGCTTCTAACGGATCGCGTACCAGGGCATACTCGATGCGCCCATGGACGGTCCCCCGCTCTCCTTCGCCCGCCGCTTCGGCGAGGCGGTAGCCGTCGCGCTCGTCGTGCTGATCCTATACATGGGCACGGGCACGCGTGCGGTGGCGACGCTGCCGCCGCCCGCGACGCCGCTCGACGCTCACGTGCCCGTGCTCCCGGTGATGATCTGGTTCTACCTGCCGGGCTACGTGTGCCTGTTCCTGCTGGTCTTGTGGCTCCTGCGCGACACGGCGAGCTTCCGGGCCTCGCTCTTCTGCTTCGCGGGGATCAGCGTGGTGGCGGTCGCCAGCTTCGTGCTCCTCGCGATGCCGGCGCCGCCTCGCCCGGCCCTCGGGACCGGCGGCACCAACGAGCTGCTCCTGACCTGGTTGTATGGCTTCGATCCCGCGGCCAACGTCTTCCCGTCCTTGCACGTGGCCAACTCCGTGCTCTGTGCGGGCATTGCTCGCCAGCTCGACCGTCGGCTGGGGATCGTGGCCTGGGCGCTCGCGCTGCTGGTGGCGCTATCCACCGTCACCTTGCGCCAACACTGGATCGCCGACGTCGTGAGTGGCGCATTGCTTGGCGCTGCCGGGGTGATCGCGTGGGCGCGGCTCCGGGCGCTCAGCGGTCGACCGACCCACAGCGCGGCCTAGGCGGCGACGGGCGATGATGGTGCGTGCTGTCGAGCGTCCGTGACCTAGGCTGGCTACTCCACGCGCTCCTGGCGCTGGTGGCGGTGGCCTTCGCGCTCGCCCGGCGTCGCGACCCCGCGAGCACGCTGGCCTGGGTTCTCGGCATCGTCTTCATCCCGGTGGCGGGTCCGCTCGCCTACTTTGCGCTCGCCAATCCCTATGTCGCCCGCCCCCGTGATCGCCGTCGCGACGCGGCGCGCCGCATGCGGGAGGACAACCCCCTCCACGCCGACGTCGTCGCGAGCGACCTGCACCCGGCGGCGCGGTCGGTGATCGAGGGGTGCCGTCGCCTCACGGGCCTGCCGGCCACGGCAGGCAACCGCGTGGTGCTCTACTCGGAGACCGGCCTCGCCGAGAGCGCGCGGCTCGCCGCGATCGAGGCAGCGAGCGACCACATCTGGGCGGAGTACTACATTGTCCACGGCGACGAGGCCGGCCAGCGATTCCTCGCCGCCCTCGCGGCACGCTCGCGGGCGGGGGTAGACGTGCGCCTGCTCGTCGACGCGGTGGGCTCCATGGACATCGATCGCGACGGGGTGGCCTCCCTGCGCGCCGCGGGCGGGCACGTGGAGGTCTTCCACCCGGTCAACCCGCTGCGTCGTCGCTGGGCGGTGCACTTGCGGAACCACCGCAAGATCCTCGTCACCGACGGGACGATGGCCTTCTGCGGCGGGATGAACATCGGCGACAACTACGCCCGGCGTCGGCGTCGTAAGCCGCCGCCCTTTCGGGACACCATGCTCCGCATCGAAGGACCGGCGGCGCTCGATCTCGCCCGGGTTTTCGCCGAGGACTGGTGTTTCATGCGCGGCGAGACGCTCCGGCTCTGCGAGACTACCGGGCGCCCCGGCCAAACAGCGGTGGCGGTGCTCCCGAGCGGTCCCGACCAGGCCCACAACGCCACGGCGCTGGCGTGGTTCTCGGCGGTGTCCCTCTCGCTGGAACGCTGCTGGTTGACCACGCCCTACTTCGTGCCCGACGCCGCGATGCTGCGTGCCTTGTCCACGGCCGCGCGCCGGGGCGTAGACGTGCGGGTGGTGCTCCCGAAGAACGCGGATTTCTGGTTGATGGACCTCGTCAATCGTTCCTACTACTTGCCTCTCCTGGAATGTGGCGCGCGGGTGTTCGAGTACGCACCGGCGATGTTGCATGCCAAGACGCTGGTCATCGACGGCCACCTCGCCCTGGTCGGCTCCGCCAACGTGGATATGAGGAGCTTTGACCTAAACTTTGAAGTTGGAGCGCTCGTAGCCGATCAGGCTTTCGCGGCCACAGTGGAGGCCGCCATCGAGGCCGACATCGCCCGGAGCCGCGAGGTGACGCTCGACGAGATGCGTCGCGGGCCGCTGTTGGCCGCGCTCGCGCAGGGCGCGGCGAAGTTGTTGTCGCCGGTGTTGTAGGGCTACTCCACGCGGACGATCGCCGCCCAGTCCTCGCCGTTGTCCCATGCCGCCTCGAGCGTGGCCTGCTTGTCGCCGGGGACCAGCCAGGTGAGTACCAGCCAGGGGTCGTCGCGTGGGGTGAGCACCACGCGCGTGGGCGTGTTCCACGAGGGTTCGTCGGTGCCCACGCGGCCGCCCGAGGTGAGGGCGTCGAAGGAACCGTCGATGGCCACGGAGGGCAGCTCGGGGTGCGCGGCGAGCCAGTCGCGGGCGGCCTGCGTGGCAGGGGTGCGCTCGGCGGGTGGGAGCCGGCGCTCCGGCAGCGACAGGGCAGCGAGGGCGACGCCGGCGATCACGGCGAGCGGGACCATCGCTTGATGGTATCGACGCGGTAGCCGCGCGAGCAGTCGCCCGGTCGCGACATCGGCGAGCAGGAGGGCCACCACCGTGGTGGGGAGCAGCATGCCCTCGCCGAGCGCCTTGCCCTGGGGCATCGCCGAGGCGAGCACGCCCACGCTTCCCACGACGAATAGGGCCAACCCGGCGCGCCCTCTTGCCCACCAGGCGCCGACGGTCGCGACGACGAGCAAGAGCGGCGGCAGGGCGCGCGCCAGGAGTCCAAGGTCGAGCGACAGCGACGGGAGCGTGCTCGCCGAGCCCCCCGCCGCCTGGAGCGCTACTCGCGCTGGCGTGGAAAAGCTGGTGGTGCCGTACTCCAGGTGCAGGACCGGGCGGGGCAGTCGTGTCCACAGCTCGGCCACGGCCATCTCCCAGCCGCGGGGGACAAGCACCAGCCGACCGGCGTGGAACGATGCCCACGCCACCTGCGGGATCATCGCGAGCGTAAACGCGGCGACGGCGCGCCACCCCGCGAGGGGCAGGAGCACGGCGGCCGCGAGGTTCTCGGCCCGGCAGGCCGCCGCGAGGGCCACGGCCACCCCAGCCCAGGCCGAGCGCGCGGCGGTGCGCTCCACCGCGAAGAGCAGGCAGGCCACGCCGAGGCCGCGACTGTCGCCGGCCAGGGCGTGCGAGAGCACGGGATGGGCGAGGTAAAAGGCAGCCGCGAGCGTGAAGCCGGTGCCGCCGAAGGATCTTGCGAGTCGTGCGCCCGGCAGGACGCACAGCGCCATGCCCAGCATCGCCACCACGCCGATGCCCACCCGGGCGTCGGGCATCCAGCCCGCGAGCAGCAGCGGGAGCGGTGGCCGGTATGCCAGGTCGAGCGCGTTGTGCTCGCGTCCCCAGAGCGCCCGGGCCACGGCCGCCAGCTCGCCGGTGTCGCCCGGTAGCCTCGGCTGCCCGAGGAGCAGCCAGGCCAACAGGCAGAGCGGGAGGAACCAGCGGGCCTTCACGTTCGGGGCGTAATCCGGAGGGAGGGGCTACACTCGCCCGGTGGACTACGACCTCGGCCCCTACGACCGCGTGCGCGTGGAGCTGGCCGACTACCCAGGGGCGCTGGCCACCAGCGCCTACGGCAGCACCCTGGCCGCGCCGCCGTCCGCGGGCATTCCCTACCGGGTCGATGAGGCTCCGGTGGTCGACGAGTACGTGGCCACCGAGGCCGTCGAGGCCCTGGCCGTGGAGCCCTGGCACGCGGTCGGTGCCGACGGGACGGGGGTGCGGGTCGCCATCTTCGACGTGCAGTGGTTCAACGCGGCGGTGGCGATCGAGGAGCTGGGCGACGTCACCACGCAGGACTGCGAGGCTCATCGTTCCTGCGAGCCGGCGATGGACACGCTGCGTCCCCGGTATTCCTGGGAAGAAGGCAGCCACGGGGTGGCCTGCGCCGAGGTGATCCGCGACCTCGCGCCCGGGGCCGAGCTCTTCCTGGTCCGCGTCAACGGGCTCACCACCTTCGAGAACGCCGCCGCCTGGGCCGCCCGCGAAGACATCGACGTGGTCAGCATGTCGATGTCCTTCTTCAACAACTCCTTTCACGACGGCACCGGCCCGCTGAACGACGCCGCCGCGAGGCTCGCCGAGAGCGGCGTCTTGCTGGTGAACTCGGCGGGGAACTACCGCTACGAGCACTGGCTCGGCACGCTCGACGACACCGACCGCGACGGCGACCTCGATTTTGACTGGGGCAGTTCCTACCTGCCGGTGTACCTCGGCGCGGGCAGCCAGAGCGTGCAGGTGAGCTGGGACGAATGGAGCGCCTGCGGCGAGACCGATCTCGACGCGATCGTCTACGATGACGACGGCGACGTGGTCGGTGAGGCTTCCGCCACCCAGGACCCCGAGGGCGACAGCTGCGCGCCGATCGAGCGAATCACGGCCCATGCCGAGGATGAGGACTGGTACTACCTGCGCATCCTCCGCGCCCGAGGCGGCTCGCCGTTGCGGGTAAGCGTGTACGCTCGCGGCGGCACCGCCTACGACTGGCAGCCGGGCAGCCTCGCCGACCCGGCCTCGAGTCCCGCCGCCTTCACCGTGGGTGCGATCCGCGCCGATGGCTACGCGCACAACAGCGCCGAGTCGTTCAGCTCGCGAGGGCCCACCCACGGCGGCTTCGACAAGCCCGACATCGCCGGTCCCGACGGGCTCAGCACGCGAACCTACGGGCCGGTGGGGTTCTACGGCACCTCGGCCTCCACCCCCGCGATCGCGGCGGCCATCGCGGTGCGCATGTCGGAGGAACCCCGCCTCTCCGCCCGCGAGGCCGCCGACCAACTCGCGGCGAACACCCTCGACGCCCGCGCCACGTGGCAAGGCTGGGACGGTTCGATTGGCGCCGGTCGTGCTCGCCTCTGGGATCCCTCGGCGAACAGCCCCTGTGGCGGCGGGGCTGTCGCGGCGGTGGCCCCCCTGCTATGGTGGGGTCGTTTCCGCCGGAGAGACGCTTGTTCGCGCTGAGCCTCGCACCCTTGCTCGGTTGCCATGTTTTCGAGGAGTACTCCGTGGAGTGCACCTCCGACATGCCGTGCGCCAAGACCGGCGACACCGATTCCGATTCCGACACCGACACCGACACCGACACCGGTCCACCGCCCGAGCCCAGCGTGGGCTGGGTCGTGTCGCTGGTGGGTGGCACGACCGGCCGCGTTCGCGTGTACGACCCGTCCACCCGCGAGGTCACCTACGAGTGGGCTGGCTTCGGCACCTACGGGGGCACGGCCTACTACAACCCCGCCACGGGCGCCGGCGTGTTGTGGTCCGAGGACGACATCATCTTCCTCGCGGCCGATGGCACCACCAGCGCCTACGGCGGCGGGCTGGGTGGCTCGCGGTACGACGTGTCGCGACTCGGTCGATACGGAATGCTCGCCTTTCAAGGCGCGATCCTTCGCTTCGATGAAACCTTCTCGGTGATCGAGGAGGTGGTCCCCTACGGCACCTTCGGCAACACGCTGCCGATCGGCGGCAACGCCAACGTGGGCTACCTCGTCGACGTCGCGAGCGGTGGCCCCGACCTGTACACCGTGCAAACTAGTGGCGACTACGAGCTCACCTTCACCGACTACGACAGCAGCACGCAGCGCGGCGCCAACGTCTTCGTGGGGCCTGGCGACGCCGCCTTCGGCTGCTCGGCCGGCGGCGGGATCTACGAGGTCGACGACTTGATGGTCGGCTCGCGGGATCCTTACATCCAGTACGATGGCGAAGTCACCGACGTGTCGGAGTGCGCGTACGATCCCCAGAGCGACCAGTTCCTCCTGTTCTCGCCCACCGCCGGCGTGATCCGCGTGGATTCCGGCGGCACCGGCACCCAGGTGTTCTCGCCGCCCAACGGCTACACGCTGTACAACGTCTACTTCTACGAGCTCTGATGTCGCGACACTATATGGTTCTCGGCCTGGTCCTCGCTGGTTGCAAGGGTTGCGAGGAAGGGGAAACGCTGCCGACGGTCGTCACACCGGTGGGCGGTGCGCCGGTGGCCATCTGGGTGGGCAATGGCTCGGGCCCGGGCGTGGCCGAGGTGCCCGTCCTGCGGGTGGACGAGATCGGTGCGCCGGTGAGCGGTGGCGAAATCACCCTTTCCAGCGACGGCACGCTCGCCTCGGCCAGCGTCGCCGTCGACGCGTCGGGCTGGGCTCTGGCCGAGGTGTCGAGCGCGGGCGCGGGCGCTTTTTCTGTCACCGCGAGCGACGGGGCCCTGTCGGCCGAGGGCTGGGCCTTCGTCACGCAGGCCCCCGACGTTGTCCTCGGCTTCCCGGCCTGGCTCGGGGGTGCTGACGGTGGCGCTGTTGCCGGCGTTGGGGGCGGTGTGTTGCTCACCGACGGCGGCGAAGCCTGGTGGTTTCCTCCGCTGGGCGGCGCGGGTGTTCGCGTGCTGGAGCTGGCCTCCGACATCGTGGAGCTCTTGCCGGTGCAGATCGACAGCGACGGCGTGACCGATGCACTCTTGTGGTCCAACGACACGGTGGTGATCCTTCGTGGCCGGGCCGAGGGCGGCGTGGGCTACTGGGCCGCCTTCGAGGCGAAGACCGGCACCGTCGGCGCGGCGCTGGTGCAAGACGTGGATGACGACGCGCTGGTCGACCTGGTCGTGGCGGTCAACGGCTCGGAAACGTCGCAAGTGGCGTGGATGCCGGGCGACGGGCTCGGCGGGTTCACGACCACCGCGGTGCTCGACACCGAGTACCTGGTGCACGGGGTGACGGCCGAGGACTTCGACAAGAGCGGCAGCGCCGAGCTTACCCTGCTCACCCACGACGGCCTCTTGCGACGCTACGACAACACCGGCGAGGGCTGGCAGGCGGCGAGCCAGAGCGACTTCTCGCTCGAGGTCGGCGAGGGCGCGCGGATCCTCGGGGGTCGCGACCTCACCGAAGACGGCTGGTACGACGTGGCCATCGCGGGGCCCCTTCTCGATAGCGACGCGCACTCGGCCTCGATCACCTCGCCGGGCGGCACGAGCCTCACGATCACCTACCGGCTCGAGGGCAGCATCGACGGGGGTTCCGGCATCGCGATCGCCGACGCCGATCTCGACGGTGATCCCGAGATCTTCCTGTCGATGGACGACACCCTGCGGCGCTACTCGTGGAGCGAGACCTCCGCCACATTCAGCGCGATGTCTCACGTGTCGATGCCCGACCACGCCCGCATCGACGCGGTCGACCTCGACGCCGACGGCCTGGTCGACATCGTCTACCCGGGTTCGCCCACCTTCGCGCTTCTCTCCACGTCGAAGGAAGACGACCCCGAGACGGCCGACAACGAGGCGCTGGCCTGGACCACGCGAACGCCGACCGCCGGCGTGTTCGCGCTCGACCTCGCCGGCGTCCCCTGGTCCGGCGACTTCAACGGCGACGCGGTGGTCGATCTCCTCGGCTTCGTCCAAACCGACGGGCTGGCGCTGGTGGCCTTCTATGGCGATGGCGAGGCGGAGACCTTCCGCTCCGGGAGCGAGGAACAGCTCGGCAGCGGTGCCACCCCCCTGGGGATCACGGTCTGCGGTGCCGACGCCTGGGCCCTCACCAGCGAGGGAGGCGTCACGACGCTGTGGCACCACACGCTCGACGCCTTCGGGACGCTCGCGCTCGCGGGCAGCCTCGAGGTGAACGCCACCGCCGTGGCCTGCGGCAACTTCGAGGCCGGCATCGCCGCGGCGGTTTCGGGCACGGGAGAGGTCACCTATGTGGCGGCCGATGGCAGCACCCAGAACGAGAGCCTGGGCACCGACGTGGTGGAGCTGGCCGCGGGCGACCTCGACGGCGACGGCTTCGACGAACTCCACGCCTGCACCGGTGCCTGCTCGATCGCCGTGGGCGATTGCAGTGGCGACGGCCTCGATGATCTGCTCGTCAACGACGGCACGAGCACCACGCTCTCGATTGCCGGGGTGGCGCACGATCTCGGCTTCAGCGGCTGGGTGAGCCTTGCCGACGCTGATGGCGACGGTGTCCTCGACGCCAACGTGCAGTCCGACGGCGTGGTCGCGGCCTTTCGCGGGCTCGGCGGTCGCCCTGGGGTGCCGATGGCCAGCTACATGCTGCGCGACGTGGAGGCGGCGCCCGCGTGGCGCGGCGACCTCGATGGCAACGGGGTTCCCGACTTGTTTTACCTCGCCGGCGACACCGACCTCAGCGACGAGGTGGACTGGACGGGCAGCGTGTTGTATGCGGAGGCCCCCGACTTGGCGGAGTAGGCCCGGCGGGGAGGAGTTCCATGGCCACGCGTTCGTTTGTGACAGGTGCAACCGGCCAGATCGGCTTGCCGCTGGTGCGTGCCCTGGTGGCGCGGGGCCACGAGGTGCGCGCCCTGGTGCGCGACGAGGCGGCGGCCGGCGCGGTGCGCGACGCCGGGGCGACGCTCGTGGCGGGCGACCTCGACAACGCCGAGGCCCTGGCCCGTGGACTCGAGGGCGTCGACACCTGCTGGCACATGGCCGGGGGCATCCGTGGCGCCGGTCCGGTCGACGCCGACCAGCTCAACCGGGTGGGCACGGAGAAGCTGCTCGCGGCCGCTTCGCGCGCGGGGCTGGGGAACCTCGTCTACGCGTCGAGCTGCGCGGTGTACGGCGACCGGAGCGGCCTCTGGGTGGCCGAGGATTACCCCCCGGCGCCCCACACGCGCTACGGGGAGGCCAAGGTGGCGGCCGAGCAGGCCGTGACGGCCTCTGGCTTGCCCGCCAAGATCGTGCGCATCGCGGCGGTGTATGGCCCCGGGCTGCGCTTCTGCCTCGCCGACCAGATGAAGGTCGGCCGGGCCTGGTTGCCCGGCGAGGGTCGCAACCACGTGCCGATCGTGCACGTTGATGATTGCGTCGGCGCCTTGATCGCCGTGGGTGAGCGCGGGCAGGTGGGGGGCGTGTACCACGCGAGTGGCCCGTCCACGCCCACCCTGAAGGAGTTCTACGCGGCGGTGTTCGCTCGGGTGGGCGGCAAGCCGGTGCGCTTCTGGAGCACCTGGATCCCCTCGGCGATCCAGTTCGCTGCGGCCCGGCGCAACGAGGGCATCGCCGCGCGCCTAGGGCGCAAGCCCCGTTTCATCCCCGACAACCTGCGACTGATGACCGCGAGCGTGCGCCTCCGGGTCGACAAGCTGGAGAAAGAGCTAGGCTTTTCATGGGCTTACCCGGACTACCGGGAAGGCGTGGCCGCCTCCTTCCCCGCTTGACGGAGAGGCCCCTGGCGGCCTATATGCGCCGGTCGGAGCTTCCCCATGGCCCTACCCTTCGCTCATGCCCTGCTCGTGCTGATGTCGCTCGCCGGTTGCGACCCGCACGACGCCGAAGTGACCGGCAGCTACGCCATGTATTTCGCGGAGGCCACCTCCGAGAACATCGGTCGCTTGCGCCAGGACATCGTTCCCCCGGTGTGCGAGTACGAGCAGAGCGACCCCAACACGGCCGACAACGCCATCGAGACCGACAAGATCTTCACGGACGAGTGCTACAAGGAGAAGGTCGAGATCGAGAAGCAGTTCCAGGAAGACTGGGACCTCGCCCCCCTGGACTGTCGTGGCCTCTCCGACTACAACGCCATCGAGCTGCGCGACGCGATCATCCCCGGCTGGGAAACCCAGTACGAGGCCCAATGCTGCGCCGAGTCGTGGGACGAAGACACCAGCAACGACCCCGACGGCGACATGCTCACCACCGCCGACTGCACGCTCCGCAGCGCGCCCTACCTCTACTTCCTCTCGTCGTACAGCATGTACGTCGACAACAAGCCACTTGAAACCTGGCGGGAGGAGGTCGTGATGACCTCCGAGGGCGACCTGCAGCTCACGATCCACGTCGACACCCGCTTCGGCGACTTCCGCGCCGGCTGGGTGATCGACCCCGACTTCCAGCCCACTCAGTGCGTGGAAGAAGGCGGCACCGCGGTGCTCCAGGAGATCGATGGCGACTGGGTGGAAGGCTGGAGCAACTCCAACGAGGAAGACGAGGGCTACCTCACCTACTTCCTCAACGCCGGCACTGCTCAGGTCAACCCGTCCAACACGGGCGACGGCTGGGTCCTTGACGAGGACTGGTACGCCGGGTCGGGCTTCGCCCGCTTCGGCGACGAGACCTTCTCCCTCTACAGCACCGACTACGTCGACCCCTCGTTCCAGTATCCCGGCGGGGAATACCTCCCGTTGTGGGTGTCCGTCGATGACGAAGGCAAAGTGGTGGGTGGCTACGGCAACTACGGGGCCGAGGTGTTCGAGGAGCTCGACTGCGGCGGCAGTGAGGACAGCTGCGGCGCGTTCACCGACTACCCCGACTTCGTCCAGATGCTGAAGGACAACGCCAATAACGGCGGCTACACCAAGGACGATGTCTACGTCGACCCGATCGACACCGAGCTCGAGCGTTTCGGCCTCATTAGCCACGACGACCAGCCCTTCAAGCTCAAGGTGGAGGACAACGGCTGGCGCGCCACCGAGGCGGGCCAGGGCAGCAACGCCGTGGGCTTCGACAACTGGGCTGGCCTCAACCCCTCGTGGGTGCGCCTGAAGACCACCCAGGAAGACCTCGCCAAGGTGGAGCCGGGCACGCTCGAGAAGCCCATCGAGGGCGACTTCCAGCTCTACTTGTTCAGCAGCAGCACGGCCTCGGTGCTGGTGGTGAACGGCTCCTTCACCATCAACAAAGTGGCGGAAGACGAGTGGGGCTGGGACGCGACCCTCGACGAGGAGAAGCGCGAACAAAACGCCACGCCGACCTGCGGCGAGTGAGTTAAACTTCCAAAAGCCGGGACGTCTGCATCGAGCGGGTGCGTCCCCCTTCAGACGCCTGTTCGTCCAGAGGCCCGGCGACCTTTCCAACCCCCACCGTCCCCCTCCGGACGGCGGGGGTTCTGGTTTTTCGTCCTACCGGATTCGCCGGCTCACTTCCTTGAACAACGGCCCCCCCGCGCGCCCGAGCAGGCCGAAGAGGATGGACTCCGAGGGAAGCACGGTGGCGCCGGCCTCCTTGGTCCACGCGAGGCCGTGGTGCCAGTCTGCGTCGTGTCGCGACACGCAGGCGTCGGCGGCGACGATCACCTGGTAGCCGGCCGCGAGCAGGCCCACCGCGCTGTGCGCCACGCAGATGTGCGTTTCCATGCCGGTGAGGATCACGACGCGGCGGTCGGCGAGGCGGGGGAAGAAGCCCTCCTCGTCGGTGGCGGCGAAGGCGGTCTTCACGAAGGGGTCGACGGCGCCGAGCGCGGGCACGCTGGGCCCGAGTCCCTGGGGGTACTGCTCGGTGAAGACCACCGGCATCTCGAGCGCGCGGGCGAGGTAGAGAAGGTTGTCGGTGGCTTTCAGGGCGCGCGCCCGCTGGGCCTCGGGCATGGCGCCGAAGAGGCGTTCCTGGAAGTCGATGACGACGAGCTGGTGCTGGGCGGGGTCGAACATCGGGCAAAGGTATTCCGGGACGAGGGAAGGGCGCCCGGCAACGGCCGGCGGGCTAAGCCGCGGGCGTGCTGGTCCTGGCGCTCCTCGCCTGTTCGCTTGCCCCCGACGTGGGGGTGTACCGCTCGGGCCGCAACGCGGTGGTCCGCGGCGAGCTCGAGGGCGAGGTGATGCTCTGGGGTGCCGAGGGCACGGTCAAGCGCACGCCGACCATCGACGAAGCAGGCAATAGCTGGCTCGGCGAGGCAGGGCCCCTGTGGCGGACGTCGCGAGAGATCCCTGCGCCCGAGAAGGCCGCCCCGGTGACGGCCGCCCTGGCGGAGCGCGCCTCCTTCCGCATGCGCGAGGTGATCGGTGCCGAGGCCAGCGCCTACCCCGAGGCCGATCGCGCGTCGGGCGTGGCCCTGCGCAGCATGATCAAGGTGCGGCAAGACCTCGCGCCGCCGGTGTACCTCGTGGTGGCCACGCGCGGTCAGCACGGCATTCCCCAGCCCGGCGGCGGCGTGTCACCCGTGACGGACCCGCGCGACTGCCAGGCCAGCCTCGCGATCCTCGACGCCGAGATGGACAAGGTCCTGGCGAGCATCCCGGTCGACGGCGCCACCGTCACCTGCGCGGTGCCGTCGTTGTTGTCGCCGGTCGACAAGGACGGCGATGGTGGTCGCGACATCATCGTGCATGGGCAGTCCGAGGGCAAGGGCTTCCGCCAGTGGTTCGCCATCGACGGCAACCAGCTCGTGCCTGGTCCCGGCTCGGCGTGGACGGAGATCCCGTGATCCCGCTCGACGGCCAGGGCCTCGATCTCGCGGCTGTCACCCGCGTGGCCCGCGAGGGCGTGCCCGTCGCGCTCGCCGATCATGCGCGCGTCGCGATGGCGCGCAGTTACGACTGGGTGTGCTCGGTGCGCGACGGCGCGGCGCCGATCTATGGCATCAACACCGGCTTCGGCTCCCTCGCCCGGGTGCGCATCAACCCCGCCGATACCGCGACCCTCTCGCGCAACCTGATCCGCAGTCACGCGGCCGGCGTCGGCGCCCCCTGCCCACCCGACGTGGTGCGGGCCATGATGCTGCTCCGCGCCAACGCGCTTGCCCGCGGAGCGAGCGGCTGCCGTCCGCTGCTGGTGGAGACACTGTGCACGATGCTCGCCCGCGGCGTCGTCCCGGTGGTGCCCCGGCAGGGCTCTTGCGGCAGCTCGGGCGACCTCGCGCCCTTGTCGCATCTCGGGCTCGTCGCCTTCGGCGAGGGCGGAGAGGCCTGGTTCAACGGGGATCGGCTGTCGGGCCCGGAAGCGATGCGCCAGGCGGGGATCGCCACGATGGCGCCCGAGGCCAAGGACGGCCTCGCGATGACCAATGGGGCCCAGCTCACAACGGCCATCGCGGCGCTCGCCACTTTCGACGCGGAACGTCTCCTTCGCAGCGCCGAGCGCGCCGCGGCGATGTCGATCGAAGCGCTCTGCGGGGTGCGCCGGGCCTTTCACCCGGCGGTGCACGCGCTCCGACCTCACCCCGGCGCCATCGAGTCGGCCGCCGCGATCCTCGGGCACCTCGAGGGCAGCTCGCTCGCCGACTCCATGCCCGAGAAGGTTCAAGACGCGTATTCGCTGCGTTGTTCGCCGGTGGTGATCGGCGCTGTCCGCGACAGCCTGCGCTACGGCCGCGCCGTCGTCGAGATCGAGGTGAACGCGGTGACCGACAACCCGGTGATGCTGCTCGACGAGCCGGGCGACAACCACGCCTTCTCCGCGGGCCTGTTCCATGGCGAACCGGTGGGCATCGCTTGCGACAGCATGAAGATCGCGGTGGCCGAGCTGGCTTCGCTCGCCGAGCGACGCCTCTACCGGCTCACGACGGGCTCGCTCTCGGCGCGGTTGCCCCCGGCGCTCGCCGGGGCGGACCGTCCCGGGCTCGGCCTTCTGGTGCCGCAAACGACGGCGGCGGCGCTGGTGTCGGAGAACAAGGCCCTGGCCTGGCCGGCCAGCGTCGACAGCATTCCCACCTGCGAAGACCAGGAAGACCACGTGGCCATGTCCACCACGGCGGCCTGGCGTTTTCGCGAGGTGGTGGACAACAGCCGTCGCGTCGTGGCCATCGAGCTCCTCGCCGCAGCGAGCGCGCTCCGCTACCGCCTCGGCGAGGGCCCCGTTTCCCTCGGCCGGGGGACGGCGCCCGCGCTCGAGCGCGTGGAGTCGATCGCGCGCGCCCACGAGGTGGCGAGCGACGCCATCGAGGCCGTGGCCGAGCGCATCGCCGCCGGGGACTTCGAGTGATCGAGCTCGACGGCCGCTCGCTCGGCTCCGCCGAGGTGGCGCGTATCGCCGCCGGTGAGGGGGCCGCGCTCGCCCAGGGCGCGCGCACGCGCATGGAGGCCTCGGCCTCGGCCTTCGCCTCCCTGCCGAGCGTCCTGGTACAGAAGCGGAAGTACCTCGTGGGCGAGGGCGAGCCGGGCGGCGACCTCGTCCGCGCCTTCGTCCTGGGCCACTGCGCGGGCGTGGGCGAGCCCTTGCCGCCCGGCCAGGTGCGCGCGCTCATCGCCTGCCGTGCGAACGTGCTCGCCTCGGGGCACTCCGGCGTGCGGCCAGCGCTGGTCGACGCGCTCCTCGCCTTGCTCGACACGCCGCCGGTGGTGCCCTCGCAGGGCTCGGTCGGCGCGGCCGGCGACCTCGCCCCGCTGGCCCACCTTGCGCGGGTGCTCTGTGGCTACGGCGGCGAGGTCAACGCCAACGGGACGCGCGGCCCCTGGGCGGGCGTCCCCTTCGCGCCGACTCACAAGGAGGCGCTGTCGCTCATCAACGGCGCCACGCTCAGCGCCGCGCTGGGGGCGCTCGCCTGCGCGCGGGCGCGGCACGTGGTGGAGCGCGCGGTGGAGGCCTGTGCGCTCACCATGGCGGCCTTGCATGCCGACCCCCGCGCGCTGTCCCCGGCCTTGCACGCCGCCCGCGGCCATGCGGGTCCCCAGCGGGTGGCCACGCGCCTGCGCGAGCTGCTCGGCCCCGGTCGTCCCCTGCGCCCGCCCGACGCCTTCTCGATCCGCGCGGCCCCCGCTGTCCTTGGCGCCGCCCTCGACGCCCTCGACTGGGTGGAGTCCACCGTGGTGACCGAGCTCAACGGCGCCTGCGACAACCCCCTGTGGTTTGCCGACGAGGGCGTGGTGGAGGGCGGCAACTTCCACGGCGCCCCGGTGGCGCTGGCGATGGACACGCTGCGGGTGGCGATGACGCAGGTGGCCACGGTGTCGGAGCGGCGCACCTTCCGGCTCACGGGGGCCTCGCTCACGGGCGACTTGCCGAGCTTCCTCGTGGAGGGCACGGGGCTCAATAGTGGCTTCATGCTGGCGCAGTACACGGCGGCGAGCCTCGCGAGCGAGTGCAAAGGGCTGTCCCACCCCGCGTCGGTCGACAGCATTCCGACGGTGCAGCACCACGAGGACCACGTGAGCATGGGCCCGATCGCGGCGCGCCTGGCCCTGCGCGTGGTGGAGAACGTGGCCGACATCGTGGCCATCGAGCTCCTGCTGGCCGCCCAGGCGCTGGACTGGCGCCTGCGCGGGGCGCGCTTCGTCGATGGTGCGCGGGTGGACGGGGAACCCGAGGCCTTTGCCGCCGGGATCATGGCCCTGCACGCCGAGGTGCGGGGCGCCGTGGCCTTCTGGCCCGACGACCAGCTCATGCACCCGGCGCTGGTGGCCGTGGGGCGGCTGGTGCGCGGCGGGGTGGTGGGGTGGTAAGGGTGGCCACGTGGGCCCTCGCCGCCCGGGTCGGAGCACCATGCCGTTTCTCTCGACGCTCTTTCGCTACCCTGGGCCCGGCGGCTGGACCTTCGCGCCCGTTCCCGACGAGCACGCCCCGCCGGTGGCTGGGCCGTGGGGCCGCACGCCGGTGACGGCGACGGTGGATGGCGTGTCCTGGGACACCAGCGTGTGGCGGGATCGTGCGCACGGCACGCTGCTCCCGGTGCCCCGGCGGGTCCGCGGATCGCGCGAGGCGGGCGAGGTCGTCACCGTGACACTCCTGCCCCGGCTGCCCTGATGCCCGTCGACGTCCTCACCGACACCTTCATCGCCCGCCCCCCGGCGTTGGTCGGGGCATTCGCCGGCGATCCCTCGCGCGCGCCCGAGTGGTACGAGAACATCAAGAGCGTGGAGTGGAAGACGGAGCCCCCGCTGGCGGTCGGCTCGGAGATCGCCTTCGTGGCGTACTTCCTTGGGCGCCGGCTCGCGTATACCTACGCCGTGCGTGAATTCCTCCCCGGCGAGCGGCTGGTGATGTCGACGTCCGACGGCCCCTTCCCAATGGAAACTACCTACACCTGGTCGCCCGAGGGCGAGGGCACGCGGATGACCCTTCGCAACCGCGGCGAACCTGCTGGTTTCAGTGTCGTCGTGGCCCCGATCATGGCGCTGGCGATGCGCCGGGCCAATGCCGCCGACCTCGCGCGACTGAAGCGCGTGATCGAGGGCGGGGCGTAGGGCAGCCAGGCACAGCTCGCCCGCACCGCTCAGAACGTCGGCGCAACCTCGCCTGTCATGCCAGCCTGTAGCTGGTGGTCGTCGCCCGCTTCCCACGCGCTGTCGTCGTAGAGCCACTTGTAGGCGATCGTGCCGCTGGGCCAGCCGAGAAACGCCGCCTCCCACCGGTCGGCGGCGGTGTTGGCTGCGGGCCAGCCGAGGTTCCAGTCCAGCGGCGACGTGTCGCCCCGCAGGCCGAGGTAGTGTCCAACGCCGGCGTCGTAGGTCGCGACGAAGCGCGTGAGCACGGCGGCGGTCGGGGTGCCGCGGCGCAGGTGAACCAGCACTCCGCGGTGGTCAGAAACCACCGGCTCTGAACTGCCCGCGAAGAGGAGGCGGGACTCGACGACCTCGAAGTTGGCGGGGCCGGGGGCGAAGACGTGGTCGATATGCGTTCCGTCGTCGGACTCGGCCGACAGGCGGGAGAGGCCCGCGTTGCCGAGGTCGACGATGGCGCCGTCGCTCGCGACCGCGTTGAAGTCGCCCGCGAGCAGCGTGCCCCAGGTGTCGTCAGCGTTCGCCAGCGCATGCATCGCCGACTGTCGCGCCTGCGCCCGCCGCACGTCGCTGTCCTCGTAGTCGAGGTGTACCGACGCGAGGCGCACATCGCTGCCCCCGGCCGTCGTGAACGTGCCGGCTAGGAGCCTGCGGCCGAGCGCGCCCTGGACAGAGTACTCCAGTGTCGCGACGTCAGCGGGCTCGCCCCCCGAGAACAACACCCCTACGCCCTCCTGGGCTTCGTCTGCGGTGCCCGTCCAGGCCACGTGCGTGGGCGTCCAAGCCGTGCCCCAGCGCGCCCCGGTGGCCACGGCCAGCGCCTCGGCGAGCCGATCGATGGCCACGCCCTCGGTGTCGTTCTCGCAGGCCTCCTGCACGGCCATCGCGACGATGCCTTGGCTCGCCACGGTCGCGGCGATCGCGGCGAACCGCTCCTCGTTCGAGGCGAAGGTGGTGCCATCGAGCTTGAAACAGTGAAGGTTCAGTGACAGGATTCTCAGGTCGTCGTCTTCGTCGACCGTGCTGCCCGAGTCGTCGGCCGGTCCGCTGTCGGCGGTCGTGACGGAGTCGCCCGCCGTCCCGGCGTCGCCGCCGCCGGAGTCAGGCAGGGGGCCGGTGTCGAGGCCGGTTCGACAGGCGAGGGCGAAGGCGAGCGCGGGAAAGGAAGGCATCGTCGACGCGGGGATAGCTATGCTGCGCTCATGCTCCTGTCGGCCATGCTCGCCTGCGTCCCGCCGCCCGAGGAGCAGCCGATGGCGACCTCGCCCGTCGACATCGCCCGCCCGGCCGCCGGCTGGCTCCGCGGCGATCTCCACTTCCACACCAACTACTCCGACGACGCGCTCGAGCAGTCCGGCGACTGGTTGGGGCAAGCGCTCGACATCGCCGACGCCTGGCGCGCGATCGAGTGGACAACGGCGCATCCGGAGCTGGCGCCCGACGACCACCTTCAGTTTGTCGCGGTGACCGACCATCGCACCACGGCGGGCCTGTCCGACCCTGACTTCGGACACGACGCGCTCGTCGTCATCGGCGGCGAGGAGTTCGGCTCCGACGGCCACGCCGGCATCTGGGGACACACGACGCACGTGCCGCACGAGTCGCAGGCCGGGGAAGACTCGACCATGCGCATCGGCGACGCCATCTTCGAAGCGCACGAACAGGGTGGCCTCTTCTCGATCAATCACCCGCTCTACTCGGGCGACCTGTGGGCCTGGAACGTGGAGGGCTTCGACGCCGTGGAGGTGTGGAACGGGCCCTGGTCGACCATGGGGGTGCCGAGCGACGAGGCCACGCTGGACGCCTGGCTCGCGGAGAAGGGCATCACCGAGAACCCCTGGATTCGCGCCGCGGTGCGCGCCGAAGGGGTGCCGCAGAACGCCCAGGCGCTGCGTTTCTGGCAGGCGATGCTCTCGGCCGGGCATCACGTCGCGCCGGTGGGCGGAGGCGACCGTCACATGCTCTTCCCGGCCGGCCTGCCGACCACCTACGTGCTGAGCGAGGCACGCACGCCGGAGTCAGTGCTGGCGGGGCTCCGAGGCGGTCATAC